>ERZ795060.5429-NODE-5429-length-10169-cov-4.085525_pt1 | contig 10169 bp, 10 predicted proteins | sample MGYA00375144_ERZ795060 | MGnify/ENA primary metagenome ERZ795060 (study PRJEB30189, sample SAMN05720157) | activated sludge metagenome | isolation source: anaerobic digester from wastewater treatment plant | place: Japan | collected 2015-05-15 ... | reverse complement strand
GCGCCTGGTTCTGCGCCCACGCTCGCTGATAGGAACCGGGATCCGACGGGTCCTTGAAGATCTCGGCCTGCTGGCTCTTGCGATTCGGATGGTTCGGGTCGAGCCGGGCAGGATAATCCGGCGCGACAAAGGTCACTTCGGGGTACACGTACGCGTTCAACGGCCTGTCCGCGGCCTCGACGTCGTACGCGCCGCTCTGGAAACTGTACCACCACGCGTCGCAGTTCTTGCCGCCGAAGGACCACGTGCTCCAACTCTGGTCGGTCGGAAAACTCGGCGAGGGCGACTGACCGCGGGCGTAGTTGAGCGTGAAGGGCAGGTACCCCCTGCTTTCATCGGCGCGGTCGTCTGGAGCTTCGACTGCTCCACGTTCAGCGGCGTGTGGCACGGCTTCATCTGGCAGCCCTCGCTCAACGGCGGCGTGCCGATGGACTTTGAGGACTACCTCCGCACCTTTGACACGCCCGGCAACCCGGTGCTCGCTCCCGGCGTGAGCATCGGCTATCCCACGGCGATGAGCAGCGACGGCACGACGTTCCTCGCCTCCATCAGCGGCGGCACGCCGGGGTGTCTTGCGGGCACCGGCGGAGACGTGGTGATCAGCACCACGAGCAAGCCGTGCGAGCCGCCCCGCCTCAACCACATCTCCCCCGACAGTGATGTGGACTGTGTGCCGAGCGGCTACGGGTTCATCTTCAACATCTTCGTGAGCGGCACCTATCCGCTCACCTACCAGTGGCAGCGCGAAAACCCGAACAACCCCGGCTCGTGGGATGACATCTTCGAGGACCCGAACTGCACTTCCTACAGCCAGAGCAGTTTCTCGTTCATCGGCTCAAGCGGCCCGCAACTGCGCATCGGCGGGAATCCGGACCTTGCCGGCCACTACCGGTGCATTGTTACGAACTCCTGCGGATCGCTGACGTCTCCAACAGTCACGCTGACCCGCCCGCCGGCGCCGGCGAACGACATCTGCTCGACAGCGACCGCCGTCGGGTTGGGTGAGTTTCCCTTCAACCTCTGCACCGCTCGCGTGAACGAAGGGGTGTTCGTGCCCTGCGTGACGGGCAACACCGCGGGCGACGGCGGCAGCGATCTCTGGTGGCAGTTCGTGCCGCCGGTCACAGGCACTGTGACGATCGAGTCGTGCGAAGGAGAGTCCACGGCTCTCGACACGAACGTCGCGGTCTTCCCCGACTGCTCGTACTTTCCGACTCTGGCGTGCTCGGACAATAACTGCCCGAGCGGCATGGGCGCGAAGATCACCGGCCTGGCGGTCGAGGCGGGCGTGCCCCTCATTATCCGCGTCGGCAAGCGAGACCAGTTCGGCAACACTCAGCCGGGCGCGGGCGTCCTGAAGATCCTTTCGGAAGGCCCGATCTGCGTTTCGGATGTGGATGGCACGCCGGGCGTTGGCGTGAGCGACTTGTTCTACTTCCTCGACAACTGGTTCGCTGAGTTCGGCGCGGGCTGCTCGAGCGGGTGCGTGTCGGACCTGGACGGCACGCCGGGCGTGGGAGTGAGCGACCTGTTCTTCTTCCTCGACGCCTGGTTCGCCGAGTTCGCGGCGGGCTGCGGCAGTTAACCGCTCTCGTGGATGCGACCGAGACGTCGCTCCTTTTCTTGACTCTTCATCGAACCCTCCAGCCCCCTGCGGGCGGAGGGTTTTTCATTGCGCGGAAAGGGCGGCAGGCGCTCAACGGACGATCGCGCGCTCAGCGGCCGCCAATGCTGAGAGCCAGAGCCCCAGATTCAGCAGGAGCCACAACGCGGCGTGTGCGATCATCACCAGCGCCGCGGGCTGACGACCCTTTCGGAACAGGAACATGAACGTCACCCAGTAGGCTCCTCCCGCCAGGAGAAAGACCGCGGCGCCGGCGACAGTCTTGACGAACCCCGCCTCCATCTTGGCGGTGACGGGCAGGTTGGCCACGAGGAGGAACACGGCCGTGACCGCGAGCATTCGACCCGCGACCACCTCGAACCGGCTCATCCGGTAGGAAAGCAAGTAAGCGGCGATACAGACAGCCACCACGCCGGTCGCGGTCTGCACGAGCGCCTGATAGAGCGTGAGCGCGATCATAAGCGCGACGTAGCCGGAGGCGCCGATCTGGGCAGCGCGGAATCCGGCGGCGATCATGGCGCCGACCAGCAGCAACAGGCCCGCGATGGCGGCGGTCTTCGCGTCGCCGCGTCCCGGGAGCACAAACTCGGGCTTGGAGAGCGGCGCACTTTCGGTCTCTTCGGGCTCGGTGTAGGCGGTGCCGATCTCGGGCTCGCGGACGACATTCGCCTGAAGGTCGTAGCCGCACTTCACGCAGACCACGTCCTGCGCACCGAGCACCGATCCGCACCGCGGGCACTTGGTGGTCTCGAGTTCGTAGAGGGAGCCGCCGCCGACTGGGGCGCTCTGTTCCGGCGGTGACCCCGCGGCCGCGGCCGGTCGGGCGACCGGGATCGAGCCGCTCTCTTCGGGATTGGGCGTGGGTCTCGTGCTCTCGGCGGGATCGTCGGGCATGTCGAATAGTTGCCCGCCGGCGTCGCGCGCGTCGGACCGGCTCGGGGACACTATCCTGCGGCATGAAGTTTGATCCCAACGCCGCGGCTTCGCCCGATTCCGGCCTGTTCGGCCTGCCCTTCACCGTCGACGAGGCGGCGCTGGTCGTCGTCCCGGCGCCGTTCGACGCGACGACGTCCTACGGAGGCGGGGCCTCCGCCGGGCCCGCGGCGGTGCTGGAGGCCAGCAAGCAGGTCGACCTGTTCGACCACCATTTCGGCAACTTCTACGAGCGCGGGCTGGCGATGCTCGCCATTCCCGAATCGATCGCCGATCTGTCGCGCCAGGCCCGCACGCTCGCGGCCCCGATCATCGAGGCCGGGGGCGCCGCCGAGTCCGACCACGCCGCGTTGCGGAAGATCAACGACGCCTGCCGCGCGTGCAACGAGTACACGCACGACGAGTTCACGCGTCTTCTCCGGGCGGGCAAGGTGCCGGGGCTGCTCGGCGGCGATCACTCGACGCCCTACGGGGCGATCCGGGCGTGCGCGGAGCACGTCGAGCACCTGGCCAGGCACGGCAGCGTTCGCGCGGAGGAGGGCCTGGGGATCCTGCACCTCGACGCGCACCTCGATCTCCGGAAGCACTTCGAAGGATTCCATTTCTCGCACGCGTCGATCATGCGGAACGTGCTCGACGACGTGCCCGCCGTCTCGCGTCTGGTGTCGGTGGGCATCCGCGATTACTGCCAGGAGGAGGCCGAGTACGCCGCGTCCCATCCGGACCGGATCAAGGTGCGGTTCGACTACGACCTGGAGCAGATCCAGTGGGCGGGGACGTCGTGGCCCGAGTTGTGCGCAATGATCGTCGGCGAACTGCCCCCGATGGTGTACGTGTCGTTCGACATCGATGCGTTGAACCCGGCGCTCTGTCCGCACACGGGCACGCCGGTGCCGGGCGGGTTGTCGTTCAACCAGGCCGTTGCGATGCTTGTGGCGTTGAGCGAATCCGGCCGGCGCATCGTCGGCTTTGATCTCAACGAGGTCTGCCCGGGCCCGTCGGCGGAGGAGCCGGAGTGGGACGCGAATGTCGGGGCACGCATCCTGTTCAAACTCTGCGGCGCGGCGCTGGCGACGAACCCGGCGTGATCGTTCCCCAAACTGGTGCGCCGGTCAGAACAGCCGTGTGATCGCGAAGGCGCTGTGGGTCACGACCGTTCCCGCCAGGCCGAAGAACGCCGACCCGCCAAAGAAGAAAATGAGCACGAACACGATGGTCGAGATCCCCTGCCACGCCTGGGACTCCATCGGTTCGCGCAGGCTCCGGAAGACCTCGACCAGGATCTTCGATCCATCGAGCGGCGGGATCGGGAGCAGGTTGAACAGCATGAGCACGACGTTGTACGACGCTCCGACGAAGAAGAACGTGGTGAAGTTCTCGACGATGTGGGGCGCCAGCCCCGCCGTGCCCAGTAGCCCGTGGCCGGTGATGCCCGTCCAGACCCCGAGGCACAGCGTACAGAGCGCCGCGAGCACGAAGTTCATCGCCGGTCCCGCGGCGGCGACCAGGGCCGCGGCGTAGCGCCCGCGCATGCGCGTCGGGTCGACCGGCATCGCGCCCCAAGCGATCCCCACCAGCGCGAACATGACCAGGCTCGGCACGCCCATGTGCACGAGCGGGTTCCAGGTGAGATGCCCGGTGAGTCGCGGCGTCGGGTCGCCGACCGCCGTTGCGGTCCAACCGTGGGCCAGTTCGTGCAGCACGATCGAGCCGATGACCCAGAAGACAATCGCTGTTATCCAGATCAGGCCGTCGGGGCGCTCCAGGTAGTTACTGACCCACCAGTTCATGCCGGTCTCCGTGTTCCCACAGATTACGGGGAAACAAAAACCCGGGCTTGGAGCCCGGGCTGGTGTGCATGCCGATGAAAGTCCGCAGCGAGGGCCTGGTTAGGCCGCGGCCTTCGCCGGCGTCGCGCGGGAGGCCTTCACGGCCGTCGCGCAGATCTGGTCGAACGCCTTGGGATCGTGCATCGCGATCTCGGAGAGCATCTTGCGGTTGAGCGTGATGCCGGCGAGTTTCAGGCCGTTGATGAACTGCGAGTACCGGGCGTTGCGCATGCGGCACGCGGCGGTGAGACGCGCGATCCACAGACGGCGCATGTCGCGCTTCAGGCGGCGACGGTCGCGGAACTGGTACACGCCGGCGCGGATTAGCGCGTAGTCGGCGCGGTACTTGGACTTGTGGTTCGAGCCGAAGTGGCCGCGGGCTGCACGGAGCAGACGCTTGCGGGCCTGATTGCGGGCGGCGCCTTTGCGAACGCGGGGCATGGGTCAACTCCAACTGGCGCCCGGCGGGGGAGCGGGTCGCTCTCTTGAATCCCGACGGACAGTGTGCGGACGGATGATTGTGAAGCGCGGCTGCGTACCGGCAAATCGCGCCGAATCGGACCGCGCCATGCTGACGGGGTTCAGGCCTTTGTCTTCGGCTTGGCGGCTTTGGCAGAGGTCGCCTTGGCCCCGGCCTTCGCGGCCTTGCGGGCCTCGGGCGACGGGCTCCGCTTGAGTGTGGCTCGGGCCTGATCGCGACCGCGCAGGCGACGGAACAGGAGTTTCTCGAGGCGCTTGGCCTCGGCGCTGACCATCGTCTTGTCCTGACGCAGGCGGCGCAGTCGGGTCGAACTCTTGTGCGAGCGCAAGTGCTTGCCGCCCGCGCGGTTGTGACGGACCAAGCCGGTCTTCGTCAGGCGGATGCGCTTGAGACTCGACTTGTGGCTCTTGTTCTTGGGCATGAACCCACACTCCAATCCCCGCTTGACCCCTTCCCTGGCCTTGCTCGGCAGGGCCCGAACGATAGGCGACAGCGCCCGGGGCCTCAAGCCGCCGGGGCTCAACCATCACCACCCTGACAAAGTTCGATCGGATCCGGGCGTGCGTCCGTGGGGGCCCGATCACGGCCCGACGAAGGAATCATCCCGCCCTGCCGGGCTCTCGGTCCCCTTCAGGGGATCAGCCTCGGCCGGCATCTGGCGCCGTGAGAGCGCATCCTCGATGAGGCGCGGGAGCCAGATGTTGTCCCCCGACTCCAGCACGGGGGAACGCAGCCACCGGGCGGAGCCATCGCTGAAGAGCGCGTTCTGGCCCCGGTGGTCGTGGTTGGGAGAGTTCGAGAGCGGATTGATGCGGAAACCCCGGACGGCGAGCGGCACCACCGGCGAGCGGTCCACCAGCACGACTACCGGGCCCGTGCCGTTCTCGCTCCACCTGGGTCGATCGCTGGCGAAGAGATTCTGGAAACTGAAGGAAACCTCCTCGAGGCATTGCCAGTCCATCGTGCCCGGCGAGAAGCGGCACTGCGTTGCGCGGGCGTTGGTCGGGCAGGCCAGCTGCGGCACGCGCGTGTAGCCCGTCCGCGCCAGCGTGAAGAGGTTCGCCGAGTTCGACTCCTGCACCTTGCCCACGTTCCACCACGGCATGCCCGCCGTGCTGGCGGAGGCCATGGGGAGCGAATCGCGGCTGTCCCCGGCGTAGAGCCCGAAGGCCTGCGCCAGCGAGCCGAGGTTGCTCTGGCAGGCGAACCGCTGACCCAGTGAGCGAACACCGGAGACCATCGGCGCGATGACCGCGCCGGCGATCAGCAGCAGGGCCGCAACCGACACCAGGTCACGCATGCCGAAGCGCGAGCGCGGGCTGAGTTCGGACTCTCCGCTCGTGGCCCTGGCACCGATGCGGCGGAGGGCGCGCTCCTGCTCCGCGGCGCTCTGAACGCGCATGAGCGTTCTGGCCACAAGGTCTTCCTGAACCTTCGCCGGGGCCGGTCGCCCGTCGAGCATTGACAGAAGGGCCGCGGCCCGCTGCGCCCGCGGACGCAGCGACGAGGCCACGGCGTGCGGATCGAAGGCCGAAGCGATGAGCTGCTCGACGGCGTCCTCGTCGTTGGGAGAAAGCGAAAGCACGGGGCCGGTTTCGTTCTGTTCCAGGCGTCGCTGACGCCCGACCCGCGCGAGCGTCATGTCCACGAGCAACTCGCGGCGCTCGCCGTCGAGGCCGCGGACCGAACCCGGGTCCAAAAGGCCGAGAACCGCGGCGACGCCCCTGGCACGGGCCCGCAGCGGTTCGGCAACTCTCTCGACTTCCAGGCCGTTCTCGATCAGCGCATCGAGCGCACGTCGGTCGTCCTCGTGCAGCGTGTGGTCCGACTCCGTGGGTTCGTGATCGGACGATTCGATGCCGGGGCGTGCAGCGCCCGAGTCCAGTCCGCGATGGGCACCCTTGAAGATCCAGCCGTCACGCCACGTCATGTGATCTTGACCCTCTGCTTGTCGCCCCGAGCTTCGGGGCTCGTCGGGCGGCTCAGTCATTGACCGTGCTGCGATTGAGCTCCTGCCAGCGCTTCGCGAACGCCGCGACCGCGGCGTGCAGGCGGGACTTCACGGTCCCGAGAGGAATCCGGAGCGATTCGGCGATCTGGTTGTACGGCATGCGCTGGAAGTACGCCAGGAGAAGAATTTCTCGCAAAGCGGGGCTGAGCCCCTCCATCGCCTGCTGCACCAGCCGATCGCGTTCATCGTCTCCGAGGGCCTTGTCGGGCGGGTCGACGTCGATCTCCATCAGGTCGACGTACGTCTTGGCGCCGTTGTCGCCGGCGCCGCCCGACCCCCCGCCCCCGTTTCCGACCGGCGCGGACAGATCCAGCGTCCGTCGCCGCAGGCTCCTACGAAGGGCATCCCGCCCCTTGTTCGCCGCGATCGTAAAAAGCCACGGTTTAAAGCGTCGGCTGGTGTCGAATGTCTCGGCCGATAAGTGCACCTGCAGGAAGGCCTCTTGAAAGGCGTCCTCGGCCAGGGCGCGATTGCCGACCAGGCGGATCAAAAACCTCGTCAGTTCATCGGAATACCGCCGGACGAGCGTCTCGAACGCCGCGTTGTCGCCTCCCCGGTAGGCGCTCACCAGTTCTTCGTCGGTCCGCTGGTTTGGAGAGGATGGTGCGCTCAAAGGTCGTGTTCCATCGGTTACCGATGGGCGGTTGCACGCAGAAAGCCGGTCCGGCACGGGCTGAGCGCGCAATCGTGGCACGCGGGGCAGGGAATCTGAACAGAATCCGATCGTACGCCGAACCAACCCGTGGGGTTCGCCCTCCGCCCATACGCTTGAGCATGAGCGCCATTTGTTACATGGTCTTTGCCACACTGCCAGACGCCGCGACCGCCGCGGAATATGTTGCGTGGCTGGAGGACGGGCACGTCGACCGGGTAATCGACGGCGGCGCACACTCGGCGATGATCGTCCGGCTGGACCGGGAGGCCGAGTCTCCACCGCGCGTGATGGTTCAATACATCTTCCCGACGCGTGAGCGCTTCGAGCGCTATGTCGCGGAGTTCGCGCCCGCATTGCGGGCCGACGGACTCAAGCGGTTCGGCCCGGAGCGCGGCGTCCGGATGGAGCGTCTGATCGGCGACGTGGCCTGAGCCGGAGCGGCTTCAAGCGGCGCCGACCGGCTGCGCTTCGCGCTGGGCCGAGCGTGGAATGTCGATGCCCAACTGCACCAGCGGGCCGTGAGGCTTGCCGGCCTCCTTGGCGAGCATCTCCGCCGCCTCGGGATCGACGTACGACGAACTGAGCATCGCGCGGACCGTGCCCCAGAGCCCACGGATCGAACTGAAGGTGAAGTCGTTGGCGGTCGTTTCGTAGCCGCAGTGCACCATGCACTGCTGACATGCCGGGTTGCCGCTGGCGCGACCGTAGCGCTCCCACTGGGTGCTGTCGATCAGTTCCTTGAACGAGTCGACATACCCGTCCTGCAAGAGGTAGCAGGGCTTCTGCCAGCCGAAGATGTTGAACGTCGGCATGCCCCAAGGCGTGCACTCGAAGTCGCGCTTGCCCATGAGGAACTCGAGGAACATCGGTCCCTGGTTGAACTTCCAGTGCTTCTTGCGGTTCGAGAGGATCATCCGGAACAGGCTGTTGGTCTTCTGCCGCTCGCGGAAGAAGCTCTTCTGGTCGGGCGCCTTCGGGTAGGCGTACCCGGGGCTCACCATCATCCCTTCCACGCCCAGAGACATCATCTCGTCGAAGAACTCGCGCACGGCGTTCGGGTCCGCGCCGTCGAACAGCGTCGTGTTCGTCGTCACACGGAAACCCATCTGGACCGCGAGGCGGATGCCCTCCTTGGCGGTCTGAAACGTCCCTTCGCGGCAGACGGCGAAGTCGTGGTGTTCCTCCAGCCCGTCCATGTGCACGCTGAAGGACAGGTACTTGCTCGGCTTGAACCAGCCGGCTTCGAGTTTTTCTTTCAGGAGCAGCGCGTTGGTGCACAGGTAGACGTACTTCTTGCGGGCGACGAGGCCCTCGACGATCTCTCGGATCTGGGGGTGCAGCAGCGGCTCGCCGCCGGGGATGCTCACCATCGGGGCGCCGCACTCCTCGGCCGCTTTGAAGCACTGTTCAGGGGTGAGTTGGCGCTTGAGGATGTGGGCCGGGTACTGGATCTTGCCGCACCCGGCGCAGGCGAGGTTGCAGCGGAAGAGGGGCTCGAGCATGAGCACGAGCGGGTAGTGCTTGTTGCCGCGGAGGCGCTGACCGATTACGTAACTCGCGACGGTCCACATCTGGGAGATCGGGACGCCCATGGGCGGGGTTCTCTCGGAGACACGGTGAAGCCCGGGCGCACCGCCCGGGCGGCGATTCTAGCGGTTCGTCGCTCGCTTCTCCTGAAACCCATAGCTTTGCTGCAAAGATGGCATAGACGTACGCTTTGCCAATGAACGGTAACGAAATAGCCAAGTCTATTCGACAGGCGGGAGCTTTGGTCTGCGTCAGCCTATTAGTGCTAGCAGCTGTACTGGTCTGGATTCACACTCGACTGGCTGGTCTCCCCGCGATTGGCCGCTTCCAAATTGAACCGAATGGGTACTTGGTGGTTGACACGATGAGCGGCGACCACTGGCGCAGAGACCGAGGACGTTGGATACGAATGCCAGGCCCCCTCAGTCCTGATTGGCCTTCAGACCTCCCATTCGGCGGCTGGAGAACTGCGGACTTTCGTTGGATAGAACAGCTACGAAGCGAGGCCGCAAAGCCGCGAGAAGCGTCAGAGATTGACCCCGATTTGTTTCGCCCTCCCGCATCGGGTGCCGAAACTACGCCATAAACGACTTCGAAGAGGTGCCGCATGCACGGCTAGACTTTGGAACCACGCCGGAGTGGCGGAACTGGCAGACGCAGCGGATTCAAAATCCGCCGGGCTCAACCCCCGTGCAGGTTCGATTCCTGTCTCCGGCATTGGCTCTTGGATTCGAAGGAAAGCCCCCGATGGGCTATGCTTGGGCCCGGGCCAGACGCGGAAGCGCCGCGTCCAGCAAGCCCCCTGCCCCGAGGGGCACGGATCGCACGGACTCTGCACCCCCGAGGTTGGCAGGAGTCAGCGGCGCGGCCCGTTGAACGTACAAGCACCAGCCCAATCAACACCCCTTTCAGAGGACCGAAATCATGGCCGATCAGCAAGACCAGCGTCAGGTTCAACTTCGCATCGACGAGTCGAAGATGAATACGACCTACGCCAACACGATCCGCACTTCGACGACCGGCGACGAAGTGGCGCTGGATTTCGGCGTGAACCTTCCCGTCCCGACGCAGGACAACCAGCCCGCCTTGCAGTTCTCGGTGACCAGCCG
>ERZ795060.5428-NODE-5428-length-10172-cov-3.554710_pt1 | contig 10172 bp, 7 predicted proteins | sample MGYA00375144_ERZ795060 | MGnify/ENA primary metagenome ERZ795060 (study PRJEB30189, sample SAMN05720157) | activated sludge metagenome | isolation source: anaerobic digester from wastewater treatment plant | place: Japan | collected 2015-05-15 ... | reverse complement strand
TTGGCCGCCGGCGATTGCCTGCGCGGCCTTGATGATCGCCTGCGTGCGCTCGGCCAGGCGGGCGTCACCGGCACGCCGCGCGCGCTCGGCACTGACCCGGACGAGGTTGTCGGTGATGCGCTGGCCGTCGACGTTCATGGGGCATCGGTTGCGTACTGCCTGCGCATGATGCACCCGCCGCGCTGTCGCCGTGCGTGGCGTGCCTGGCGATGCGGCGGCGAAGCCGGTTCGCGGGCCTGCGGGTGCCCACGCGGGGCGTCTCGCCGGTGCAATCGCCGGCGCTCTCGCCATTGATCCGGCTCTACCCTGTGAGCAGCCAATGATGCAACACTCGCTGGCATGCGCAGGCGCACCTGGTTGCGGATCGGCATTGGCGGCGCAGCGTTGCTGGCCCTGGGGGGCGGCACGCTGGCCCTGGTGCGCCCCGGCTGGAGCGCAGGCCGGCTCACGCCGGCCGGGCGAGAGCTGTTCGCTGCCGTCGCGCGCGGTGTGCTCGCCGGGACGCTTTCCGATCGCGCCGCGCAGCCGATGCCGCACGCACGCATGCTGGCCGCGCATCTCGAGCGCCTGCAGACGACGATCGCGGCACTGCCGGCGCCGACGCAGCAGGACATTGCCGAACTCGCGGCCGTCTTGCTGCATCCGCTGGGCCGGCGCCTGTTCGCCGGCCTGGCCACCGACTGGCGCGACGCCTCGCCGGCCGAGCTGCAGGCCACGCTGCAACGGCTGCGCATTTCGTCGCTGACGCTGCGCCAGCAGGCCTTCCACGCGCTGCGCGATCTCACCAACGGCGCCTTCTTCGCCGGCCCGGGCACCTGGGAGGCGATCGGCTATCCCGGTCCGCGCCCGATCTGACGATCGGACGGCAAGCCCCCGCACACGCCGCCGATGAGCTCGCTGCCCGATCCGATACGCGACGGCCTCGCCAGGGGCTGGAAGGTCTTCGGCGGCCCGCACGGCGCGCTGCCGCCGGCGCTGGCCTGCGACGTGGCCATCGTCGGCAGCGGCGCCGGGGCCGGCATCACGGCCGATCTGCTGAGCGCAGCGGGGCTGGCCGTCGTCCTCGTCGAGGAGGGGCCGCTGCGCTCGTCGCGCGACTTCAACCAGCTCGAGTCCGAGGCCTACCCGTCGCTGTACCAGGAGTGCGCAAGCCGCAAGACCGCCGACAAGGCGATCGGCATCCTGCAGGGTCGCTGCGTCGGCGGTTCGACGACCGTCAACTGGACCAGTTCGTTCCGCACGCCGGCCGCCACGCTCGCCTACTGGCGCGAGCACTTCGGCCTCGCCACCTTCGTCGACGACGCACTGGCGCCGTGGTTCGCGCAGGCCGAGCAGCGGCTCGCCATCGAGCCCTGGGGCCAGCCGGCCAACGCCAACAACGACAAGCTGCGCATCGGCTGCGCTCGTCTGGGCATCGGCGTCGCGGCGATCCCGCGCAACGTGCGCGGCTGCTGGGATCTGGGCTCGTGCGGGCTGGGCTGCCCGACCAACGCCAAGCAATCGATGCTGCTGACGACGATCCCGGCCGCGCTCGAGCGCGGCGCACAGCTCGTCGTGCAGACGCGCGCCGAGTTGCTCGAGATCGCCGACGGCAAGGTCGTCGCCGTGCACTGCGCGCCCGTCACGACCAACGGCCAGCGCGCCGCGGGGCCGGCCCTGCGCCTGGCGGCACGCCATGTCGTGGTGGCGGCGGGCGCGATCAACTCGCCCGCGCTGTTGATGCGTTCCAGGGCGCCCGACCCGTACCGCCTGCTGGGGCGGCGCACCTTCTTGCATCCGGTCGTGCTGTCGAGCGCGGTGTTCGACGACGCCATCGCCGGCTGGCAGGGCGCGCCGCAGAGCCTGTACACCGACCACTTCCTGCACACGGCGCCGATCGACGGTCCGATCGGCTTCAAGCTCGAGGTGCCGCCGCTGCATCCGGTCATCGTCTCGTCGACGCTGCCCGGCTTCGGGCTCGAGCAGACCGCGACCATGAAGGGCTTCGCGCGCACGCAGGCGCTGATCGCGCTGCTGCGCGACGGCTTTCATGCCGAGTCGCCCGGCGGCCAGGTGACGCTGCGCGACGACGGCTCGCCGCTGCTCGACTACCCGCTCACGCCGTTCGTGCTCGAAGGCGCCCGGCGCGCGCTGCATCACATGGCCGAGATCCAGTTCGCCGCCGGCGCGCGCAGCGTGTTGCCGGTGCACGAGCGTGCCCGGCCCTGCCGCCAATGGGACGAGGCGCGCGCGATGATCGCCGCGCTGCCGATGCAGCCGCAACTGCTGCGCGTGGTGAGCGCGCACGTGATGGGCGGCTGCGGCATGGCCGCCAGCGCCGAGCGCGGCGTGGCGCGGCCCGACGGCCGGCACTGGCAGCTCGAGCGGCTGTCGGTGCACGACGGATCGCTGTTTCCGACCAGCCTCGGCGTCAATCCGCAGCTGTCGATCTACGGCATCGTCGCGCGCATGGCGAGCGAGCTCGCACGCGAGCTCACCGGCCGCGACGTGCGCCTGGCCTGAAAACCTGTGAACGAACCACTCACGCCCGCTCGACGCGCCCTGACGCCCCCGCTCGGCGTTGCAAATGCTCGCCCTATCGCGCGACATGGCGGCGCCTTGCGCCTGGTTCGGGGCCGCCCTGTCGCGCCGCTCGGGCGCGACCGGTTCATTCACGGGTTCTGAGCCGGACATGCTGGCGCGTCTGCAGAAGGGCCTCGCGTTCGGCTTGTTGGCGCTGGCCGTGCTGTGGGCAGCGCTGGCGTGGCGCGCCGGACACCCGATGTGGGCGGTGGCCGGGGCGATCGTCGTGCTGTGCCTGCACGCGCTGGTGCTCGGCATCGAATTCGTCCTGCTGGCGCTCGGGCGGCGGGACGATCCGGCGCCACACGCCAGCGCAGCGCTGCTGGGCGCCGCCTGGTGGGGCGAGACGTGTGCCGCCGCGCGCGTTTTTTTCTGGCGCCAGCCGTTTCGCAGTCGCCGCTGGCCGGATCACCTGCCGCAGGCGGCGCGAGGCCGCATCGGCGTGCTGCTCGTGCATGGGTTCTTCTGCAACCGGGGCTTGTGGAACCGATGGTGCGAGCGGCTGCACAGTGCGGGCGTGCCGTTCGTGGCGCTGAACCTCGAGCCGGCATTCGACTCGATCGACGAATACATCGGCCTCGTCGAGCAGGGCGTCGCGGCGCTCGAGGGCTGCACCGGCAGCGCGCCGGTGGTCGTCGCGCACAGCATGGGCGGGCTCGCCGTGCGCCGCTGGTACGCGGAACAGCCCGATGCCGAGCGCGTGGCCCATGTCGTCACCATCGGCACGCCGCATCACGGCACGTGGCTGGCGCGGCTGGCGCTGGCGCACAACGCGCGCCAGATGCGGCTGCACTCGCGCTGGCTGGCCACGCTTGCCGCGCGCGAGCCCACGCAGCGCCACGAGCGCTTCACGTGCTTCTATGGTCACTGCGACAACATCGTCTTCCCGCCATCGACGGCCACGCTGCCCGGCGCCGAGAACCGGCATCTGGCCGGCACGGCGCACATGGCGATGGCCGACCATCCGGCGCCGTGGGCCGAACTCGAGCGGCGGCTCGCTGCCTCCCCCCCTGCGCTGACGCGCTGACGCGCTGAGCCGCGGCGTGGCGGCCGTGCCGGCGTACCGGAGCGGGCCTGAGCGGGCGTGACCCTGGGCGGTGCCGATGATCGGCAGCCGCGGCTCAGCCGGCCGCGAACGTGCGCACGTTCTGCGTCGGCGTCGGCGCCGGCCAGCCGGCTTCCTTGGCCACGCGCAGGATGGCGGCGTTGGTGTCGAAGTAGACCTGCCAGTAGTTGTCGTTGTGCGTGTACGGGCGCACCGCGATCACCGGTCCGACGAGGTTGATGTCGAGCACCGAGAGCTCGGGCGCCGGGCTCTTGGCGACGTTCGGGATCGTCGCCACCGCGGCGCCGAGCCGTGCGATCGCGTCCTGCGGGTCGACCGCGCCGGCCAGTTGCGCCGTGCGCTCGACGCGGCGCACGGGCTGCGCGGTGTAGTTCATCACCGTGTCGCCGAAGACCTTGCCGTTGCCGACCAGGGTCATGACGTTGTCGGGCGTGACCAGGGTGGTGCCGAACAGGCCCAACTCGTGCACGGTGCCGGTGATGCCGCCGATCTGCACGAAGTCGCCGACCTTGAACGGCCTGAGCACGAGCATGAAGGCGCCGGCGGCGAAGTTGCCCAGCATGCCGCTCCAGGCCGCGCCGATGGCCACGCCGGCGCCGGCCAGCATCGCCGCGAAGCTCGTCGTCTCGATGCCGAAATAGCCGAGGATGCCGAGGACCAGCGCGATGTTCAGCGCGATGGCGAGGATCGAGCCGAGGTACTTGGACAGCGTCGGGTCGACGTGATTGCGGCCCATCGCCGCCTGCATCAACGACACCACCTTGCCGATGAGCCAGCGGCCGACGATCCAGAAGGCGATCGCGGCCAGGATCTTGATGGCGAGTTCGGTCACCGTGGTGCCGAGGAAGTTCTGGATGCGCTGCAGGTCCATGGGTCCTCCGTGGGTTGGTTTCAGCCCCCCGTCAAGGTGGTGGCAGGGGACGCGGCCGGTTTTACCAGCAGCGCGGCGCCACTTCGCCGTGGCTGCACGGAGCCGGGGCCGCGACGGTGGGAGGACGGACCGAAGTCGGCCTGACGCCGGGCCCGAGGCTCGTCGTACGCCTGCCCGGGACGCGCCGCGGCGCGTATCGGACGCGCACCGGCCGCACGCGCCTGCGCCTCAGTCTTCGGCGTCGATGCCGCGCAGCAGCCTGTCGACGTGCGGCGGCGCGAGCTGCAGGAAGGCGCCGATATCGTGCAGGTCGTCGGGCAGGGCCGGGTCGTTCCAGCCGTTGGCACTGTGGCGCGCCAGCCGGATCGCCAGCCGCACGTTGCGCAGCTGCAGCGACTCGCTGCCCGCAGCCGGGTCGGCGATCTGCATCAGCAGCGTCGGCAGCCGCCAGCGCAGCATCAGCTCGTGCTGCAGTTCGCCGAGCTCGATGTGCAGCAGTTCCTTCTGCACCGCCGCCGAGCGCAGGTCCGGTGTCTCGCGCTGCCGCTCGGCGATGCGCAGCGCCAGCGTCGGCGCCTCGAGCCAGAGCAGCAGTTCGGCGAAGTCGTGCAGCAGCGTCGCCCCGTGGATGGTGGCCGCATCGGGGTCGAGGCGGTGCGCGGCGAAGGCAAGCGCGAAGCGTGCGGCGCGGCGCGAGCGCCTGAGCACGCGCTCGAAGCCGGCCATCGAGCGCGGCAGCCGACCCAGCCGCTGCTGCACCGTCGGCTGCGGGCCGAAGGCACGGAAGAAGGGCGGCACGCCGAGCATCAGCAGCGCCGCGGTCACGGTCTCGGCGCCGCTGGCGTCGCGTCCGCGCCGCGCCCGCGCCAACCGCGCCACATGGGCGACATGGGCCAGCAGCTTGAGCGTCATCAGCGGGTCGGCGGCGATGACCTCGGCGAGCGTGCTCGCGTCGACCTCGTCCTCGAGCGGGCGCAGTTCCTCGATCTCGGCTGCCGTGGCGGCGAGCACGGGCAGCGCCGCCGGATCGAAGCGCGCGGTCCATGCGGCCACGTCGGGCGCGGCGCGGGTCGTGAAGGGCTCGGCGATATCGAGCATGGCGGGGGCCGCGGCAGGAGGTCGGTAGGGCGGATATCGGTGCGGATCGACCACCGCTTGAGTCGGCCCGGCTGCGCGGATGTGCGATGCGTCCGCGCGCTGCACTGGGCACCGGCGGCGGTGTGGCGCCGCACGCGGCAGGCTACGATGCCGCCGATGGGCATCGTCGAGGCTGCGCGACCTGAGGTGGTGTTTCCCGGTGGCGAGCGCCGCCCGGCGCTCGGCCTGGGCACCTGGCGCATGGGCGAGTCGCCGCACGCCCGCGCGAGCGAGGTTGCCGCGCTGCGCACGGCGCTGGAGATCGGCTGGCGCGTCGTCGACAGCGCCGAGATGTACGGCGAGGGCGGCGCCGAAGAGGTCGTCGGCGAGGCGCTGGCGGGCGCCTTTGCGGCCGGGGCGCTGGCGCGCGACGACGTGTTCGTCGTCAGCAAGGTCTACCCGCATCACGCCAGTCGCGCCGGCGTGATCGCTGCGTGCGACAGGAGCCGCCGGCGCCTGCGCCTGGACGCGATCGACCTCTACCTGCTGCACTGGCGCGGCAGCGTGCCGCTCGCGCAGACGGTGGCCGGCTTCGCCGAGTTGCAGCGCCGCGGCTGGATCCGCCGCTGGGGCGTGAGCAACTTCGACGTCGCCGACCTGCACGAGCTCTGCGCGCTGCCGGACGTCGCCGACGCCGCGCCGGCTGCGGGCTGCGCGACGAACCAGGTCTGGTACTCGCTCGGCCAGCGCGGCGTCGAGTTCGACCTGCTGCCATGGCTGCGCGAACGCGGCCTGCCGCTGATGGCGTACTGCCCGATCGACCAGGGTGCGCTTGCCGGCGCCGCGGCTCCCGCGGCGCTGCGCGAGGTCGCCGCACGGCACGGCGCCACGCCGGCCCAGGTGGCGTTGGCGGCGCTGCTGTCACAGCCCGGGGTGATGGCGATCCCGAAGGCGGTGCGCGAGGCGCACCTGCGCGAGAACTGGCAGGCGCTGGCGCTGGCCGCGGCGCTCGACGCGGCCGATCGCGCCCGGCTCGACGCGGCGTTCCCGCGTCCGGCGCGCAAGCTGCCGCTGGCGATGACATGAGAACCTGTGAACGAACCGCTCACGCCCGCAAGCGCGGGCGGCGGCTCGCGCGCTGCAGGCGGCGCGGCAGTCGGCGTGGCAGTCGGCGTGGCAGTCGGCGTGAGAGTTGCGCGGCCGCGCCGCGCGCTACTCCTCGTCCTTGACCTGGTACTGGCTGACGAGCTGCTGCTGCACGGCGGGCGGCACCGCCTCGTAGTGCGAGAACTCGATCGCGTAGCTGCCCTGGCCGGCGGTCAGCGCGTTGAGCCGGTTCTGGTAGCCGGCGAGCTCCGACAGCGGCGCCTGGGCGCGGATGAGCGTCGAGCTGCCGGCGGCGTTGTCGGTGCCGCTGACCATGCCGCGGCGTCCCGACAGGTCGCCCGTGACATCGCCGATCGCCGTGTCGGGAGCGGTGATCTGCACCTTGACGATCGGCTCGAGCACGATCGGACGCGCTTCGCGCATGGCCGCCAGGAAGGCCTTCTTGCCGGCGGTGACGAAGGCGATCTCCTTGCTGTCGACGCTGTGGCTCTTGCCGTCGTAGACGGTGACCTTGACGTCGACCACCGGATAGCCGGCGATGGCGCCGCTGGCCAGCACCTCGCGCACGCCCTTTTCGACCGCGGGGATGAACTGGTTGGGGATCACGCCGCCCTTGGTCTCGTCGGCGAACTCGAAGCCCGCGCCGCGTGCCAGCGGCTCGACGCGCAGGTAGACCTCGCCGAACTGCCCGGCGCCGCCGCTTTGCTTCTTGTGGCGATGGTGGCCCTCGGCCCGGACGCTGATGGTCTCGCGGTAGGCGATGCGCGGCGGGCGCGTGTCGACCTCGAACCTGTAGGTCTCCTTCATGCGCTCGAGCAGCACGCGCAGGTGCAGCTCGCCCAGGCCGTAGACGATGGTCTCGTTGGTCTGCGCCACGTGCTCGATCCTCAGGCACGGATCCTCGTCGACGAGCTTGCCGAGGATCTCCGACATCTTCTGCTCGTCGCCACGCTTCCTGGCCTGCACGGCCACGCCGTGCACCGGCGTCGGAAAGGCGAGCGGCTCGAGGTGGATGTGGTCGTCCTCGGCCGCGTCGTGCAGCACCTCGTCGTAGCGGATCTCGTCGACCTTGGCCACGGCGCAGATGTCGCCCGGCAGCGCCTCGCGCACCTCGACGTGCTGCTTGCCCTGCAGCATGAACAGGTGTCCGACCTTGAACGGCTTGCGGCCGTCGCCGACGAACAGCTGCGAGTCCTTGGTGACCGTGCCCTGGTGCACACGGAAGATGCCCATGCGCCCGACGTACGGGTCGACCGTGACCTTGAACACCTGCGCCAGCACGTGCCTGGCCGGATCGGGCTCGACTGCGATCGTCCTGGCATCGTCGCCCTCGCCCTTGTAGAACACCGGCGGGTTGCCCTCGGTCGGGTTGGCCAGCACCTTGACGACGATGTCCAGCAGTTCGGCCACGCCCGCGCCGTTGCGGCTGCTGACGAAGCACACCGGGACCAGATGGCCTTCGCGCAGCGCCTGCTCGAGCGGCGCATGCAGCTCGGCCGCGTCGATGTCGCCGTCGTTCAGGTAGCGGTCGACGAACTCGGCGTCGACCTCCACCACCTGCTCGACGAGTGCGCGGTGCGCGTCGGCGACGCTGCCGAAGTCGCTCGTGCCCTCGCGGTTGTAGAAGCAGTCGACGACGCGGGCACCGCCGTCGGCCGGCAGGTTGATCGGCAGGCATCCCTTGCCGAAGCGCTCCTGGATCTGCAGCAGCAGCGCCGGCAGGTCGATGTCGGCGGCGTCGATCTTGTTGACGACGATCAGGCGGTCGAGGTGCTTGGCCGCGGCGTGCTCCATCATGCGTTCGGCCATCGGCTCGACGCCGGCGGCGGCGTTGATGACCACGGCCGCCGTCTCCACCGCCTCGAGCGCCGGCAGGCTGTGGCCGAGGAAGTCGCTCGCGCCGGGGGTGTCGATGAGGTGGATGCGCGTGTCGGCGTGCCTCAGGTGCATCACGGAGGCGGACAGCGAGTGCTGCATGCGCCGCTCGAGCGGGTCGTAGTCGCTCACCGTGGTGCCGCGCTCGAGGCTGCCGGCCGCGCCGATCGCGCCGGCCTTGACGAGCAGCGCCTCGGCGAGGCTGGTCTTCCCGGACGACGCAGGCCCCACCAGGGCAAGGGTGCGGATGGCTGCGACGCCGGGCGAAGCTGGGCTTGACAGGGGGCGGTCTCCTCGGCCGCGGCCAAGGGGACCGCGGCGGCTCGTGCAAGGGGTGGGGGCGGGGAAATGCGCGGACGGCAGCCAGCGTAGCCGCTCGTGCGACGGCGGACAAGGGCGCTTGCCCGAGGCGCCTGCCCGAGGCGAACGGGCTGCGCAGCGCGGGCGCGGATGCGGCAACGGACCTCGATACAGTCGCCGCTGTGCCGCGCCTGCCTGTCGACGAATTGCGCCTGCCCGGGCCATGCCAGCCGCTGCCCGGCCCGGCGCGCCGGCGTCGGTCGGCTGCGCTCGCCGCGCGCTGAGCGCCGATCATGTGGCCGCTGCTGTCGCTTTCGGCGTTCGTGCACGCGGCCGCCGTCGCCGGCGGGCTGCTCGTCTATGTCATGGCGACGCGCATCGGCCGGCAGCGGCGGCACCCGTCGGTGGCGATCGCCTGGGTGCTCACGATCGCGGCGCTGCCGTATCTGGGCGTGCCGCTGTTCCTCGTGTTCGGGACGCGCAAGTTCGCGCGCCCGGTGCGTGCGCTGCATGCGCCGCACGCGGCGCACGCAGGTGCGCCGGCCGCAGGCGGGGCCGCCGCTGCCGCACCGCGCTGGTCGCTCGAACTGCTGCGCGCGATGGATGTCGACGCCCCCGGCGTCAACCGCGTCGTCGCCTTGCACGACGACGGCGAGGCCGCGCTGCAGGCGCTGCTCGAGCTGTGCCGCTCGGCGCGCTCGTCGCTGGCGCTGCAGACCTTCGTGCTGCGCGAGGACACGGTCGGCGGCGCCGTGATGCAGGCGCTGGCCACGGCGGCCGGGCGTGGCGTGCAGGTGCGCTTGCTCGTCGACGCCGTGGGCAGCCTGTGGCTGCCGCGACGCACCGAGGCCGCGCTCGCGGCCTCGGGCGTGTCGCTGTGCCGCTTCATGCCGCTGGTGCACAACCCGATGCGCGGGCGCACGAACCTGCGCAACCACCGCAAGCTGGCGGTGGCCGACGGCCGGCGGCTGTGGTCCGGTGGGCGCAACCTGGCCGACGAGTACTTCGTCGATCGTGGGGCCGAGCCGGCGTGGCTGGATCTGAGCTTTCGCGTCGACGGGCCGTTGGCCGCGTCGGCCCTGGTGCAGTTCGACCACGACTGGCGGCTGGCCGGCGGCCACGGCGCGCCTCTCGCCCAGCGGCCGATGCCCTCGCTGGCGCCGGCGGCCGCCGGCGATGCGGCCCACGCGCCGGTACCCACCGCGACCCACGCGCCGGTACCCACCGCGACGCATGCGCCGGAGCCCACCGCGACGCATGCGCCGGAGCCCACCGCGACGCATGCGCCGGAGCCCACCGCGACGCATGCGCCGG
>ERZ795060.5424-NODE-5424-length-10174-cov-5.517344_pt1 | contig 10174 bp, 8 predicted proteins | sample MGYA00375144_ERZ795060 | MGnify/ENA primary metagenome ERZ795060 (study PRJEB30189, sample SAMN05720157) | activated sludge metagenome | isolation source: anaerobic digester from wastewater treatment plant | place: Japan | collected 2015-05-15 ... | reverse complement strand
CCTGCTCGACCTGGTGGATGCCAACACCGTGGATCTGCCGGTGGCCTCGCTTCTGGCGGGCGCGGTGGCATCGGGCGCATCCCTGCTCACCGCGGCCCGGCCTGGCAACGCCGGGAAGACGACGGTGCTGGCCGCGCTTCTCTCCTTCATCCCGCCGGGCAGGCGCATTGTCACCGTGCCAGATGGCCCGCCCCGGAGCGTGCCGCCGGACACGTGCCTTCTGGCGCACGAGATCGGCTCCGGTCCCTGGTATGCCTACCTTTGGGGAAGCGCGGCGCGAGGCTTTTTCGAGGCCGCAGCCGCCCCCGGCGTACAGGCAGCCTCGTGCATCCACGCCGACACGCTAGAAGAGCTACGGATGACGCTGTGCGGGCCATCCATCGGCCTGGGAGAGAAGGAGTTCGCCGCGATTGACCTGGTGGCGTTCCTGCGCCTCGACCGCACCCTGACGGGCTACCGGCGCCGCGTCTGTGCCGTCTATGCGGCCACCGGCACCCCGGGCGCCATGAGCCACCAACAGATCTGCCGTTGGAACGAGGCGACCGATTCTTTCACCGTGGACGCCGTGCCAGAGCGGTGGGCGGCTGTCTCGGAGCGCGCGGCTGAGTTCCTCGAAGCCGCGCGCACGGCCGGCTGCACCCGCTTCGAAGAGCTGTTCGCGCGCTGGGCCACCACCTGACCGCTAGAGTTTCGGGGGCGGAGGCGGAGCGGAATCGCTACGGACGGTGAGCGGGCTGATCGACACGGCCTGGCTGGCGATTCCCCTGGTATCCGCGGCGCTAATCGACGCATAATAGCGTTGATCGGCACTGCTGAGGTTAGCGGGCACCTGGATCGAGACCTCGTAGTAGCCCGCCTGGTTCCAGGTCATGTCATGGACCGCCTGCGACCCATCCGGGCGGGTGAGCGTTGCCCGGACCCACGCCACGCCGGAGGCATCGGTCACCAGGGCGATGATCCGCGCCGTGCCCCCGATATCGCCCAACGAGGAGGGCTCGAACCGCGCCCAGACGATCCGGGGCGGGTCGTAATCTGCCTTCTGCTCATCGCCCCCTCCCCCGCCACATCCGGCGAGCAGGGCTCCGATGAGAACGGCCACGCACCGCAGGCATGGCCATATGCCGGCGCGCCGCGCGCGCACCTGAAGGGAATGCTTGCTCATAGAGATTCAGGGGTGCAGGAGAACCCCGTCGCTCTCCCCCACCTGCGGGGAGGGCGCGCATGGAGAATCCGTGCAGCTCCCGTCCTCCTCTCATGGTGCTCGACGGGATCCCTCTCGTACAAAGGCACTTCCAGCCTTCCCGAGTGGAATAGCCGCCGCGAGGGCAGCCCGCAATTGGGGAGGGCGCAGCCCCCGCTCCAGGAGGATCATTCGGCTTTCCCGACGCCATACTCCTGCAACGTCTCCCACATCGCCAGGATGTTCTCTGGGGGCACATCGGCCTGGATGTTGTGGACGGTGTTGAAGACGAAACCGCCGCCGGGAGCGAGGTCATCGATGCGCCGGCGCACCTCATCGCGAACATCCTGCGGCGTGCCATGTGGCAGAATACGCTGGGTATCCACTCCACCGCCCCAGAAGACGATATCGCGCCCGAACTCCGCCTTGAGCCGTCGGGTGTCCATGCCAGCCGCGCTCACCTGCACCGGGTTGAGGATATCCACGCCCACCTCGATCAGGTCCGGGAGAATCTCGACGACACTACCACAGGTGTGGTAGAAGACGAAGACGGGCGCCTGCTTCTTGATGTGGGCGAAGAGCTGCGCCTGGCGGGGCTTCACCACCTCGCGGTAGACGCGCGGGTTCATCAGCAGGCACTGCTGCATCCCCAGGTCGTCCCCCTCCATCGCGATATCCACCAGGTCGCCCACTTCGGCCAGGGCGCGCTCCCAATAGCGCAGCTTCGTTTCCAGGATGAGATCGAGCATCGCTTCGGCCATCGGCCAGTCGGCAACGAGATCGGTGAAGAAGCGCTCGAAGCCACGGAGCCAGAGGCACATCTCGGTAAGCCCCGCGCAGACGCCACCGAGGATCACGGCGCACCCGGTGTCGCGCGCCACCTGGGCGCGCGCACGCAGGCCCGCGAACCGCGCCGGGTCCTGCGGGTCCGGCCAGGGATAGCGCCGGATCTCCTCGGGCGACGTGGCCTCGGCGAGGGGGTGACCGCAAAGATCGTAATACCAGCCGTCGCGGGGCATGCGGCGGGGCAATCCCCAGGCGTCGGTGAAGGTGCGGTAGCGGCCCTCCTCCCGGATGCACAGCCTCCAGCCGGAAGGGTCGCCACTGGCCACGCCGCGCGTATCGACGCGCAGGGCCTGAAGGAGGTCTTCATCGACAGCGGCAAGCTGTTGGGTAAGGTCGCTGATTGCCGCTTCGCGCGGCGCCAGGCCGAGAGCCGGACGCAGGCGCTCATAGGCAATGCGGTGGATTCCGGTCACCTTGGTAGAGCCCAGATCAAACGGTACGCGATCCGGCTCCTGGTGCCGCAGGGTAGTCAGGATTCGCTCGCGGGATGTCATGGCGTCATCTCCTGGGGGCGGGTGCGCTGGGATGGGCGAGTGATGGCGTAACTGCGGAGCGCGTCGAGGCCAATGCGGCGAAGCACAGCGCCAAAGGTCTCGCGGGGCCGAGCTCGCTCGCTCACAAAGCCGATCACGCGCGCGGCCACCTCGGGGGCATCCTCCTCAGGGACAAAGCGCGCGAGCTCCGCCCCCAGGCAAGGCCGACGGCCTGCCTTCCCGCCCACGTAAACCGTATAGCCGACGCGAGCCGGGCGCAACGCATTGAAACCACACGCCGCTACACAATCGCCGCAGAAGTTGCACCGCTGGGGGTCGCGCCGTGGCAGGCCGCGGCGCATGATGAGCGCCCCCTCCTTGCACGCCTCGACGCACGCGCCATCCCCCAGGCACTCCGCCCGGACGAGGATCGGCTCGACGATGCCGACAAATCCAATGTCGGCGGTCTGGGGGCAGCTGCATGCCTCGGCACACCCCGAGATTGCAACGCGCACGGGCATCGGCATCGCTTCGCTCTCGAGAAGCCCGCTTAGCGCCATCGCCAGGGTGCCCGCATCCACAAAGTAGCTGACACACCGGCCCTGCCCGGAGCAGACGGAGAGCGAGCTCCCCGCCCCACCCTCGCTCGCGGTCCCCAGGCCGCTGGCCTCGAGAAGCGCCTTGGCTGTCTGGATCTCCTCGCAGGCGATCCCAGGCACCTCCAGGCCACTGCGCCCCACGATCCGGACGAAACCGATCCCGTGCCGCCGAACGACATCGCCCAGGACCATCAGCTGGTCCGCCGAGAGCATGCCCTCCGGAGCCCGCAGGCGCAGCGAGAGCCGGCAATCCGATGGATCACTGAAGTCACTCATCCCGCCCTTGATGCCGGCGAGCGGCCCCTTGGTGTCTGGCTCCCGCCGGCCTACCCCTGTTGCGTGCTTGTCCCCCTCACGCGATACGCTCAAACTCCGCCCCTGTTCCGATGCTTCCAGTCGTGGTGATCGTGACGTGCGCCTGCCGGAACTCGCCAGGCGCATGGCAGCGACGGGCACCAACGGCCAGGCGTCACACCCCTGGTAAGGTGCTCAACACCCGATTCATCGCGGGCCCGAACGCCCGCCACACCACAGAGGACCCGACACGCAACCCTGTGGTTCAGCATCCTTCCCTGGAAGTATGCCGGGGTCTCAGGCGAACACGCCGGTCAGAAGAGCCCCTCGATGCCCCACTCCTCGTTCACGTTGATGCGGGTAGCCGCGGGCACCTGTGGCAAGCCGGGCATCGTCAGGATATTCCCCGCGTAGACGACAATGTAGCCGGCGCCGGCAAACACCTTCATATCGCGCACGGTCACCTTGAACCCGGTCGGGCGCCCGCGCAGCGCCGCCTGATCCGAGAGGGAGTTCTGCGTCTTTGCCATGCAGATGGCGAGGTTGCCGTAGCCGTGCGCCTCAATCTCCAGCAGGCGCTTCTCCGCTTCACGCGAGTACTCCACGCCGTCGGCACCATACATGCGCGTCACGATCTTCTCGATCTTGGCGCGCACGGGCTCCTCCAGGTCGTAGAGAGGACGGTAGCCGGACGGCTGCTCGGCGAGATCCACCATCATCTTGGCAATGTCGCGTCCTCCCTCGCCGCCCCTGGCCCACACATCGGCGAGGGCGACGGGCACGTCTCGGCGCGCCATCGCCTCGAACACCGCGTCGATCTCCTCGCGCGTATCAGTGGTGAAGCGATTGAGGGCCACGCCCACGGGAACGCCGAAGGCCTGCACGTTCTCTACGTGTTTTTCCAGGTTGGCCAAGCCCGCTCTCACCGCGTCCACATCCGGCTCCGCCAGCGCGGCAAGCGGCTTCCCCGCCTGGTACTTTAGGGCGCGGATGGTGGCGCTGACCAGCGCCGCGTTCGGCGTCAACCCACCGCAGCGGCACTTGATATCGAAGAACTTCTCCGCGCCCAACTCGGATCCAAAGCCCGCCTCGGTGACACAGTAATCCGCGGTCTGCAAGCCGAGGCGCGTCGCCATCAGGCTGCTCACCCCGGGGCCCACGTTGCCGAAGGGGCCGGCATGGATGAACGCCGGCCCGCCCTCAATCGTCTGCACCAGGTTCGGCTTGAGCGCATCGCGGAGGACGGCGAGCATGGCACCCGTCGCCTCGATCTCAGCGGCGGTGACCGGCGTGCCGGCGGTGGTGTAGCCGATAACGATCCGCCCCAGGCGCTCGCGCAGATCCTGCAAGCCGCTGGCCAGGGCCAGGATCGCCATCACCTCCGAGGCCGCCGTGATCTCGAAGCCCCCCTGGCGAGGCACGCCGTCGGCAGGACCGCCCAGGCCAAGCACGACATGACGCAGGGCGCGATCACACAGGTCGAGCACACGAGGGAACGCGATGCGTCGGGGGTCCAGATCGGGCCCCTTGCCCTGGTGCAAGGCGTTATCAGCCAGGGCGGCGAGAAGGTTGTGCGCCGTCGTCACGGCATGGATATCGCCGGTGAAATGGAGGTTGATCTCCTCCATCGGGAGCACCTGGGCATAGCCCCCTCCCGTGGCGCCGCCCTTCACGCCAAAAACCGGCCCGAGCGAGGGCTCGCGCAGGGCGACACACGCGCGCTGCCCGATGCGCGCCAGGCCTTGGGCCAGGCCAATTGCGAGAGTGGTCTTTCCCTCCCCGGCGGGCGTCGGCGTCATGGCAGTGACGAGAAGCAGCTTGCCCATTGGCGCGTCGGCGCGGCGCGCCAGCGCCTCCGGTTTGATCTTCGCCTTGTGCTCGCCGTAGAGCTCCAGCTCGTCCGGGCGCAAGCCCAGGCATGCAGCCACCTCGGTCACCGGCCGCAGCACGGCCGCCCGGGCGATGGAAAGATCATCGGCCATCGTGTTCCTCCGATGTCGCGTGTGACTAAAGCTTTCCCTGGCGCGCCAGCGAAAGGTAGTTGGCGCAATACTCATCCCGATCCAGGAGCGCTTCGCTCGCGTAGACAAGCGCCATCAGCGCCTCATCAAGCGGGTCGGCAATCACCGCATCCAGCCCCGCGCCCATGCAGAGCACCAGAAACGCGCGGTTGAGGTTCTTGCGCGCCGGCAGCCCATAGGAGACGTTGCTGAGACCGCAGATCGTGTGGACGCCTGGGTGCGTCGCGTGGATATGGCGGATCGTCTCCAAGACATCCAGTCCTGCGTGGCTGTTGGTGCTCACCGGGTAGACGAGCGGGTCGAGATAGATCTGGTCAGGCATCACTCCTGCCGCCGTGAGGTTCTCCATCAGGAACTCGGCCGCCTGAATCCGCGCCTGGGCCGTCTGGGGGATGCCCTCATCCCCCATGCAGAGCGCCACCACCTTCGCCTGGTGCTCCGTCACGAGCGGCAGAATGCGCGCGAATTTCTCGCGCTCGGCAGTGATGGAGTTGATGACCGCCTGGCCCTTGTGAACTTTCAGCGCGGCCTCCAGCGCCGCCGAGTTCGGCGAGTCGATGGCACAGGGCAACCCGGTAGCCTCCTGGCACGTCTCCACCAGCCATACGAGAGCCTCCGGCTCGGCTTCGACGCCCACGACCGCAGCGTTGCAGTCGAGGAAATGCGCGCCGGCTTCCGCCTGCCGCACCGCTTCCTCGCGGACGAACTGCGTATCGCGTGCCTTCACCGCCTCGCCGACACTCTTGCGGGTGCTATTCAACCGCTCACCGATGATCAGCATTGACTTACCTCCCGGGGCGCACCGCCGTGGCACATCGGGATGAGGAGGCGCGACCAGCGCGCGCGAATCCTCTGCGGGGTAGATGAGGGGATAGGGAGAGCGGTGCCCTATCGCGGCCTCTCTGGAGCCGGCGCCGTCAGCATGCGCGACCGCCGGCCCTTTGAAAGCAGAGGCGGATCAGGATTCGCTCTCCCAAAAAGAAAGGGCGAGGCCCGGGCGAACACACGCCCTCAGATCTCGCGGGCGCCCCATCATGAACTGCTAAAGGCCACGCCCTCGTCTCCCGCGTGGAGGCGGCGGCGCGTTCAGGGACGCCGAGATAGGGAACGTTCTTGCTCGTCCGAAACGCCTCGCCCCAAAAAGCGTGCTCAGGCGGTGATGCGGAGCAGCTGCTTGGCCGTATCGACGGCGCTCGCGGCATCCGGCGCATAGCCATCGGCACCGATCTCGTCGGCATACGCCTGAGTGAGCGGCGCACCACCCACCAACACGGCGACCTTATCGCGCAGGCCGGCTTCCTCAAGCGCGGCGATCGTCTCCTTCATCGCCGGCATCGTGGTGGTCAGCAACGCCGAAAGCCCAATCGCTTCCGCCTTGTGCTCTCGCACCGCCTCGACGAACTTCTCCGGGCTGACATCCGTGCCCAGGTCGATCACCTCGAAGCCCGCGCCCTCGAGCATCATGCCCACCAGATTCTTGCCGATATCATGGAGATCGCCGCGGACCGTGCCGATGGCAACCCGGGCGATGGGCTGGATACCGGACTCGGCGATGAGCGGGCGCAGCTTCTCCATCGACTGCTTCATCGCGCGTGCAGCAATGAGGACTTCGGGGATGTAGAACTCGTTACACTTGAACTTCTGGCCTACCACCTGCATACCGGCGACCAGACCCTTGTTGATGATGTCGGCCACGGGCACATTCTGCGCCAGCGCCTCGTCAGTCGTCTCCTTGGCCTTCTGCGCGTTGCCGTCGATGACATACTGCGCCAGGTTCTCCAGCAGGGACGGCATAGTGTCTCCTCCTCGTTTGCTTCGTTACTGGCCGGGCCCGCATACCCAGCGCAGTGCTTCCCACGCCGCCGTTTCCAGCGGTTCCCACCGATAACACAGCGCATCCGCGAGGGACACGCCCCGTTCGCGGGGAATCCTGCGCGAGTTTGGCCCCCCGAGCGAACTCCTGGCCGGCCGCAGCCGGACTTCCCACCGCATTTTATTCCCGGCGTCCGGGCGCCTTTCCTGCTGGCGGCCGTTGGTATTCTCGTGCGATTCGCTGGTATTCTGGTGTGCAATCGGCCATCCACCTCGCCGGGTCCGGACGCCCGTGGCAGGCAGAAGCGGCGGGTGTCCCCACGCGTCTCAACGGGGGAGAGCGACGCTCGCGCGAGACAGCCCGGGGAGAAGTTACTCCGGGGCCACGAAGACGTGTCCGGCGGGTTCTACTCCCAGGTGCGCCTCGCGCCCCTGCACCTCGATGCGCAGGTGCCCACCGAAGGGAAGGCGCTCATGTACCGTCACCACAGCGCCCGGGTAGAGACCCAACTGTCCGAGGTGGCGCAGCACCTCCGGGCTGGCATCATCGACCTGACGAACGCGCACGCGCATTCCCGGCTCGGTCTCGGCAAGCGAGGAGCACTTCTCCACTGCCAGCTTTCCCTCCCGGCACGGAATGGCATGGCCATGTGGATCCACCTTCGGGTAGCCCAACACCGCGTCGATGCGCGATTCCATCTCCTCGGAGATCACATGCTCGAGGCGCTCGGCCTCCGCATCGACCAAATCCCACGGGTATCCAAGCGCCTGGGTCAAATAGAGCTCCAGGAGGCGATGGTGCCGAATGGTGCGCAGCGCCACCTGCTCGCCCGCCTTGGTGAGCACGACACCCTGATAGGGGATGTGCCGCACGTAACCCTCGTCCGCGAGACGCTTTATCATCTTTGTTACCGATGCCGGCGCCACGTCGAGGCGCGCGGCGATCGCCGAAGTAGATACGCTCTCTTGGTCACGGCTCAGCTTGTAAATGGTCTTTAGGTAATCCTGTACGGACTCACTTGCCATAGTGCTCTCGCGGACTCTCCGATCTACAGGCCAGCCCCGCTAGTAGGCGCGGGGCTGCTCTCAACGTTCCCATCATACGACCGAAGTTGGCATCATGTCAAGAATCTGGTGACGCTACGCGGTCGCACCACACCCATCGCGCGTTCTTCGACCCCTTATTCTCCGATGAGGGCCGCGCGGTTGCTCCCCCTCCCCGGTGTCGGCCCGGGATCGGAAGGTAGGGAGACCACAAGGCCTGCACTTCCTCATCAGTCCATCAACCCCAGCATTGAGCCCCTGGCGCGCCCTTTTTCCATAGGGCCTGAAGCGTTGCGGCGGCTATCAGAGCTTGCTCGCCCGCCGAGGGCGCGATACGGGCATACCCTGAGCGTAATACAGGTTTTCCCGTATAGCGATCTGCGGCCGGGCGTGATAGAATGGCGGTAACACGCAGGCTTGGCGGAACCTGACAGAAGTTCGGAGTGTCGCCAGATCTGACGTGGCAGATGGTTCCTGAGAAGATGAGGCCGGGACGTGCTCCAGGGAGCGGCAGGCCTCCGCATCTGACAAGGCGCAGGTGACGGGAATCAGGACCCCCGGTGTTGGCCTCACGTTCCGTGCGCACCGCGGGCAGCCAGATCTGAGAAGGAGGGGGCATGACAGGGGTTTCGACGATCGAGGCATTGCCGGCAGCAGACGAACGATCCCAGTACGCGGGAGACGTTGCGTTGGTGCAGCGCGCACAGGCAGGAGATTTGGAGGCGTTCGAGACGCTTTTCGACCGCTACCATGGCCGAATCTACAACATCGTCTATGGCATGGTCTCCAATCCCGAGGATGCCGCCGACCTGGCGCAGGAAGCCTTCGTCAAGGCCTACCGGGCGATCGGGGGCCTTCGTGACGGCCAGGCGTTCTTCGCATGGATCTGCCGGATCGCAGTCAACCTGTGCCGCAATTTCCGGCGTGGCCGCCCAAGCACGCCGCATCTCTCCCTGGAAGAAGGCTACTGCCGCGATGGCGAGTCGACCCCTTTGGATGTGGCTGATAGCTCCTACGAACCGGCCCGGCTCGTCGAGATCCAGGCGACCGCCGAGGTGGTCCGCAGAGCGATTGACACGCTCTCACCCGACCATCGGGAGGTGGTCGTGATGCATCACCTTCAGGGCCTGCCCGTGGATCACATCGCGCAGGTGGTGGGCGTGCCGGTAGGCACGGTGAAATCACGCCTCTCCCGGGGGCGTGATAGCCTTCGCCGCGCGCTTCACGGCGTCCTGGACGGCTGAGCCTTCGTCTGGCACTCCGCCTTAGCTCAGGTCTCTTGACCCGCGCCGCGTCTCGTGGTAGGATGGTCATGGAAGCGCACGCGTGTCTGGCTGGGCGCGCGGCGCCACTTCCAGGATGAGGGCGGGTCTCTTCTGGTGAAGGGCCTGGGCTTCAAACCCTGCGCGGGGCAGCGAGAGCTGTCCTGGGTGAGTTCGATTCTCACACGCCCTCGCCAGTTCCTCCGATAGGGATGCTGGGTCGGGTGACGCGCCTAAAACACCGCCATCACCCGCCACGCACTCTCCCATCGCCGCTGCTGCCCTCCCCCGGACACGCCGCGATGGGGTTGCTTGGGAAGGCGCGCTATGAATGCCGATTGGCCGGCCATGGCCGAAGGCCCGCGTTGCGAACGCTGCGGACAGGTGCATCTTTCTCTGCCACAGACAGGCCGCTTCGGCTGCGGGCGCTGCGGTTGGCCGTTGGTGCCCCGCGAGGTGCAGCAGGCACAGCAGAGACGCTCTCGCCGGATCGCGACCGCACTCATCGCGGTAGCGGTCGTTATCGCAGGCCTGCTTGTCGCGCGCTCCATCTCGGGCCCACAGGCGCGGTTCCGCAATGTGCCCCCCTCCGAGCAACACAACCACGCGGGAGAAACAACCGTCTCCGGCATTCCATCGGCTG
>ERZ795060.5421-NODE-5421-length-10176-cov-4.607845_pt1 | contig 10176 bp, 19 predicted proteins | sample MGYA00375144_ERZ795060 | MGnify/ENA primary metagenome ERZ795060 (study PRJEB30189, sample SAMN05720157) | activated sludge metagenome | isolation source: anaerobic digester from wastewater treatment plant | place: Japan | collected 2015-05-15 ... | reverse complement strand
TAAATGCTTGACAGACTAAGCAGACAGTGGTAAAATCTTTTTTGGAAAAGGTGAGTATTAAAGGGATCGTTAGTGTCAGCAAACTGTCTTATACTAATAGCCAATTGGCAATTCTCCCGCGCTCACCTTTTCCAAATGTGATCCTCGCGGGAGTTTGTTTTGTGTAACATCAAAGTCCATCCAAACACAGCGGCTAAAGCAATGTTGACGGGGCATGAAAATGCTTACGCTTTGTATTCTTTGGCTAAGTCGTTTAGCCCGAACTGGACTTGGAAGGTGAATGTTGTTGAACCGCTCAAGATTGAGGGTTGGTCTGAAAGCAAGATTTACCGTGCGAGAAAAGACGCTGAATCATTAGGCTGGATTAAGCCCGACAAAGAAGATGATCGCTGGTTCTTGATGAGTTACGAGAAAGTCGCCCTATCGTTGGATGTTCAGCGCGTAGGGCGTTTTGCTACCTTCATCTCTCAGGACTCGTACAAGTCTAATTCTGGACTTAAACAAGCGTTCCTACGGTCGTACTTGATGGACAAGACTGACCAACACCTATCTAGGGCGTTTGTGTCAGCGGAAACAGGTATCGCCCCACGCACTCTAACCAAATGGTTGAATCATAAGAAAGACATTTGGATAGAGCGCGGGTATGTGCATTTCTACACAGGCAAAGGTGAAGTAACTCGTACCATGCTGGAAGGCGCGAAAGAGAATCATCCCGGCGCGTTTCTAGCCAAAGGCCAAATCTACTACCAAACCCCGAATCGGTATCATGTTACCAAGAATAGTGATGTGATTGCTTCCGGTTCGTATGGCGCAAGCAAATTGAATCGTCGGTTGAAGAAACAGTTAGTAAAAGGTGACAGTAAAACTTCAGCCCCCAAATTAGCGCGGCGTTATCACGAAACAGAAAAATCCTTCCAATCTACAGTCAAGTCCGTCAATCGGGGCAAGAAGCAAGATGCGGGTGTTTATCTAGTGAAAGTAAAGCAAGTTACTCGGTTTGATTACCCTGTAGCCGTGTTTTACGAGGAAGCATTTAATCCTTTGGCGATGTAGTTTTTTTATCTAGTGGATGATTTCATGACGTGCCATGTTATAAAAGGCAGTTGGCGGCAGACCAGAACCGTTACAAGCAACCCAGACGACTATGGAACACAGACTAAATACACATAAAAGTCGTGCAAACACAAAAAAACAGGAATCGTAGGTAAACATGGAGATTAAGTTTGTTGATTTCGACCAGTGGGGTAGCATAAAAGACAGAATCAGTAGAGGCTTTATTCCATGTCCAGTCTGCGACCAATGGACTAATGATATTAGGGTTTTCCCAGAAAGGTTAATGCGATACGAGCCGTTTTTCAAACGAGAGAGATACGCATGTGTGTATTGTATTGCGTCTGCATCTAATAAAAAAAGAGAAATAGAACGTGAGTCTAAAATACCTAAATGCTACCATACGCACAAACATCCGCAGTGTGTTTCTGGGTTTGTTTATTTCTTGGATTGTTCTAATGATGGGGACAATATGGTAAAAATAGGCACTGCTAGGACAATGAAAAACGTCCGAGCGAGACTGATTGATGCGAAAAGGACTTATGGATTATCCTGTGCGCCGACACTTATAAGAGTTGTTGAAACAAATTGCGGGATTTCTCTTGAGAAATATATCCACGGCATACTAGGAAATAAAAGATTATACCGAGAGATGTTCGTTTTGGACGATGAGTCAAATAAATATATATCAAATCTTTCTGATTACATAGAAGTTGTGAAGGGCCGTGATATTTTCGATTTACTCCAATGTGTTTGAGTAGACTTAGCCTGTAGTCCTTGATCTAACCAGAATCAGGGGCTAGTAAGACATGACTGTTGTCCTATTGTCGGACTTTATCAGGTGTAGTACACTTGGGAAAAGGAGTGACGATGTATAAACTATATAATGGCGACTGTTTAGAGATTATGCCGACTTTGGAAGCGGGTAGTATTGATGCTATTATCACAGATTTGCCTTATGGCACAACTGCTTGTAAATGGGATACCATCATCCCTTTCGAGCCAATGTGGAAGGAAGTCAAGAGAGTTCTGAAACCGAATGGAACGTTTATTACTACCGCCAGTCAGCCGTTTACAAGTATACTGATAATGTCAAATTTTAATTGGTTTAAGTATTGTCAGTATTGGAAAAAAACAAAAGCGGTGGGGTTTCAACATGCTAAAAATAAGCCTATGTTTATAATAGAAGATGTTTGTGTTTTTTCTCCTGCACCAATGGGACATAAATCATTATTAGGAGAAAGGAGAATGACTTATAACCCACAAGGAATAAAGTCAATAGGAGAAAAAACTGTTTTAAGAACGTGGCATGGAAATATGATGGGAGCAAGACCAAATCAAGTTGGTAAAAAGTACGAGGCATTTACAGGTTATCCGAATAATCTATTGGAATTTAATCAACCAATAGGAATAAAAAGTTCACACCCCGCCCAAAAGCCCGTAGCACTTTACGAATATCTTATCCGAACCTACACCAACGAATGCGAAACCGTTCTGGATATTACAATGGGAAGTGCTACTACGATAGTCGCCGCTGAACTAACAGGACGGAACTCAATCGGTATTGAGAAAGACCCTGACATTTTCAAGACTGCTCAAGACCGGATTCTGAATATGTACAATGCGCCTAAAAAGGTGAAGAAGCCGAAATCCGATAATGGGTTGCAGACAGAACTCGTCTAAGTGGATAGAAACACCTGATACCGTTCGCCATTACCGAGGTTTCTATCCAGTCTAGGTACTATCGTCCTATTGCTAGACTTTCCTTTTTGAGTATAATCAAAGCATCTCCTAAAAAGGTAGGAACTAGCGATGAAGTGTGTGAAGTGTGGTCGTACAATGGTGGTTCGGACGGGCAAGAGTGGCAAGTTCTACGGTTGCCCCGGTTATCCTCAATGCAAAAGTACCGCCCCGTACAGGGAAGTGCGTACTCCCCAAGTAAGAGTTCAGCGCGATTGGTCTAAGTTCCAACTGGATATTTTCGATGCGGTCGGTCGGTCAGACGATAATTTACTGGTAGAGGCTACGGCAGGTAGCGGGAAGACGAGTACAAGTGTTGAAGCACTGAATTACGCGACTCGGTATCAGAAAATTGCTTTTGTGGCTTTTAACCGCAGTATCGCTCAAGACTTCAAGGACAAAGTTCCTGACGGTGTTCATGCCAGTACCTATCACGCGCTAGGTTTGAAGTCCATCATGCAAGCCCGTGGCAATGAAGTCAAAGTCGAAGAAACCAAGAACTTCAAACTGTTCACCAAGTTCACGGATAGCCTAGCCGATGCGTTTAAGTCTACTGCAACCGACTACCGCAGTGAGATTCTTCGGCTGGTAGGTTTGGCTAAGAACGTCATGCTAGACGTGACAGGTACAGAGTCCTTCCGCAACTTGGCTGACGAGTACGGGATCGACATTGGCGACGACAACGAATCAGGTCTAGTTTTAGACTTGACGTACAAGGTTTACAAGGCGAGTGTCGAGGACAATGCGACGATTGACTTTGATGATATGATTTATTGGTGCGCTACAGGCAGGGTTGAACCGTTGGCGTTTGACTTTGTAGTTACGGACGAGTGCTTGCCGTACAAGACACCGGTTCTGTTGTCAGATGGAACATCCATGACGATTGGCGAGATGGTCGATAGTCGATTTGATGGCGACGTTTTGACCTACAACGAGTTTACAGGTGTTCAAGAACCTAAGAAAGTCATCGGTTGGCACAAAATTGCAAATAAGAAGAAGTTGTACGAGATTACCGTTGGGTGGAACAAGCGGTATGGTGAAAAGAACACGATTACCTGTACCGAGGATCACAAAATCCTGACTGGATACTACGGCTGGACAATGGCAGAGAAGGTTGTAGTGGGCGATATTGTCCAGATGCACACGCTCAATTTTGGACACGTCATCGACATTAAAGAGACGACTATTGACGATTCTTGGGTGTACGACATTACGGTTGAAGATAATCACAACTTCTACGCTAATGGGATTCTTGTCCATAACTGTCAAGACATGAACTCATCACGAACCGCAATGCTTTTAGCGATGTTGAAGAACGGTGGTCGGTCGATGATGGTTGGAGATCGAAGGCAAACCCTGTACGGTTGGGCAGGTTCTACGTCTGGAGTTATGGACATCTTAAAGCAATCGACCAATGCGCGAGAATTGCCTTTAAGCATCACGTACCGATGCCCTGTCTCCCACGTCGAAATGGCGCAGAAGATTGTTCCGCAGATTCAGGCGCGTCCCAATGCCCCACAGGGTATTATTGGGTACTTAAAGCCGTGGCAGTTGACAAACTTCGTTCGAGACGGCGATATGGTGATGTGCCGAACTAATGCGCCTTTGGTTAAGCCCGCTTTCGAGATGTTGGCACGAGGTCAAAAGGCGATTATTGTAGGTCGTGACATCGGCGCGAATCTCGTTAATCTGGTAGACCGTGTGGCGCGTAAAAGTGGCGTAACAGGCACAAATCAGATGTTGGACGAGTTAGAGAAGTATGTGGATATGCAGGTTTATCGGCTAGAGAAGACAGGTAAACTTGCTAAAGCCGCCATGATGAAAGACCAACTGGAAACCGTGATTGCCATTGCGGATGGGTGCGAGATGGTGAATCAGGTTACGGCTAAGATTTCAGGCATTTTTAGCGACGACCGTGATGGGGTTAGTTTCACGAGTATCCACCGTGGAAAGGGCCGCGAAGCCAGTCGGACATTCATCCTGAATCCGAGTTTAATGCCACATCCGATGGCTAAAGACAATCCAACGGCGATGCACGAGGAGCAAAATATAATTTATGTCGGAATCACGAGGTCGAAGTCTGAAATGTACTTTGTGGAATAAGGGTAAATTATGAACATTCCAGAATTTCTAAAAGTGGGTAATCCTATTTGGTGTGGTTTTGCAGGATGGATTGAGGACATTGCTATCGGGACAGATACCATCATGGTTAAGGTTGAATCTCCCAAGCGGAAACTATTCAACCGAAACGATGAGTGGTTGCCTTACCGAGAAGGTTTGATGCGCCCTTTGACGGCAGAGGATTGGGTACTGGACTTAGACGTGATGACACGCCACTTGGAAAGGATTGTTCGAGAGTATGAGTTGGCGAGAATCAAGATGCAAAGTCTAATTTCAGACTAACCACCAATCCTGACCGACCCTAAACGCGCAAACAGGCCCAACACGTTCAAGACCCAGACACAACTACCGCGACAACAACGGCGATGTTGAGAATCTGCTTAATCCGTGCATCCATCGGAATGTACGTGTTTACAGCCCAAAGTAAGACGCCAACGACAATTAACACGAGTACGAACGTTAAAATATCCATTTGTAACCTCCACCATGAGTGTATCACAGGTTTCAGTGGATGTCTGTAGGACAAGGACTACAAAATGTACACATTGTATCACGGTGATTGCTTAATAGAAATGGACAAGATTCCAGATAAGTCGATAAATATGGTTCTGACAGACATACCGTATGACGTGGTGAATAGAGTTAGCGGAGGTCTAAGGAATCTCGACAAGGGTGTAGCGGATATTAAAACGTTCAATCTGGACGATTTTTTGAGCCAACTTTCTAGGGTCACGAAAGGGAGTGTGTATGTGTTCTGTTCAACGGAACAAGTTTCATTCATTAGGAAGCGACTAGACGAGCAAGGAATGACTACCAGATTAGGAATATGGGAGAAAACAAATCCATCCCCTATGAATGGAGAGTATATGTGGCTATCTAGTGTAGAATGTTGCGTTTATGGCAGAAATAAAGGTGCAGTATTTACAGAGAATTGCAAAAGTTCGGTATGGCGATACCCCACTGTACGCGGAAAGATACATCCGACTGAAAAGCCAGTAGCATTACTTGAACGGCTTATAAACGCATCAAGCAATATTGGTGATACTGTTTTAGACGCGTGTATGGGTTCTGGATCGACTGGCGTGGCTTGTGTGAAAACAAAACGTAAGTTTATTGGAATCGAACTCTACCCTTTACCCGATAAACCTGTAGACAAAAAGACCAACCCAAACTACTTCTTTGAAGCCCAAGAACGCATCAAACGAGAATTAAACAAGCCGAAGCAAGAAGAATTGAAGTAGGACAAGATTCCTATTGTCCATCTCTTAGACTAGGACTAGAATAAGACCATGAACAAAACAAAGGCGTCTGGATATGCAGTTGGTATAGCAAGTATCACTTGGTCAGTTTACCTAATTTCGACAGGCAGGATTCTGTTTGCGGTTGTCTTTTTCGGACTAGGGTGTATCGCCCTAGAAGTGGCGGATAAACTATGAAAATCCTCATTGGTATTCTGATTGCGATTTGCTTGCTAGGGGCAATAGTAACAGGAATTAACTGGAACTTCATGCGGATGTGGGGCTTTCTGGTGTTCGCGGGAGTGATGGTTTTGGGGGCTAAAAGAGTATGACGCTTAAAAAGGTTACTTACAAGCAATACTGCGACATTGAACGAGAACTAGAGTCCATCGACAATCTGTATGATGAGTTTGCGCCGATTAGTATTCATGCGGCTTTATACTTAGATTTAGAACGTGCGGGGATTACGGTGTTTTCTAGGGAACAGGCTTTGAGAGACGCGCAAACCATTGTGAACAAGGGGTGGTATAAGTGACAGAATTTATTGGTAATCCGCATGTAGGACGAATCATAGAGCGACACGGCGATAAAATGGCAACGGTTCAGTTGTTGCGTGGTGTGGTTAATGAATGGCCTAACAAGATTATGGACATTAGCAAGTGTTCCACAACCGATTTTGATGGTGTTTTGGCGCAATATGAGAAACACGTTAGTTCAGTCCAGAGTGATTTTGACGAATACGTTTCGTCTTTAACCGGAAATGAGGAGTTCGTTCATGTGTATTTTTGGTCTGGGGTGGTGCTTGAAAAGTTCACTTCTCCCAAAGGAAATCAGGCGTGGCTAATCAAGTTTGCTAAGAACATCTTCAAAGGACAGAATCCCGAACTGATTCCGGTGTGGCAAGTCCAGATATTCAATCCAGAGGATGTTGGGGAGTCGTCTTTGGCTGAGTTCACGGAAGAATTTAAGTTCATGGTGGACGATAAGCGGAAGAAAGTGATGGAGATGAATCAATGAATAACTGGATTCGTCGGATTCTCATTAAACTCAGCATTCATTCTCGTACTAAGCAAGAGTTGATGCCGTCCTTGCCAATTCAGTTCGATTGCAAGAACTACCGCGAATTGGTAGACTTACTCAAGCAGATTACCAGTGAGTCAGTTCTTCCTGCCATGACGAACACTGAGGCCGAAACAGTCAGAAACACACTGGTTAATCTTATCGAGGGGACTTACACTTGGTACGAAGTTGAACTGGATAATGCCCAAGATGCTTTCGTAAACTCACAAGGCGCACTAGAACGCGCTAATTTAGACTTCGGAGAGGATGAATAAATGTCTCGTCAAGACTACAAGAGTGTTGTAGCAATGGTTAATCGGATTAAACAGAAGTATTTGGACATCCCCATTGAGTTGAAGCGGGATTTAGACGAAGTGTTGGAACACGCACGAAATGGCGAAAAGACCTACGGGGAACTGTTGGATAAGATTAACGAATACGAAGCGCAATACGGTCATGCCATTTCCAAGCAGTACGAACAGGTAAAGCGAGACAGAAACCGATGACCGTTTACGCTTACTCAGACGGTGGTGTTCGTGGGCGCAATACCCGAAACGTAGAGACGTGGGGCAGTTTCAAGGTGGGTAGTAACCCTATTGAGGAACGTGAATTCGGAATGGGTAGCAATCAAACCGCCGAAGTCAACACTTTGATAGCCTGTCTGACGTACATTTGGTCTAGGGGAATTGATGATGTGGTGGTTTATATCGACAGTCAGTGGACGTTTAACACCGTATCAGGGTTCTGGAAGGTGAAAGATGCACGACTAAAACCATTAGTCAAACGTGCTACAGAATTGATGGTTACGACAGGCGTGGAGTTGGAATGGCGACCACGCGAAGAAATCGTAGCGGTATTAGGACACTAGGAGGAAATATGCCGTTTCATGCGTTTTTGGAATGTCCGAAGTGCGGTGGTGGATTTACGACTTTCGAGAAGAACATAGAAGTCTGCACGGTAGATGGAACTCCGATTGAGAACTTCCTAAACGTGAGCGCAGACGAGTTTGAGGATGATGAAGATGACGACGCTGATTGAGTGGCTAGAGGACTTTGTACAGCAGATTGAGAATCCTGAAATGCCAGATTCTAATTCTGACTTGCAAAGAATGTATTACTGCGGTGGTTACGATACGCAGATTGCTATTGCACAAAAACTACGCTACGCCTTAGAACAGGAGAAAAATGCCGCGTAAAAAGAAAAATCCCGAAACGTATGAAGATTACTTTCCGATGATGTTAGAGTGGCGGAAGTTGTGCTGTGACTACGAGATGTTCAAAAAGCAAAAGTACGAGCCATACCGTGAAGGGTTCGCGCAGATGCGTAAGACGGTGTTCTCGATTCCTAAGCGCACTCCGCAACGGAAACAGGCGATGGAATACTACCAGAAGCAAGCCCTACCCGCCTATCAGGATATGCGCCAAAAGATGAAGGACTGGGAAGCCAAATTGGATGCGTACAGGCCGATTTACAAGGCGATTCCCCAACCGTTCCGTCAGAAGTATTGGGAACTGTACAAACGGACGGTTGCCGATGTATAGCGATTACGCGAAGGGATTGGCTAAAGAGTATATCAGTATCGTTTATTCAATGGATTTGCGAATGTGGACTTCCGATGAGTATTCTGAATTAGCAGACCGTCGGTCGGTTATTCACGAACAAATCTTACAGGAACTAGGCGAGACGCGACAAACCGTTCCTGATATGCGGATGAAAGCGATGTGTATTCTGCGAGAAGTCTAATTCTGGACTTTGGTACTATTGTCTAAAACGAAACGAACAGGTAAGATAGCAATATCACTTTAAGGAGATAAGGAAATGGCGATTGTAGGTATGGCTGTAATGACGATTGTGATGATTGTTCTTTCGGCTATCGTGAATGGGTATGTGTTTTCCCAACTGTGGGCATGGTTCGTGGTTGCGACATTTGGGCTTACAGCAATTACGATTCCGCAAGCAATCGGCTTGGCAATGGTCGTTGGCTGGTTCAAGACGGGTTTGAAGCAGGACGACTCGCTGGATGAGTATAAGGGATTCAATAAACTGGTTGCGATGTTCATCGCTCAAGTTTTTACGGCGATTATCACCCTGATTGTAGCATCAATTGTTAAATCATTCATCTAAAGGAGATGGACATGGCAACGAAGAAGGTAGTGAAGAAGGTAGTGAAGTTTCCCGATACGGTTTATGTGACTAAGGCTGTATACGAAGATGTTGAACTTTACATGGCCGAATCCGCTATCGAGAATTGTGTCGCGGATACCCCAGTGTTGGTTGGCGTGTATCAATTGGTCGGTGTGAAGAACGTGACTAAGAAGGTTGAAATTGTGACGGAGGACGTGAATGGCTAAGGTAACGGTTACTATCAACGGCACGCTTGCGAAGGATGGCAAGATGAAGTTCACCCCATCGGGTGTTCCGGTGATGGAGTTCTCGATTCCCGTACAGGTTTCGTGGGGGGATGATCCTAAGACGGATTGGTGGAAAGTGGCTGTGTTCGGCAAGATGCTGGAGGACAAGCCCAAGTACGCCGAGATGTTCCGCAAGGGCGCTCACGTCATCATTCGTGACGCAAAGCCTTCTATCCAGATTTGGGATAAGGACGGCAAGCCGCAACTGTCGATGGGCGTTTCGTGCAACACGCAGGACGTGGACTTCGGATACATCCCGAAGAAAGAATCATCGGGAAGTGACGACGAGGATATGTAATGCCTAGAAAGACTAAGACTTCCACTCGCTACGCAGTATTAGCCCTAGATCAGTCATCGCATACGTGCGGGTGGTCGTCTTGGTTGGATGGTCAACTAGAAGGGTGGGGAGAGTACGAAATCATGGACTACCCCACCCTAGATAACTTCCGTGGTTGGATTCGGGAGTTCCTAGAGCAATTTGAGGCTGAGGGTTATCTTCCGGTTGTGGTTGCAGAAACTATTTATTTGGGACTTAACCCTCAGACCTTTAAGGTTCT
>ERZ795060.5418-NODE-5418-length-10182-cov-3.437049_pt1 | contig 10182 bp, 6 predicted proteins | sample MGYA00375144_ERZ795060 | MGnify/ENA primary metagenome ERZ795060 (study PRJEB30189, sample SAMN05720157) | activated sludge metagenome | isolation source: anaerobic digester from wastewater treatment plant | place: Japan | collected 2015-05-15 ... | reverse complement strand
ACCTGCAACCATCCAATATGCAGCCGAGGATATATCGCCAGGAACCTGCACCGACTGTGCGTTAAGCTGCGGCCTTCCAACTACGGTTGCGGTCGTCCTTTCGCTTCTTACATCTGCCCCAAAGCCTTTAAGCATCAGTTCTGTGTGGTTTCTGGAAAGCGTGGGTTCGGTTACTGATGTCTCGCCTTCAGCAAAAAGTCCTGCCAGAAGGATTGCCGACTTCACCTGAGCGCTTGCTACGGGAGATTGATAGCTGATAGGCCAAAGCTCGCCGCCGATGATGCTCAGAGGCGCCTTATCTCCGCCTTCCCGGCCAAAAATCATCGCTCCCATTTCTTTTAACGGCTCTACTACCCGTCCCATAGGCCGCCTGCGGATAGACTCGTCTCCTGTTATGACTGAATAGAACGATTGACCAGCCAGCACTCCGGTTATAAGCCTGATTCCGGTTCCTGAGTTGCCGACATCTATAACATCTCCCGGTTCCCGAAGCCCATCAAGCCCATTTCCGTGGATTTCCAACACATCAGGAAACGGCCAGGAGATGGAAACTCCAAGACGCATAAACGCCCGAGCCGTATTAAGGCAGTCTTCACTTCTGAGGAATCCCGTTACCTGTGTTGTTCCCTTAGCAAGCGACCCCAGGATAACCGCCCGGTGGCTGATAGACTTATCCCCTGGTACGCTTACCTCTCCCACAAGCCCTATTGTATTTTTGACTTTCAATTCCATTATCTAGCTCAAAACGGCTGCCTGAAACTTGCTGACTCTCATTCAGTCTCGGAATCATCAGGAAAATCTTTCGCCCAACTATCTCTAATCATCTTGCCTTCTGAGAAGTGCCGCTTGACCACTTTAGCATCGCCGGACTCTATTCCCATTCTGACTTCGGTAAGCAGATCCTCAAGCTTCTTCAATGCAGAACTGATAGCCTCCTTGCTGGAAAGGCATATATCTACCCATATCTCAGGAGGACTGGAAGCTACCCTCGTCATATCCCTAAAACTGCCTGCTGCAAGCTCCAAAACCTGCCCTGACTTTGCTTGTTCCTCTGCTGCAAGCCTCAGGATTGCCGATGCAAGAACGTGAGGCACGTGGCTAATTATCGCCACACTTCGGTCATGTTGTTCCGGGTCCATCAGAATAACATTGGAACCAAGCCCTTCAGCAAACCGAACGAGTGTATTCAACGCCATTACATCCGTCGAAGAGGTTGGAGTGATAACATAGGTAGCATTCAGAAACAGGTAAGGCAGCGCTGCTTCGACTCCATCGGCCTCTGATCCAGCCATTGGATGCCCACCGACAAAGAACCTGCCTTCTGGAAGCGCCTCATCTGCCCCGCGAGTAATCTCTGCCTTGGTGCTCCCTACATCAGTTACGATTGCTCCTTCTTTAAGGACTGGGGCAATTGCTTTGATGGTTGGCACAATAGCAAGGACCGGAGTGCAGATGAATACAATGTCCGCCTCTCGCACTCCGGCAAGAAGATCAGTAGTATAGGCATCGACTGCGGCCAGTTCCTGGGCACGATGAAGCTTGCGAGCATCGCGGCCTATCCCGATGACCTTTCTGGCCAATCCTCTGGCCTTCGCTGCCATCCCGATTGACCCGCCAATCAGACCAACGCCTATTATGGAGATTGTGTCTACTACTCGCTCGCCCATAGTCTTACAGATCGAGGAATGACTGATAAATCGTTAAATCCTGATCCTTATACAAACCTTCCCACAGCTCGCGCACACAGCCCAATTTCCGTCATAAGAGTGCTGAACATATCCGGCGTAAGTGATTGCGCTCCATCTTTAAGCGCTTTTTCCGGGCAGGGATGGACTTCTACCATTAAAACATCAGCGCCTGCAACAACCGCTGCCCTTGCTACCGGAGGAACCAGATGCACTCGGCCAGTGCCATGACTTGGATCTGCGACTATAGGCAAGTGTGTCAGCCCGAAAAGCGCTGGAATGGCGCTTACATCAAAAGTATTCCGGGTGAATGTCTCAAACGTGCGTATTCCTCGCTCGCAGAGCATAATATTGTAGTTGCCGCGATTAGCTATATACTCAGCCGCCTGCAGCCACTCCTCAATAGTCGATGCCATACCACGCTTTAGCATCACAGGCTTATTGGAATTCCCAATCTCCCTCAAAAGCGAGAAATTGGTCATATTTCTGGTGCCTACCTGTAGAATATCCGCATACTCTGAGACCAACTCGACATCCCTGGTGTCCATTACCTCGGTAATAAACGGCAGTCCTGTAACTTCCCGCGCTGCTGCAAGAATCTTGAGGGCATCTTCTCCAAGTCCGTGAAAACTGTAAGGAGATGTGCTTGGTTTGAACGCGCCACCTCGTAGTATCGATGCACCTGCTGCTTTTACTGCCTTGGCTGTCTCGATAGTCTGCTCTTCGCTCTCAACCGAGCATGGCCCGGCCATTACAACAATCTTTTGACCACCTATATCGACTCCTCCAACCCTGATTATCGACTTATCCGGATGGAACTCGCGGCTGACTATTTTATACGGCTTCAGGATTGGAATAACACGCTCAACATAGTCAAATGACGAGAGCTGTTCCGCAATAATCGCCTTATCCTGGTCTGGTGCGCCAATAGCTCCGACTATCGTTTTTTCTACGCCTTTGGATATGTGGACTCCATAACCACGATCCTCCAGGTTTTGGACTAACTCTTGAAGGTCGCCCTCCGTAGCTGCTGGAGTCAATAGGATGATCATAAACTTCCCTTTCCAAGAACACGTGCGGCAAAGATTCTCATCTCAAAAATCCTGCCATTTTACCCTTTACTACTTATACTCCCTAAAACTTCTTCAAGTGCCTTGATGCACCGTTCATTATCCTGCGGTAGTCCTGTGGAGATGCGGATATGGGTCGGCCAACCAAAAACATCTCCCGTGCGGATGATAACCCCGCGCTTGAGCAGTTCAACAAACACCTGCTTGCTGTCTTGTCCAACATCCACCCACACGAAATTAGCCTCGCTTGGCACGTATTTCAATCCAAGCCGGTCGAACTGGCTGTAGAAATAATTCTTGCCATCACTATTCATCATCCTGCTTTTGATGACCTGGTCCTGGTCTTGAAGACTGGCAATTGCAGCCACCTGGGCAATAGAACCTACATTAAACGGCAGTCTGATACGTTCTATTAAGCTTATCAACTCCGGTCTTGCAATAGCATAACCCAGCCTCAGTCCGGCAAGGCCGTAAATCTTCGAAAAAGTCCTGAGCAGGATGACATTTCTGCCTTCCAATACCCACTTTAACCCGTTTGGATAGTCCGAGCGTTCAATATACTCATAATACGCTTCATCCAGAACAAGAATCGCACGCTCAGGCAGAGCATCAAGAATCCTCTCAGCATCTTTATGAGGCAGCATATTCCCTGTCGGATTGTTAGGGTTGGCAATAAAAACCAGCTTGGTATGCTCATTAAATTGGTCAATCAACGCATCTACGTCATAACTGAAGTCCTCATGTAGAGGAACCATACAGCATGTGCAATTATTCGAAGTTGCCGCACCTTCATACTGGCTGAATGTCGGATCGCTTTGAATTACGCAATCGCCTTCCTCAAGGAAAACATTGCCAATCTCTCTTATCAGCTCATCCGATCCTGCGCCAAATGAAAGGTAATCCGGCTGCACCCCAAGATGACTTGCAAGCGCATTACGCAGCGTAAAGCAACTGCCATCTGGATACAGCGCAACATTATCGCAGGCTTTCTTCATAGCCTCGATAGCTTTCGGGCTGGCCCCAAGCGGATTTTCGTTCGAAGCCAGCTTCACAATATCCGTCAACCCATATTCCCTCTGGACTTCCTCTATCGGTTTGCCAGGAATATAAGGCTTGAGTCTTAAAACGCATTCTTTACAAAGTCTTGGAGACACGTGATTATTCACCTCATCTGTTATAAATGAAGTATAGCACAAAGGTGGGAATCAATAGAAACTCGTAAGGATTAAGTTACTATTAAGGCTGTTTGAGATACATGGATTAGTCATCCCATACTGCCGGAAACGGGGAGACGAGGAAAGAAAGTAAAAAAACAAAAATACAGAGAACAGACAAAATCTCAATCTCTTTTTTGCTTTCTCACTTTCGAGCTTTCCTCGTCTATCTCTATCCTTCACGCTGAATAGAATCCACTCAGATAATGTTTACAGATGAACTGCTCTACACGCCAGGTAGACTTGCCATTTTCTGTAAACTCATAAACGCCATTAGCCCGAGTCATAAAGCCGAGTTCCACCATGTAGCGCCTTGTTGCGCAGTAATCAGAACAGACCTGGGCAATACCCTCAGTAACATCGCGCTCGCTGTAATTTTTCATCTCAGACAGGCCAAAACGCATCACTGCATCAGGCGATATATTCGCTACCGGATTTACCTTCCGGCGCTTCTCAGCCAGTCTCATATCAACATCCGATAGCTTAGGCTCTCTGCGTCGAATTCCTCCGAAAACCGCTTTAGCTGCAATTTTCTGCAGCTTTGCATCACCATTTCGCATCAATTCCTGCAGTGCGACCTGCGAGCTTACCGTTCCCATCTCACCAAGCGCTGCTGTCGCTGCTTCGCGGACTTGCCTTTCCTTACTGTTTGTCATCTCGATTAAAAGATGCTCAGCCTGCCCTATTTGCAACCTGCCAAGTGCTGTTATAGCTACAGCCTTTTCCTGCCCTTTGCTGTTTTGTACAAGGTTTATCAACTCTTCAGCAGATGCAATATCGCCAATCTCCGATAGCGCGAAGACCGCCGCAACCCTGACTGCAGTCTCAGTATCCGAAAGAAAACCTCTTATAAGGCCCGAGTAATCACCTGCTTGCAGATGTCCCAGTACTCTAACAGCCTGGCTGCGAAGCTCTAAAGGTCCATGTTCCGCAATAGATGCAGCCTCCTTCGCTAAATCATCTAACAGCCCGCCGCCGATGTCTTCCACACGAAGCGGAGACCACTTTTCACGAGTACGCAGGTCGTTCAGAAACTGCTCCCGGCTGACTTCATACATTGTTCCTGGACAAAGCGACCTTGCTATATACTCAAGCCCCAGCAGACCGGCAGCCTGTTGCTTCACATCGTTGCTTTTCAGCATCTTCAGCAACTCATCACCAAAACGCGCTCCAGTTCTGACCAATGCCTGCAGAACCCATGAAGACTGGCTCTCCTTACTACCGTATGTTGCAATAAAACGCTCCTTCAGAATAGGAAACGCTGCATCAGCATAACACATCAATGTATTCACAAAGAGTACTGCAGGGCAGGAGTGTCTACAAGCCTGAATCATATCCAGCAGTATTCCGGCCTTTGCCTGTTCATCCGCAGAATGCATGACGAGCCTGTCCAGAAGCATGTAAGCATCTCGTGACGCCATATTCGACATACCATCTCTAGGATCAACAATCCCGCACCTGGAAGCATACTGCACCAGGATATCCCGAGCACGCGATGCCCTTGGCTCCTGTCCAGAAAAACAGCAGTCCAGCACAATATCTATTGCTTCACTTCCAAGGTGAGGCAGCAGAATGGCAAGATTTCCGATTGCATCTTCTGCTGTTACCATCAACTCTATCAAACGCTCTGGAGACTTTCTGAGGACTATACTTAACCTCTCCGGCGCATTTGGTTCATCGTTGAACATACGCAAAAGAACTGCAATCTCAGCTTGTACTACTTCTTTGAACCTGTCATCCGGGATGGCAGGGATTTCTTGATGTTCGGTCATTTGCTCCATTACCTCTTTCAGTGCTTGACGCGCACGATGCAGGCGGCTCATAACCGTACCCTTGGATATCTCAAGGAACCTGGAAATCTCGTCATAGGACAGCTCTTCATAATAATGCAGGACCAGGACAAGGCGGTGGGACGCTGACAGCGATGCAAGACCATAGGACATCCGGGCATAAATAGACCGGTCTTCCATATCATCTTCAGCCGCAGCAATCTGTTCTTCTTCCAGCTCAACAAACTGATGGCTGTTGCGTCGGTACCACATCCTGCAGACGTTGAGTGTCAGAGCCTTCAACCAGCCTGCGAACCTCTCCGGGTTGCGAAGCTGCCCCAGCTTCAGGTAGGCTTCCACAAATGAGTCATGCGCTAACTCCTCAGCATCCGGCACATTGCCGGCCATATTGAGGCATACACGATAAACCATTGTGTAGTACCGGTCCATAAGCAGGCTGAACGCCTCTTTGTCTCCCTCCAACACTGCTGAAATTAATTTACTATCGTCCACCTTATCTGCTCCTGCACAATGTTGCATTGAGCACCACTGCATTTTTGCGCTTCCAAATAGAGGATGCAGCAACTTGCCAAATATTCCATTCATCGGGGAAATTTGTTCTTTATCAGAAAAAAACTCCGCTGTCTTGAATCACTACCCATTGTATCCTATGTCGTCCAGCTATTACAGCATCCTGGCTTATTCTGTGTGTTGTCATGCTCTACAGTGGGTATGTTAACTGTAAAGCCTGCAAAATTAAATCAACGCAGCTTCCGAAAAATGATTGTGCATCAGGAGGTCAATATGATTCGCGCAGCGATATTTCCAAATAAATACATCCAGGGCCGCAATGCTATCAGAGAAATAGCAAATTTCATTGAACCAATCGGCGAGTCTGCCGTTTTACTTGTGGACAGAAACGTCCGCAGCTTCATCGAACCTGCAATAATGGATTCTGCCCAAACAAAAGGCATTAATATCCAGTCCATTGAGTTTGGCGGAGAATGTACATGGGATGAGGTAAACCGAATAGCCGATGTAGCCAGGTCCGTTGATGCACAGATGATTATAGGCGCAGGTGGAGGTAAGACTCTCGATACAGCAAAGGCTGCAGCAATAAAATCTGACCGAAGAATGATAGTCCTGCCTACTACAGCTTCCACTGACGCTCCAACAAGCGCTCTTTCAGTCATTTATACGGCTCAGGGAGAATTTCAGGAGTATTTCTTCCTGCCAAGAAACCCGGATGTAGTACTTGTAGACACTCAAATCGTCGCCAATGCACCTGCAAGGTTTCTGTCAGCAGGTATGGGAGATGCTCTTGCCACCTGGTTTGAGGCAGACACTGCTTCCAGGGCTGGTGCTAAGAACATGGCCGGAGGTTTTACTACCAGTACCGGGCTGACACTGGCTCGACTGTGCTTCGACACATTGATTGAATACGGCCCTTCAGCACTGAAGGCTGCGGAACAACATGCAATAACTCCAGCACTCGAAAGGGTTGTTGAAGCAAATACGCTGCTTTCAGGTCTTGGCTTTGAAAGCGGTGGACTGGCAGCAGCCCACTCGATCCACAACGGATTGACGGAACTCAAGCAGACGCATGACTACCTGCACGGCGAAAAGGTCGCATTTGGAACACTGACTCAGCTTATTCTGGAGGACAGAAGCCAGGATGAGATAATGACAGTGCTCGCTTTCATGACCGCAGTCAGCCTTCCTGCCTGTTTTGAAGGGATAGGTCTGAAAAACGTCTCAAGAGACGACCTCCGACGCGCAGCCGAAGCAGCAACTGCAGAAGGTGAAACAATCCACAACTTGCCGTTTGAAGTTAGCGTAGATGATGTGGTAGACGCAATGATTGCCGCTGATTCGCTTGGAAGGACCATTCCCGGAGCCTGCGGTTGGCAGGAACGCGAAGAGGAATTGAAAAAAGAACCTGCACCAGCGATGTAAAACAGCATCACAAGTGTCGATGTTTAGGGGACGGCTTATTGAACCGTCCCCTGGATTTATCATATAACGAAGTTCTGAAAACCCTTCAGCTACTTCACAACCTTCACTTTTATGACAACCTGATCGCTTGTCCTCAGCCCATCGATAACAAAGAACCTGTACTCTATCTCCTTTGGTTCATTCGGAGCTGTAGCTTTCAGTATTGGGTCTTTAGAGAGATCAGCTCTCAGCCAATGTCCATTCTCAGACCATCTGTATATCAGTGGCTGGCCTTCAGGATCGTAGCTCTTTGATCCGTCGATAACATACTCTTCGCCGCACTTCACTACAATCTCTTCTGGAGCAATAGCCACCGGTTTCAAGTTCTTCTCCTTGATGGCATCCGGGATAACAGGCTTCACTACAGGCGTGATGCCTGTCGATGGCTGCAGACTTGTCCGCTTGGTGAATATACCACGAATCCTCTCACCTCTGAAGAATGCTTCGTTCATCTCAGTAAGCGGCAGCCAGTGGAATTCAGCCTGGTCTCCGCTGACAATCTTCAGAAGGATCAGCCCTTCAACGCTCCAAACATTCGGAGTGAAGGCAGTGTCAGTCTTTGCGGTTCCATAGGGGTTCCAGACTCCAATCGCACCATCTACGTCATCTGTGTCCGGCGAGTCCCAGGTCGAGTCAGTCTCTCTGGGAATGATAAACCGTCCGTCCTTGTCGGTATTGCCCATGAACTTCGGTCTATCGGCAAAATATTTGGTCCCAGCATCCTGTGCGCCGGTCTGTGACACATGGTATACATAAACAGCCGCGCCTGAAAGCGGCTCATCGTTAACATCATATATCTGCAGAACATGCCCAAGGCTTGGAATCAACCTGCCTTGAGTTCCCCAGAACTTCTCTCCCCGATACCCGGCAAAATACTGCACTTGACCTGCATGTGCCGGATGCAGCCACATGTGGCAGTAGTCCATAAGCGGGGTATATCCGCCGCCTCAGGGAATAGTCTGCGCTGAAGAGCACATTACGCTGCCATGCGACACATCCGGTAGAAGCTCTCCACCCGCATAATACTCACCATTCTCATCTTTCAGAAAGATGTTGTCTACCTTTACCGGATAGCCATACAGGTCTGGCAGTGCTATGCAGCAGTGACCAAACTCATGAACCAGCCCAGATGATATAACCAATTGATTCCCTGACTTGTTGTCGGCAACAGGGAAACCTCCGTCATAAAGGTGTGCTTCAAGGTCGTAAGGCTCCTTACTGAGGTCATCCGACGAAAGCGCATAGAACGCATCGGTGCGGATGGCATCTTTAACACCAACAGGGCTTGTAGTCGGGTAGACTGCTTCCTGAAGCATCAAAGTGACTCTGTGAGCCTGTGCGTTGAACCAGTCATAGTAGCTGAACGAACCGACCATATTGATTTTCTTAGCATCATAGTCGTCATCCAGTACGCATTGCTTATACCCCCAGCGCATAGCACGGGCAGTATTCAACTCGCAGCGTTCGTTGTTGGCTTCACAGATTTCCCCTATCTTCTTATCAGGGTCTACTGTTACTTTAATCCATACCGGATCATTGGGCCAGGTATAGTTGAAAGTCAATTTGATCTCTTCCCGCGGCTTCATTGACTTCTCAATGACCTGCTCTTGAGTCTCGACTGGTTTCTCATCCTTATCCAGCCGGAAATTACCGTTTTTATCAGGAATAAGCTGGAACCGGACTACTGCACCTGCAGGAACGTCTCTATAGCCAAAGTTGGCAATATGCGCCACAGCCTGCACCCGCTCTCCTGGAGCCGGCCACCATTTAGGACCATTAGATGAGTAACGAGGAAGCCGCGAAACACAATACAAGTCCAAATCAGGCTGTTCAGGAGAGATAACTTCAATGTTATAGGCGTCTTTCATCCCTCTGAACTCGGCAGTGAGCTTGCACTTGCCGACTGACTTGCCAGTTACAATACCGTCTTTGTCTACGGTGGCAACTTTCTCATCAGATGTGGACCACTTGATAAACGGTTTTGCGTCAAAATCAGACCAGTTGCCATATCCCGCGATATTCTCAGTGATGCGAACCATCTGTCCATCCAGCTTAGCCCGCATGCCAAACTGCTTGGGACATCCGTTGACGACTCTCTTGTCAGACGGCACATCACACGCATCAGGATCTATCTTTATGGCAGTAAACGGAGCTGTCGCGAAATAATCCCGGTAAACAACGCTTATCATATCACGAGACAGCTCAGTTTTAGCCTCTTTGCGGATGATAAGTTCGTCCATAGCCGCATCTGAGGTCTCATCGCCGATGTAAAGCCGCTTATCATCCATCTTCTGAACATCAAAAAACTGGTTGCCGCTTGCAATCGGGCCATCGACAGCAACCTTATCGATCCAAAGCGGCATACCAAGCGGCTTATTATCTTTACTGAACCACACGATAGCGATATGGTGCCACTGTCCGGCCTTCCAGTCAGAAACATCAGCACGGG
>ERZ795060.5415-NODE-5415-length-10191-cov-3.600434_pt1 | contig 10191 bp, 7 predicted proteins | sample MGYA00375144_ERZ795060 | MGnify/ENA primary metagenome ERZ795060 (study PRJEB30189, sample SAMN05720157) | activated sludge metagenome | isolation source: anaerobic digester from wastewater treatment plant | place: Japan | collected 2015-05-15 ... | reverse complement strand
TTACTGAATAAACTGTATCACATAGTTCAGAAGGTGTATGTACAAATACAATAAAGCTTTCCAAACCACATTTTTCAGGAATCGTATCTATGTTTGAGTATCCAACATTGGATATTATGCTAATTAAATCCATTACATTTTTAGAGTCTAAATCATCTTGTAAATTCCAAATCGAATCCAATACTGATTTGTCTGGCTTTGGTCTATTAGAAATTAAAAAATTAATCTGATTTTTTATACTGTCAAGTAGGATAGCATTAACTGCAGGCATTTGATCTATGCCGCCTTTAAATCCATTAACTTTTATTAATGAATCCAATAAGTAAAAATAAGGCGATAAAATATTCGAATGTTTTTTTCTATAGTATTGATCCTTTTCCTTTATATTATTAACAATTTCACAGGAGAACCCTAATTCTTTGGTAGGTTGTTTAACTTTACATTCAGCGATGATTAGGCAAAATATTAATATTGCAATAAATTTTTGAATCATAACATCCGTTTTATTGATTTAAAGGTAATAAAACTTTCATTAAGCGCAATAAAAAAAACGGCCACCATATCATGGCAGCCGTTTTTTTATTGGAATATTTTATTTCCTAGAAGATTACATCATTCCATCCATTCCTCCTGGATGACCGTGGCTATGTCCACCTTTGTCTTCTTTTGGTTTTTCACTTAATACACATTCTGTCATCAAAACCATACCAGCGATAGAACCAGCATTCTCCAATGCAATTCTTGTCACTTTCGTTGGATCGATAACTCCTGCTTTTTTCAAGTCTTCGTACACATCTGTTCTAGCATTGTAACCGTAAGATCCTTTCTTAGATTTTACGTTCATCAATACTACAGATGCTTCTACACCAGAATTGTCAGCAATCACGCGAAGTGGCGCTTCCAATGCTTTTCGCACGATATCGATACCCAACTTCTCGTCTTCATTGCCATTTCTCATTCTGTCAACAGATTCGATCGCTCTTACTAGAGCAACTCCTCCACCGACAACGATTCCTTCTTCTACAGCAGCTCTTGTTGCGTGAAGCGCATCGTCAACTCTGTCTTTCTTTTCTTTCATCTCAACTTCAGTAGCAGCACCTACGTATAATACTGCAACACCACCAGCTAATTTAGCCAATCTCTCTTGAAGTTTTTCTTTGTCATAATCTGAAGTTGTTTCTCCGATTTGAACTTTGATTTGAGCGATACGAGCTTCGATATCTTTTTTCTTTCCTTTACCGTTGATGATTGTGGTATTGTCTTTGTCGATTTCGATATTTGCTGATTGACCTAAATCTGTCAATTCTGTACTTTCTAGTTTGTATCCTTTCTCATCAGAGATTACTACACCACCAGTAAGTACTGCGATATCTTCAAGCATCGCTTTTCTTCTATCTCCGAATCCTGGAGCTTTTACTGCTACTACTTTAAGACTTGCTCTCAATCTGTTTACAACCAATACGCCCAATGCTTGACTATCTACATCTTCTGCGATGATCAACAATGGTCTTCCAGATCCTACCACTTTCTCCAACACTGGAACGATCTCCTGCATGTTTGAGATTTTCTTGTCAGTGATCAAGATATATGGATTCTCATATGCTGCGATCATTTTATCAGCATTCGTGATAAAATATGGAGATAAATATCCGCGATCAAACTGCATACCGATTACTTCATCAACATAAGTATCTGTTCCTTTTGCTTCTTCTACAGTAATGACGCCATCTTTGCTCACACGCTTCATAGCATCAGCGATCAATTTTCCAATTTCTTCATCATTGTTTGCAGATATAGAACCTACTTGTTTTATTTTGCTGAAATCATTGCCTATTTGCTCTGATTGTTTTTTTAGATCAGCGGTAACAGCAGCCACAGCTTTGTCGATACCTCTTTTAAGATCCATAGGATTAGCACCAGCAGCTACATATTTCATACCTGCAGATACCATTGCTTGAGCTAATACAGTAGCTGTAGTCGTACCATCACCAGCGATATCCGCTGTCTTTGATGCTACTTCTTTAAGCATTTGAGCGCCCATGTTCTCTACTGCATCTTCTAGTTCTACTTCTTTTGCTACAGTCACACCATCTTTTGTGATTTGTGGTGCGCCAAAGCTTTTTTGAATTACGACATTACGTCCTTTTGGACCTAATGTTACTTTTACAGCATTTGCTATTTTATCAATACCCGCTTTTAATTTTTCACGGGCATCACTGTTAAAACTTATATCCTTTGCCATTTTATTTAGTATTTAATTTTTTTTTATAAATAGGTTTTACAAAATTGATTAGACAACAATAAGAATATCGTCTTCTCTCATAATAAGGTAATCTACACCTTTATAGTTAAATTCTTGACCTGCATATTTTCCGTATAGCACGATGTCCCCTTTTTTTACAGTCATCTTATTTCCCTCTTTTCCAGGACCTACTGCAACGATTTCTCCTCTTTGTGGCTTTTCCTTGGCCGTATCCGGGATGATGATTCCTCCTTTGGTTTTTGTCTCTGCCTCAGCTGGCTTAACGACGACGCGATCATTAATTGGCTTCATATAAATAAATATTTTATGTAATTAAGTAAATATGATTTTCATACTCTGTGCATCATTAACTGTGCCAACTGGATAAAGTTGAAATTTTGGCAGTTTATTTAGCCATTTTTGCATGAAAAACAGGGGATTTTGATGTCAAATTAGAATTTTTGTCAAAAACTGTGCATGATTTCAGCCTGTTTTTAATGGTTTTTTGCTAAAAAATGAGAAATTGGGAACTATTTTTATAAATGTATATCCCATTATAGATCCTCCTCTTCATCAGTTTTATCCACCAATTTTAGATTTGCCCCTGTATTCAAATAACTACACCAGAGACAATCTTTATCTCCGCAACCTGGTGAAAATTTCTTGGCTTTGATATTTTGATAGACATCTACGATCAATTCTCCCACTTTCTCTTTGGACTCATCGGTGGAGATGACTTCGACTTGATGAAATGTATTTTGATCCTTCAAAACAAAATAGAATATTCCTCTAAACTGCTTATTGCGATATTCAGGATAATAGTCCAATAAGATCGCGTAAAAAATCATTTGTCTCCAATAATCAGTTCCATCTGGATTCTTTGCATCTGGTGCTTTGACTTTGGATTTTGCTCCTGCAGAATTTCCAGTTTTGTAATCAATGACCGTGATTTGATTTCCAAGGAAATCGATGCGATCCAATTGTCCACTGATCGGTACTTCTTTGTAGTGAGCTTCTTTCTTTTTTATTTCAAACTGCATGTTCTCAGCATGTCTCCATTGATCCCAATAAGTGAGAAGAAATTCTGGAATATTCTCTAATCCTTTATTGTAATATCCCTCGTATTCTGCTGTGGTAAAGTGAGATTTATATTTTTTCATAGAGTCGATATAATTTTCTTTATAGCGCTCTACATCAGCTTTTGCATCAGTTCTATGTTTCTGGATAAATTGATGAAGGGATTCGTGTATAGCCCGTCCAAATCCAAATGGAGAAGTTCTGGCAGAAGGTACACGCAATATATTTTCATAGTAAAAGGCAACTGGACATCTGAGGTATTTATCCATTGCTGTTGGACTCAAACGATAATTTTCTAAAAATGAATCAAGCCATTCATCATTCAATACCGTAAAATCTTTTTTCAACGAACTCATTTCAGCAACAAGCATATTTGCTACCAATTCATCATCTATTTTTTGAAAATCAAAAATTACTTTTTCATCTGCTTTTAGTTCTGATACATATTTACTTGGTTCGGCATTTTTTGCATCGATGGTTTCTTTTGGATAAGAGATAGATAAACTTTGTTTTGCTCGAGTCATACCGACATAAAATAATCTGCGTATATCTTCATCATTGGCTACATCAGATCTTTTGATATGTTCTGGAAGGACGACGGGAGATCGTTCCACACTTTTCCAATTTGCAGCGGTATTATTGATCATATAGACATAATCATATTCCAATCCTTTAGATTTGTAAAGCGTAGAGAGCTGCACTCCATTTTTTGTACCGATGGCTTGATATAAGGAAAGACTTAAATTGTTATTTTGCATTTGCTCGATATCTGAAATAACATTAGACATGCTTAAGTTAGGATTCTTCGTGCTTTCTTTTTTAATATAATCAAAGAATCGATTAAGTACATTGAGTAAATGAATTTTGTCAGGATGATTGACGATGTATTTTAGAATTTGCAAATCATGTAATAGTTTTTCTATAAATACTTGAGCTGTGAGACTATTAAAGTTCTCAATTAATTCCATGATAATAGTATAGAAAACACTACAATATTCTATGTTTTGTAATTTTAATTCTGTAAGAATAGTTTTATTATTAAGTAATTCTAAAAGACTTTCTTTATTTTCAAATGGAGAGAGATGTCTTGATAAAATACCTATATCTATTACTGAAAATTCAATATAAGGAAAATGTAATATTTCAAACAAAATATCATCATTCGCAAATGGTGATCGCTGCGCTTTTTGAATAAAATCCAATAACTTAATGATTTGTTTGATGATGGTTTCTTGCAGGACATTTACTTCTTTGGAGACAGAATAGGGGATCTTTAGAGCTTGGAGGTATTTGACATAGGAGTCAGCTTCATTATTTTTTTTGTAAAGAATAGCCATTTCTTTTGGCTCTATGCCATTGTCAATGTTTGATTTTATTTGTTGGCAAACACCGACAACTTCAGCTTCAAAATTATAGTACTCAATTATTTTGACTTGATTATTGTATGCTTTGTTTTTTCCTGCAGCTATCAAATCTTTATTGAGATCAGTGCGAATATTGATCAACCTTTCGATATTATTCTGAATCGAATATCCAGCAGCATTGAGTATGTGTTGGGATGATCTGTAGTTGTCTGTGAGGACGATAATTTCTGGCTTGTATTTCGCATTGAACTCGATCATATTATCCATTTTTGCGCCTTGGAATCTATAGATCGCTTGATCATCATCGCCTACGACAAAAATATTGGGCGAATCAAAATAAGAATTGAGTTGATATATAATTTCATTCTGAATTCCATTGGTGTCTTGATATTCATCCACAAGATAATATAAAAATCGCTCTTGATATTTCGCTAAGAAGGTATCATCATTTTTGAACTTTTCTAAGACCCATTTGAGCATGTCATGAAAGTCAAAGAGTTCTTTGGTTCTTAAGCTTTCTTGGTATTTTTCAAAACACTCGAAGAATGCTATATATCGCTTTAATTTGTCAGTATCTTTTTTGTAGAGATTTTCGTTGAAATCTCCTTTTTTATTATTCCCACGATTTTGTTTGTAAATATAAATATCAGAATCTTTGGATGAAATAATTTCTTTTTTATAGTTATCAATAATTTTATTTGGGTCCCAATTTTCTTGTTTAATGAGTTGAATTAATTTCAAAATATTGTAGATGGTGTAAGCATAATTATTTTTATAATTATAAAGTGGATGGTCTTTCTGAAATGATTTGGTGATATCGGTGGCTATATTATTTAGATCCAGATCTGATGCTAGATCAAAATTTCCAAACAAACCAAATTCTTCAGGATTTTCTCTGATGATAAGATTGCAAAAGGAGTGAAAAGTGTAGATACCTACATCATATGCAGTAGCGCCAATAAATTTTTGTAATCGGTCTCTCATTGCTTTTGCACCTGCTTCTGTGTAGGTTAGACACAAAATGCTTTTAGGATCACAATCCGTTTTTTTAAGTATATTTCCTATCCGAATAGATAGAATTTGAGTTTTTCCTGTCCCCGGTCCTGCAATGACCATAACAGGTCCTTCGATGCTGTCTACAGCTTTTTTTTGAGCAATGTTCAATCCTTGATAGGCTTCCTCAAAACTTGGATTTATTTTTGGATGTAAATCAAATAAATCTTTCATATGTCTAATTTATTTTTTAGCAAATTGCTTTAAAGTATTGAAGTCATTTGCGATGATCTATTTTTAATTATTCATATTATTGAAACAATTTAAAAATAAAAGCATCAAGATGGAATAAATGGAATAAAGTTAAAATCATTATAGTTATAAGAATTCGATAAGACCATTTGTTTGCCTCTGGGAATGTACTGCTCCACTGAGCTGTCATCCAGCCTCCAAGTCCTTGCCCTATGGCAATGGTTAAGCCAGTCTTCCAATCTATAAGTCCTTTGTAATGAAACATTGCTAAGACTATAGCTGTATAGGTCGTCACCATCAATACTTTTATTGCATTGGATTCTAGCATGGGAAGCCCGATAACGAGCACCATTATAGCTAGAAAAAATATGCCCATGCCCATTTGAATAAAACCACCATAAAAACCCAATGCTAGAAAAATGGGAATACTTGCATACAATGGTAATTTTTTTGCAATCTTTTGTGGATTTGTCCAATGCTTAGGATTAACAAATAATACAATGAGTATGGCAAGCATTAAATATTTATATACAAACTTAAATTGCTCTGAGCTGATCTGTAAAGCAACATAAGCACCCAATATAGCTCCTATAATTCCGATGCTGACATATATTCTGGATTCCTTCCATAATATCTTTTGATTGCGCTGAAAAGCTTCAAGACTGAATATGCCTTGGACAAAAATTCCTACTCTATTGGTTCCATTGGCCACATTGCCTGGAAGACCAAGAACCTCTGTCAGTATGCCCAATGTTATCGTAGATCCATTTCCAGCAAAAGTATTGATCACACCAGCAAGAAAGCCTCCAAGAATTGAAATGATAAATTCAAAATTACTCATCCTTGATGGATTGACATAATTCTATCAAAACGCCATGAGCAGACTTTGGATGAACGAAACAGACCAATTTATTATCAGCACCACGTTTGGGCTTTTCTTGCAATAGTTGGAAGCCCAAATTGCTTAATCTTGTCATTTCAGATTCAATATCATTAACATCGAATGCAATATGATGTATGCCTTCTCCTTTTTTTGCAATGAACTTTGCAATGGCGCTATTTTCATGAGTTGCCTCAAGTAGTTCGATTTTATTTTTGCCCACTTGAAAAAATGAAGTTATGACATGCTCAGAATCTACAGTTTCCATTTTGTATGGTGCGACACCGAGTAAGGCTGTATATAATTCATTAGCAGACTCAATATTATTCACTGCAATCCCTATATGTTCTACAAAATTCATACTATTTATTTATTCTTTCATAGATATAAAACTCAACCCTTTTGTCAGGAGAAAGTTTTTGATCTAATTGTAAGTATTTATCAGGTCGTGTATCAAAATATGATTTTTCTACTTTTCCAAATTTTAAGGCAAAGTGAGAATCCCAAATAATAATAGAACCCACTTTTGATTTATCCAATTCGCTGGGAATTAGGTTCATCATACCAAATTTGTAATCTTCTGGTGTTTTATCAAAAAAATAATTAAACGTCGGAAGTACTTGATATATAGGTCTAGTATCTTGATAATTATATTTTTTTACCCAATCTACCAATTCTTTTGCTGTATGGTTTTCTCCACTATCGATTAATTTGATTGGCTTAAAAAATAGGTATGAACCGATAAGACTAAATAGAGCTATACCACCAAAATAAACATATTTGTTTTTTAATGGTAATATTAAAAACAAAATAAGCGCAGGTGAAAAGTACAATGGCATATAATTTCTAGGAAGCCATTTCGCTCGTTCTATCCAATTGTGATCATAAGTCAATGCATATCCTATAAAAAATATTAGAAATACAAATAGAAAAAGATAAAGAAACTTTTGCTTCATTTCAAAAAATCGAGTGAAAGCAGCTAAACTCAATAGTACTGCTAAAGGTAAAATAGTAATGATATACCTAAGATTTCCAGCAGTAGAAGATAATATATTCCCTCCTTTCCAATTCATTAAACAATGGAGGAAAAAGTATATGACAAATGGGAAGAAGAGAATTAATTCAAATTTTACTTTTTTGAACAAGGCAAGAATTGTATATAAAAAAAAGCCAACAAGTAATACATATCCAAAACATACCCCACTCATTACGAAATAATGGTCAAATCCAGCTTTAGCATAGTTAACCTTGGCCCATGCAGCGTATTCTCGATTATCGTTGATGAAATAAAAAATATCTTTAGTTTCTATAAATCCCAATAGATTAATAATAAATGGAAATACACCTAGCGCAATTATAGCTTTCCAATCTTTTCTTAGAAACAAATATATGAAGTAAGGTAAAGCAACAAACATAAATTCTCCACGAATGATCATAGCATAGGAAAGAAAAAACGCTGCTAAAATCTTTGAGTTAGGATAAAGAAAATGACAATACAAACTTAAAACAAGAAATAAAGCTCCTGTGATTTCAGGATAATATCTAAATGAAACTCCTGCCCATAGTGGAGAGGTCATGAATAATAAAAACACGAGCAGTGGAAATTGATAATTCTTTAGCTTCGCAATTCGATAAGTAAAATAAACAATAAGACTAGCTATAAGACATTGAAAAATGCGCGCAAACATTTGACCAAATAATGCTGGAATTACAAAAAGTATTTTGAATCCAGGTTTATTGGAAGAACCCATAATGATACTAGGATCAATCCAAAATGATTTCATATTGATATAGTGATTTGCCTCTTCACCTTGATAGAATCCATCGTTGTAGAGTGATAAAATATAGAGTACGGCAGTATTTGCAATCACCAATAACAATGCTATCCAATCGGATTTGATATAATGAATGAATTTGCTCCAAAAGCTGGTTTTTTCTATAGGAGAATTGATTTTATCTTTGGCTACAGGAATTGAAGTTTCAATAACTTCTTTTTTTATGTTTTTTTTCGAGCTCATTGGATCAAGGTTTTGCAATCATTATATTAAATATAAAATTTTGCCAAAAATAATTCATTTTTATTAAATATTAGAATATAATATATATGAAGTACTAAAATATATCTTTATTTGTTATGGAATGCTATAATCGGAAGATTATAGGGTAAGCAAAGGGTCTATTTGCTCCTTAAAGTCACGTAGTGGCAGAGTTCTTGAAGTGCCTCATTGATTGTATTTTGTGGAAGTAATTTCAAAATGTCTAGGCTTTTGTCGCGATATTCATTCATTTTTACTGTGGCGAGTTCAATTCCATTATAATCATGGATAAATTTAAGCACGATTCTTATATTTTCTTTATCCTCAGAATTAGATCGTATTCTGCGAATGATGTCTTTACTCTCTGAAGATGGCGCTCTGCGCAATGCTGAGATGAGTGGTAATGTCATCTTTTTTTCTTTGATATCGTGGATTTTAGGTTTTCCAGTATCATCGGCAGAGAGATCCATGAGGTCATCTTTTATTTGGAATGCAATGCCCAGATTTGTTCCAAAATCCTTTACCAATTGCAATTGCTTTTCATCTTCAGTTTCCATAGTTGACTTGGCACCGCAGGTACAAGCTGAACAAATAAGTGAAGCTGTTTTTTGACGAATAATGGTAAAATAATCTTCTTCAGTGATGTCAAGTTTTCTTGATTTTTCAAGTTGCATCAACTCTCCCTCACTCATCTCTTTAACAGATGTGGAGAGAATCTCTAAAAGATCAAAATGCTTATTCTCCAATGCAGTAAGCAATCCGCGTGATAGTAAATAATCCCCAACTAAAACTGCAATTTTATTTTTCCACAGTGCATTAATTGAAAAAAATGACCTTCGCTGATGTGCGTCGTCTACGACATCATCATGTACTAAAGTAGCTGTATGAAGAAGCTCTACAAGTACTGCGGCATTATAGGATTTCTCGTTTACAGGACCATAAAGTTTCGCACATAATACAGTGATCAATGGTCGGAATTGCTTCCCCTTGGTTTTGACTATATAATAGGTGATTTTGTCCAATAGTGATACGCGACTTTTCATCGCAGTGCGAAAGCGTTCATCAAACACTCCCAACTCATCAGTTACAACAGATCTTATATGATTTAGACTTGGAGCCACAAAAAGCAATAAAATAGTAATGATCGAACATTAATGGCAGTAAAAAGTTACGAATTTTAAGTATAATTTTGATTTATTTGCTAATAATTATCTAAGCACAAACATTTTATACAATAATCCATATAAGTTTTATATTTTCGCTTCAAATTTAAGCGGTCTGAGTTGTTAAGTTTATTTCGAAAGAATCTTTTCATAAATTATTTATTGATTTTTCCTTATGCATTCT
>ERZ795060.5411-NODE-5411-length-10193-cov-9.352436_pt1 | contig 10193 bp, 13 predicted proteins | sample MGYA00375144_ERZ795060 | MGnify/ENA primary metagenome ERZ795060 (study PRJEB30189, sample SAMN05720157) | activated sludge metagenome | isolation source: anaerobic digester from wastewater treatment plant | place: Japan | collected 2015-05-15 ... | reverse complement strand
CATAGTGGAATAAGAATAATTTATGCTTATATACCGGAGGAGAGTAAAATAGAGTTTGTTGAGATCTATTATAAGGAAAAAGACGACAGGGATTGCGATAGAGCCAGGATAAAAAGATATTATCCATAACAGAGTTTTAAGAAACATCGTTTAGAATGGGGTTTAAGAATTAAATGAGAATATGGTCGTTGCATCCGGAAATGCTGGATAATAAAGGGCTAGTGGCTCTGTGGCGGGAGGGTCTACTGGCAAGGAAGGTGTTAGAAGGGAAAACAAAAGGATATAAAAAACACCCACAACTTGAAAGATTTAAAAACTCTCCAAATTCTGTTATGCTGATAAATTCCTACCTGTACTTTGTCTTTATTGAGGCAGAGAAAAGAGGATTCTGTTTTGATAAAAGCAAACTTTATGATGTGACTGCCGTCAGAAAAGCAATTCCTGTAACCAGAGGGCAGATGGAGTTTGAGTTAAAACATCTGGCTTCCAAAATAAGGAAAAGGACGCCAGAATTTGCAAAGGTATTGTGTAAGAAAAAACTGCGATGTAATCCTGTATTTTTTGTCGTAGAAGGTCCTGTGGAAAATTGGGAGAAGATAGATTTTCATAAATTTTAATACTGTCCCTCACCAGAATGGCAAATGGCAAGTGGGAAAGAAGACCCCCTCACCCTAACCCTCTCCCACAAGGGGAGAGGGAAAAAAGAGGAAGTTGCAGAGTGGAGAGAGAAAAGAAATACCCCTCACCCTGATTGGCAAGTGGCAAATAGCAAGTGGGAAAGAACCCCTCACCCATACCCCTCTGTCTGCGGCGGACAGGTCTCTCCTGTGGGGCGAGGGAAAGAGGAAATACCCCTCACCCCAGCCCTCTCCCCGTTGGGGAGAGGGAAAGAAGGAGTATATAAGGGGAGAGGGAAAGAGGATGCAGATGAAGGGGAAGAGAGAAAAGAAACACCCCTCACCCTAACCCTCTCCCACAAGGGGAGAGGGAAAAAAGAGGAAGTTTCAAAGGGAAAGGAGAATAAAAGAAAGAAAAAGGGAGAGGATAAAAGGGAAGAAAAAAAGGGGAATTATGTTTTGTATTGCGGTATTTTTCTGGTAATATAAAAATATGGAAGAAGAAAAATTCAAAAAGGGTGATATTGTAATTTACAGGAATCCTGCTGGAACTGAAATCCAAGTAAAGATTGAAGAGGATTCTGTATGGTTAGATGCACATCTTATTTCTAAACTTTTTGGAGTAAATAGACCTGCCATAGTTAAACATATCAATAATATCTATAAAACAGGTGAATTAGATAAAAAATCAACCTGTTCCATTTTGGAACAGGTTGCTGCGGATGGCAAAATTCGTAAAATGAATCTCTATAATCTGGATATGATTATATCAGTAGGATACCGTGTGAATTCTAAACGGGCTACAGAATTCCGTATCTGGGCTACAAATACATTAAAAGAGCACTTAATTAAAGGATATACCATAAATAAGAACCGACTTTTAGAGGCACGGAACAGTTTAAAAGAATTACAAAGAACAATTACTTTTTTGCAGGAAAAAACCGAACAAAAATTACTTGACGGACAGGAAACAGAAATTTTAAATCTGCTTGCCAATTATTCAAAAACACTTACTCTTCTTGAAAGGTATGATAAAAACAAAGTTAATCTTGTTAAAAAGGGTAAAGGCAGGTTTATTTTAAAATATGAAGAGGCAAAAAAGGTAATTCAGAAAATTAAAAAGGACTTAATGGAGAAAAAAGAGGCGAGTGGTTTGTTTGGACAGGAAGTTGGAGAAAAATTTGAGGGAATTCTGGGAAATATTTATCAGACATTTAACAGAAAAGAATTATATCCTTCTATTGAAGAGAAAGCGGCACACCTTTTGTATTTTATGATTAAGGACCATCCTTTTGTAGATGGTAATAAAAGGATTGCTTCTTTTTTGTTTATTTATTTTTTAGACAGGAATAATTACCTCTACAGGAAAAATGGAGAAAGAAAAATTAATGATAATGCGCTGACTGCTTTGTCTCTTTTGATTGCGATAAGTTCTCCGGAAGATAAAGATTTATTGATAAAAATTATTACAAATCTTATAGGTGATTAGTTTTTTGTCCATTTCTATCTAACATATCCTGTTTATTTTTCTTTGTTATATGATGGCTATATATTCCCCCCTCACCCTGATTGGCAAGTGGCAAATGGCAAATGGCAGGTAGAAAAGAAGCCCCCCTCACCCTACCCCTCTCCCACAAGGGGAGAGGGAAAAAAGAAATACCCCTCACCCTGCCCCTCCGCCTGCGGCGGACAGGTCTCTCCGCCACTGAGACATTGGCGGACTTACGCCACAAGGGGAGAGGGAAAAAAGGAGTATACAAGGGGAAAAGGGAAGGAAAGAGGGAGAAGGAAAAAACAAGGACGTCCTGTTCAGCAATTCCTTGATAAATACACTGGAAGAAAGTATAATCTAAACAGAGGAGTGTATGATAAAAAGAGTAAACAAAATGAAGAAGGAAAACAAAAAAGAAGAGATAACAAAGAAGATTATAGAATTTCTCAGAAAAGAAGGGGCAAAAAGCATATCTTTATTTGGCTCTTTTGCAAGAGATGAAGAAAATCCTAAAAGTGATATAGATATAATTGTAGAATTTAATGAAGTTAAAAGTCTTCTGGACATCGTAAGAATTGAAAGAGAATTGGGGGAACTCTTAGGTATTAAGATAGACCTGCTAACAGAAAATTCAATAAGTCCATATCTCTATGATGTAATCAACAAGGAAAAAAAGGTCATTTATGCCTGAAAAAGAAGATAAAATTTTTCTGTGTCATATTTCAGATGCAATCTCAAGGATAGAAGAATATACTTCTGAAATAGATGAGGATGAATTTATAGAAAACCACCTTATTCAAGATGGAGTTATAAGGCAGATAGAGATAATAGGAGAAGCAACAAAAAGATTATCTAATAAAATAAAGGACAAATATACTGATATACCATGGAAAGATATTTCAGGAATGAGGGATAAACTCATACATCACTACTTCGGAATAGATATATCCGCAGTATGGAAAACAGTTAAAGAAGATATACCCACCTTAAAAGATAAAATTAAAAATATCTTAGAAGATATTTAATTGCTATTTCCCTTAAAACTAAATCTTCATCTTATAGTGTTTATAAATTCTCACCATATATCACAAGGAGTTAAAATATATTAAAGCTCTGATGATAAAGGAGTGGTGACTGTATTTTACCCTCACCCTGCCCTCCGCCTGCGGCGGACAGGTCTCCCCGCCACTGAGACATTGGCGGACTTACGCCACAAGGGGAGAGGGAAAAGAAATGAAGGGGAAAATAAAGATGAGAGGGGAAGGAGAGAAAGACAAGGAGATGGATTACAGGAAAAGGGAAATGGGGGTATAATAATCAATTATGGATAGATTTAAACTTGTCTCTTCTTATAAACCGGCAGGTGACCAGCCAAAGGCGATAGATACCCTTATAAAGAATCTGGAAAAGGGAGAGAAAAAGCAGATACTTTTAGGTGTAACAGGAAGCGGTAAGACGTTCACGATGGCAAATGTTATTGCTGCGCTTAACCGCCCTACCCTTGTTATTTCCCATAACAAAACACTTGCTGCACAGTTATACAGTGAATTCAGGGAGTTTTTTCCTGAAAATAAGGTGCGGTACTTCGTAAGTTATTACGACTATTACCAGCCAGAGGCATATATCCCTTCAACAGATACATATATTGAAAAAGATGCTGCTATCAATGAGGATATTGACCGTCTGCGGCTTGCTGCTACGAGTGCCCTTCTTTCTGCAAGAGATGTAATTATTGTGGCGAGTGTTTCCTGTATATATCCCATAGGAAGCCCTGAAGACCATAAGGCGATGATGTTACATCTTACAAAGGGGCAACTTATAGACAGGAAGTCCATTCTGAAACGGCTCGTGGAGACGCAGTATGAAAGGAATGAATTTGACCTGACAAGGGGGAAGTTCAGAGTAAGAGGAAATACTATTGAGGTCATACCATCATATGAAGAAATCGGTATAAGGATTGGTATTATCGGAGATAAGATTGTTAAACTTGTCAGGTTTGACCCGCTTACAGGAAATGAGATTTCTGAAGAGGAAGAGGTTTTTATATATCCAGCGAAACACTTTGTTACACCGCAGGATAAACTTAGACGAGCAATTGAAAGCATAAAGGAAGAACTGAAAGAACGGATTGAGTTTTTCAAAAAAGCAAATAAACCATTAGAAGCAGAAAGGATAGAACAGAGGACGCTGAATGATATTGAGATGCTTGAGGAATTAGGATACTGCCACGGAATTGAAAACTACAGCAGGCACCTTGCAGGACGGCTATCCGGCGAAAGGCCTGAAGTTCTGCTTGACTACTACCCTGATGACTTTATCACCTTTATAGATGAGTCCCACGTAACTGTGCCACAGATACGTGGAATGTTTTATGGAGACAGGTCAAGGAAAGAGACACTTGTTGAGTATGGGTTCCGCCTGCCATCGGCACTGGACAACAGACCACTTATGTTTCAGGAGTTTGAGAAGATTGTAAATCAGGTGATATATGTATCTGCAACCCCGGGAGAGTATGAACTTAAAGAATGTGGGGCTAAAAAGATAGGTGAGCCCTCTCCCCTTATAGCAGAGCAGATAATAAGACCTACAGGACTTATAGACCCGCCCATAACTGTTGTCCCGACAGAGAATCAGATAAAGGACCTGATTGCAAGGATAAAAGAGCGGGTGGCAAAGAAACAGAGGGTTCTTGTCATCACAGTCAGTAAACACCTTGCTGAAGAGATTGCTGACTATCTGAAAGAATTTGATATAAAGGTTCACTATCTGCATTATGAGATAGATACACTTGAAAGAATTGAAATACTGAAAAGTTTAAGGGAAGCAAAATTTGACGTGCTTGTTGGTATAAATCTTTTGAGGGAAGGGCTGGACTTACCTGAGGTGAGCTTGGTGGCAATACTTGATGCAGATAAGGAAGGATTTTTGAGGTCTGCAACTTCCCTCATACAGATATCAGGGAGGGCCGCAAGAAGTATTGATGGTGAGGTGGTGATGTATGCAGACAGATATACATCCGCTATGAGAGATGCTATAGATGAAACAGAAAGAAGAAGGAAAAAACAGATGGAGTATAACAGAAAGTTTAACATCACACCTAAGTCCATTGAAAAACCAATATATAAAAGTATTACAGAGATTATCGGCAGCAAACACAAACTGGCGGATAAGACAGAAGAAGTTAAGGATGAAGAGTTCTACGGCAAAGACCTCTTCCAGACATTAAAACGACTTGAAAAAAAGATGATGGCTGCTGCCAAACGGCTTGACTTTGAAGAGGCAATTTACTACCGCGAAAAGATGAAAAAACTGAAAGAAGAGAAGTGAATAATAACAAAGTTATTGCATATTGAAAATACAGATATAAAAGAATATAATGGAGGTAAGGAGGATAAATGAAAGAGATAAGTTTTGTTATATGGAAAGAAGGTAAATATTATGTTGCCCAGTGTTTAAATGTTGATGTTGCTTCTTTTGGTATTACTATTGATGAGGCAAAGAAAAACCTGAAAGAGGCAGTAGAACTTTATTTTGAAGAAGAACAGAACACAGGGATGGAAGAAGTAGGAGATGTGATTATTGGCAGGGAAATTATAAATGCCTAAATTATATTCCTCGTCAGAAATTGCAGGTGTCCTACAAAAAATAGGATTTTCTTTTATAAAACAAAAAGGTTCTCATGCCAAATTTAAAAATAAAGAAAATAAGGTTGTAATTCTACCTATGAACAGAAAAGAAATTCCTCAGGGAACACTTAGAAGTATTCTCAGACAGGCGGGTATAAACTATAAAAAGTTTGAAGAAATTCTGAAATCTTGATTTTATTCCCCACCCTCTTATTTTATCAGTTATATTACAGGACGAAACTTCCTATTTGCTGTATTGATTATGCCTTCTGGAATATCTGTTTCATATTTTTTGCTGTATCCCTGGCTAAAGGAATGTCAGGTAATACAAGGTTCGGCAGTCGGGAAAAAGGTATCATTTCAGCAGTTAGCGGTCCTTTATATTTTATTTTTTTGAGTGCCTTTATGACCGCAGGAAAGTTTACATCTCCATCAAGAAGGTCATCACCGAAGCCGTGAAGTCCACCTGCACAGTCAGTCCTCTTGAAGTTTTTTATATGTATAGCCACAATCCTTCTGTTCAGTATCTCAATCCAGTGTTCAGGGAATCCATTAATAATACAATTGGCAACATCAAAATACGCCCCCACATACTTACTCTTAAACTGGTCAATAAAAATTCTCATTGCCACAGGGTCTGCAAGAAAGCCGTTCCACACATTTTCTATACCCATAATCACACCTGTTTTTTTAGCCACGGGAAGGAGTGATTTAATGGAAGCAGTAGCCAGTTCCCATACTTTTGCATAAGGTGTTATCGGTGCTTGTTCTTCCCACGGGACAAATACAGCACCGGGGATAACAAGACATACCTTTGCACCAACCCATGAGGCAACCTGAAGGTATTCTTTTGTAAAAGCAATTGCCTTTTTTCTTGTACCGGCAGATGTGGATGCAAGTGAAAGTCCCCAGTACGTACCTGTTGCACAGGTCTCTATTTTAACACCGAGAGATTCAGCGTATTTCCTTATTTCCATACATCTCTCTTTGCTTATGCCGGGTGAAAATTCCCCTGCGCCAAATGTAAGTTCAATACCGTCAAGTCCCATATTTTTCACTTCATTGATAGCATCTTCAATCTTTGTCTTTCCCTCAAAACCACCGATTGTCCAGTAATTAATCTGGAGTGTGTTTTTCATAAATACCTCCTGTTTCAGTTCATATTCAAATGGGCAATTGTCATACTCTCCTTTTCCCCCTCACCAACCCTCTCCCACAGGGGGAGAGGGAAAGAAGAAACATCCCTCAACTTAACCCTCCGCCTGCGGCGGACAGGTTTCTCCGCCACTGAGATATTGGCGGACTTACGCCACAGAGGGAAAAGAAATCCTTATATTTTCCCCACAAGCACCTTTCCCCGCGAGGGGAGTAAAGAAGAACATGTTAAATAGCACTTAAAATTTTTTCTTCAAGGACATTTTCAGGCATAGCACCTACAAGTTTACTGACTGCATTACCATCCTTAAAAATAATCAGTGTGGGTATGGACATTATATTAAACTTTGTTGGCGTATCAGGGCTTTCATCCACATTTAACTTGCCGAATACAATATTACCCTGATGTTTTTTAGCAAGACTTTCTATAGCTGGGGCTACCATCCTGCAAGGCATACACCAGGATGCCCAGAAGTCCACAACAATAACCTTATATTTTTTTATTGCCTCTTCAAAGTTTCCATCTGTAAGATGAAGTGGATGATCAGGATTTTCAACAAGTTCTTTTTTCTCTTCCATTTTATCTCCCCTTTTTTTAACCTTAGATATCGTCCCCCTCACCCTCTTCCACAATTGGTAGAGGGAAGTTAAAAAGAATCCAGCCGCAGGTTTAAATACCGGTCTTAATTGTAAATGGACCGGATAAAACCGCATAGACAGGCTCTGGATACCTTATATTGAAAATTACCTCTGCCTTCACCACATCCAGGCCACCATCTCTATCTATAAAATCTTCTTCTATATAACCAACAAGACACTTCCCGATGATAAGGGTATGATAACCTATCTCCATCTCTTTTTCAAATCTGCACTCAAGGTTAGCCACACACTCTTTTATTATGGGAACTTTTACTTTCTTTGACGGCTCTGCTGTCAGACCTGCACGGTCAAGTTCACTTTCATCAGGAGGTATCTCCTCGGCACACACCTCAGAAGCACTGGCAATTTTTCTTGTAAGGACATTTACAGTAAATTCACCTGTCCTTTTGATATTTTTGCAGGTATGGCTTGGCTTGCCTATTGCAATTCCTATTTCATCAGAAGAAAGGTTTGTATATGCACCGAATGTTCCTGCATTAACAGTACCATCAGGATGAAGAGTAACAATAAGAATTACTGGCTTTGTTCTTATTAGTTTAGTAAGTCCTTTTTCTATAACCTTCTTTGCCATATCATCCTCCTGCTTTTATAATACGTGTTTCAGTTATTATAACATCCACTTTCTGGTCCCATAAATCCACAGGGAGTTTATTATCCAGAACCTGAAAATCAAAGGCAAGTGAAACCTTTAATATCCTATCCCCCGCACTCTTAAGAAATCTGTCAAAAAATCCTTTACCCATACCTATTCTGTTACCGTATATATCAAATACCACACCGGGAATAATGGCAAGTTTTATCTCTTCCACAGGAAAAGGGTTTTTCCTGACTGGTTGTGGTATTTTAAACCCTTTATTAATATCATTTTCTGAATAAATCCTTGAAGGTATAATGGTTTCTGTCTTCCAGTCATTAAATGGTATACATACCACCTTTCCTTTTTCAAGCGCATCACTTAAAATAATATCCGTCATTACTTCCCTGTCAAAATAGCAGTAAAGGAGAATAGAAGGAGCGTCTTTATAAAAATTTTCTTTTATCAACCTGTGCTGGATTTCAACACTTTTTTCCATCCAGTACTTCTCATCAAGGTATCTTCTTCTCTCCAGTATTTCCTTTCTGATTTCTTTTTTCATATTCCTTTTTCAGTCGCTCTATATGATTCATAAAAAACTTTATCCGTTTCTCATAGCCAGCATCCGAAGGAAAATAAAACTTTTTATCCAGCGGGAGGTATTTCTGAGGAACATAATGCCCCGGGTAGTCGTGAGGATAGAGATATTTCTTCTGGCCTTTCTTTGTCAGATGTTCAGGGACCTCTGTTATCTTTTCTTTTTTTATCGTTTCTATAGCACTTTCAATAGCGGTATAGGAAGAATTACTCTTGGGGGCAGTAGCAAGGTATATGGCGGTCTGGGAGAGTATAATCCTTGCTTCAGGCATTCCTACAACATCAACAGCATAAGAACAGCCAGTTGCTACTGAAAGTGCCTGCGGGTCGGCATTACCAATATCTTCTGATGCAAATATCACCATCCTTCTTGCAATGAACCTTGGGTCTTCTCCACCAACTATCATCTTTGCAAGCCAGTAAAGAGCAGCATCAGGGTCTGAACCGCGCATACTTTTTATAAAGGCGGAGATTGTATCATAGTGCTGGTCTTCATCTCTGTCATATCCAACAATTTTATTCTGTGCAACATCTTTCACAAAATCAGGAGATACCTTTACCTTCTCTTTCCTGCCATTAGAGGCAGACAGAACCGCTGATTCAAAGATATTAAGCGCTCTTCTTGCATCTCCTTCACTGATTTTTGCAATATAGTCAAGTATTTCATCTACTATCTCTACATTAAAATTTCCAAGCCCTCTTTCTTTATCAACAAGAGCCCTTTTTAAAATCACTTTTATATCCTCATCTGAGAGTGGATTGAACTGATAGACCATACTTCTTGAAAGAAGTGGGGTGTTTATGTAATAATACGGGTTGTGTGTGGTTGCGCCTACAAGAATAATAGTCCCTTCCTCAACATCCTTCATCAGGGCATCCTGTTGAAGTTTATTAAAGTGGGCTATCTCATCAAGAAAGAGAATTGTTTTCTTTCCTGTCTCTTTTAATCTCTGCTCTGCAAGTGCTATAACCTCTCTTACATCTGCAACTGTAGCGGTAACTGCATTAAGATGATGAAAATGACTTTTTGTGTGTCTGGCTATCACGCTGGCAAGTGCGGTCTTGCCACAGCCGGGAGGACCATAAAATATAAGTGATGGTATTCTGTCCTGTTCAATCATCTTTCTTAGTGTTTTGTCTGCACCAAGGATATGTTGCTGTCCGACAAACTCTGAAAGGTTTTGTGGCCGCATTCTCACTGCAAGCGGCTGGTTTTTCTGGATATCTTTGCTCTCAGGGGTATCAAAAAGTGCTTTCATATTATCGGGGGTCAGAAATTAAGTATAAAATTCATTTATAGATTGAAAATCTGCAAAGTGACATATACTTTTAAATTTCTACGCAGGATAAAACCTGCGGATACCTGAACTATATTACTGGAATTCTGCTGTAAAGGAAATTTAATCGCAAAATTAGCCGCATCACATAGAAAGCGCATCAAGGAAGAGTGATGCGTAAATGGGCGGTGCAGG
>ERZ795060.5410-NODE-5410-length-10194-cov-4.913305_pt1 | contig 10194 bp, 11 predicted proteins | sample MGYA00375144_ERZ795060 | MGnify/ENA primary metagenome ERZ795060 (study PRJEB30189, sample SAMN05720157) | activated sludge metagenome | isolation source: anaerobic digester from wastewater treatment plant | place: Japan | collected 2015-05-15 ... | reverse complement strand
CCAGCCCGCTTTCGGAAAGCTTGCGCAAAAAATAATTGATAGTATACAATCAGCGAAATATGGCAAAGCAAAAGGCAGCCCAGAATATTGCAAAACCAAAGCCGCAAAAACTCCCGCCCATTCCTACCACCCAACCGTCGCCTACTGAGGTCAAGAGCTGGGCGATGCGGTATGAGGACATCCCGACGGCCGAGGCCGCAGAGAGGAGGCCGCTGGCGGCACTGCTGAGTCGATCGCCAGAACTGGCTGAAGCATGGGAGCGGGGCCAATTCCTGCGGCATCTGAAAATCTATGGCGGCGACACCAACCTGACGCTGGCTGAGGTAGAGATAGAGATGGGCCTGCCTGCAGGCAGCTTGGAAGCCAAGCTGGCAACTGATATTGAAGCTGCCGAATGTTTCAATAATGCCCGGCGTGCGACGAGAATAGCAATTCTGAAAATCTACATTGACCGAGCGCGGACCGGCGAGCTGACCCCGCCGGTAGCCAAGCAGCTGGCCGAAATGCTCAAGAAGGAAGTTGCGAAAACAACCTTTGATATTGAGCACATCCCGACGGCGATGATGGCTGAATTGTTCGGGGTTACGCGACTGACACTTCTAAATTGGCAAAAGGAAGCAGCGGCGCCGGTCAATCCTGACAAACGCACATATAATCTGCGCTCATTTATTCCTTGGTACAAAAAATTCATAGAGAACAAGATCGCCCGCCAGCCCGGGCGCTATGGAATCGACATCGACAGCGAAACCAAGCGCTTGCGCGCACGAAAGATACAGGTACAGATAGATGAGCTGGAAAGGAGACTTGTTCCAGCCGAGCGCGTGGTAGCCGGCCTTCTTGCCCGAGCCGCTGCCTTGGATAAATATATTGCAGCAAACGGGGAAAGTCTATATCTGCGGCTTGCCGGCAAAACTGAATCGCAAGTGGCTGAATTGTTGTCGCAATACAATTCCGGCCTTCGGCGCGCCAGCAGTCAATTGCCAGCCGATTGGGCAGACCTTCTTCCGCCGGAGGTCGCAAATGATCTTGCGGCTTTATTGGGAAAACTAAAACCAAAAGAAAACAATGAAACGAAAGGGCCAAAAGATGAGTGAGAAGCGGCAGGGCCGCCTGTTCTTGTTGCGGTCGGCGTGGGATTCGCGCATATTCCGCACTGCTTCTACCAATGAAGATACGGACCGCTGGTTCTTCTGTACCATGTTGGTAGTGCATCTCTTGCGCTTCTGCGGTCTGGTAAAGCCGGAAGTGAATCCTGCAGAGCTTGAGCCGGACGATATGAGGCCGGGATGGAAGTTCGAAAGAGATTGTCTCTTTGATGGCATCTGGGTTGGCGATGAGGTCCGACTGAAATGAATGGAATCATATTGCCGCAGCCGCTGGATATAGCCGAACAAGAGCGGCATATTCTTCTGGATCGCCGGCGTGTAGATATATTGGAGGATGCGCGGCGGCATTATATCCTGTCGCCAAAAGTTTCAAAAATCAGCGGGCCGTGGAATGACGATTATACACCGTATATCCGGCGGCCTGTATCCCTACTGCAAAATCCGCCGGTACGAATCTGGATTTCAGCCAGCAGACAGACTGGAAAGAGTACATTGGTTGGTTTGCTGCTTGATTATATCGTACGCAATGACCCGTCGCCGATTGGCATCGTCTTGCCGCAGGAGAATGTAGCGAAAAATCGCATGCGCAAATTTCGGACGCTGTTCGAATCCTCACCGCAATTGCTGGAGCGGCTTGGCGGCGATGTCCGCCGGCTCAATATCGGTGAGCCGACCGATTTAGGAGATATGATCATCTATCCCTGCTGGTCATCCAGCATCGCTACGCTTAGCGATAACAGTATCCGTGTAATGGTGTACGATGAGGTCGTGTTGTTTGATATTCTGCCCGACGGCGAAAACCCCATCGAAAGCGGGAGAGACCGGCAGCAGACATGGCAGGAGACGGCTATTGAGTTGGGCGTCTCCAGCCCCGGCGTGCAGGGGGACCTGCACGACCAGCAGATGCGGGCCGGCTCCGATGAGTTCTGGTATGTCCCATGTCCGCTGCCCGGCTGCGGGCGATGGCATGAGCTGAGGACATTTGTAGATGAAAACGACGAAAGATATATCGTGCTTGATAGACCAGCTCCGAATAAGTACTATAGTCCGACGACCTATGAGCGCAGCCCGCGCCTGAGCCGCTATGTTTGTCCACATTGCGGCCGCGCTTGGTCGGAGGCCGACCGCTGGCACGCAAATCTGGAAGGGGTCTATATATCGCATCATCAGGAGATTATGCCCGACGGTTCGCGCGGTAAGCCGAGACAATCAATGGATGCATCGGGAGCGATTACCGGCCCGCCGCCGGAGGGCCCGCAATACAGCTTCAACTGGCACATGATGATGGCGTATCCGAAGTTTGCTCCGGTAAGCGCGATGGCCGCCCAGTATGTCCGGGCCGTCAACGGCATGTCACGCGGCGATAAATCCAGCATGAAGAGATGGGTTCGCGCTTTCCAGAGTAAACCATGGAAGGAAGAAGCAAAGGTCATCCATATTAGCGATCTCGAGCTGAAGAAGAATAATTATCCCGCCGGAGTTGTCCCCAACGATGTTCAGATATTGGTAGCCGGCGCTGACTACCATAGGTCGGAGCTTGGGCAGGTTCGCATTGATTATTTGGTTAAAGGTTTTGCCCCCGACCTGCGCAACTATGATATATTATACGGCCATGCCGGCTCATTGGAGGAGATGTTTCGAGCGACGACGATTCAGTCATTCCCGTGGGCAGAACCATGCGATAAGCCGGAGCTGATGCTATCCTGCGGGTTTATCGATTCCGGCTATCAGCCTGAAGATTTGAAAAACGAAATCGTTGACGAGGTCTATCAGTTTTGCCGGCGCTATTGGCGGTTGCGCATATGGTATCCCATCAAGGGTGGTCCGAATACGCAGACGGAGATGTTCCGCATTACGCCATTAGACCGAGTGGTGGAGCAGAGGGAAAAACGATACAGGCGCAAATACGCGCATCAATATGTCGGTATGGAGTTGATTACGCTGGCTGTCGTACAGCTGAAGGATCTTGTCGCCGCTTGGGCGGAAGCGCCGATGGGAGCGCCCGCAAGCACATCTTACAATCGGGATATGCCGCCTGAATTCTTTGCCGAGCTTGGCAACGAGTATAAGGGGAAAAATGAAGACGGCAAATGGGGCTGGTGGCCGAAGGAGCGAGGCCTGCCGACGCATGCATTGGACGCCAGCTGCTATGCGACGGCCGCTGGATACTACAGGCGCGTCAATGAGATTTGGAGCGAAGGCGAAATCCAAAAGATTGAGCAGGCGCTCAAAGAGCGCAATATCCAGCCCGTGCGGGTACGGCTCAGCGAAAAGCCACGGAGGCGCCTATGACGGTAGGCGAGCACAAACCTATCGTAGGTTTGCGATGCCCGTCCTGCGGCTGCACGCATTTTTATACGATTGATTCACGCCCAATCGTTGGCAACCGTATCCGCCGCCGGCGCATCTGCCGAAACTGCGGGCGGCAGGTCCGAACGATAGAGAGGATCGATGTGGAAATCCAGAAATAAAATTTTTTCTATATATAGATTATTTTTTGATTTTACGAATTTTCTTGCTTGAAAATTTATAGAAAAATGCATTGATAAAAATAGAAAGGAAATTTTGGAGAAATCATGGCAACAGCAGCGACATATCAAGCAATCATCGATGCGATTGATGCAGCGATCCTTTCCGGCGTGAGCGGACCCGGAGAGCTAACCTGCTCCGGCAGGACTATCCGTTATCGGTCGCTGCGTGAGCTGACAGAGATTCGGGAGCGGTACGCAGCTTTGGCCGCCCGCGCCGGCGGTAAAACGGGCTATAGATTGACAGGATATAAGTCTGCTGGGGGGCGTCTGTGATGAAGAAAAAATCAGCGATGCCGAAGCAAAAAATGATTTTGAGCGATAAGCCGCGCATGCGGTATATCAGCAGCCGAGCGTTTTTCGACGCAGCTGCAACGAATCGTCTCAACGAAAAGCACTGGCAATATGCATCAGATTTCGACATTGATACATTGCTGCGCGGCGATTTGGCAACTATCCGCAAGCGGGCCATGTACGAGATCTGCAACAATTCTTATTGCGCAGGCATAGCAGATACGCTGGCTGATTATCTGGTTGGAACAGGGCCGATACCGCAGGTCAACAGCGGCAACGAGGAGTTCGACGAGGAAGCAGAGAGGCGATTTATCGAGTGGACTGAATATTGCGACTACACGCAAACGATGGAGTTCGGCGAGCTTTTGCGAATGCAGATAGCATTGCAGCAATGCGAATGCGGCGGTTCGCTAACCGTCCTCAAACAAGACCCAAGCGCCGGTCCGTATGAAGTCGGTTTGCGCCTTTTAGCGGTTGAAATGACGCGGCTATGCAATCCGATGGATGCAATCGGCGTAACAAAGAAGCTGCACGATGGGATTGAATTTGACGCCTATGGACGGCCGGTCGCATACTATATTTTACGCGATAATCCTAACAGCAGCTATGTTGAGCACCTCTGGGAATACGACCGTGTTCCGGCAATGCAGGTGATTCATCTTTATCGAGTATTGCGCCCCGGCCAGCATCTTGGTATTCCGTGGTTTACGCCGGCATTGCCGCTGTTTGCGAATTTGCGGCGGTTTACGCTGGCAACAATCGAGGCGGCAGAAACTGCAGCCAACCATTCCGGCGTGCTGAAAAACACAATGGGATTGGAAAGCGATAATGAATCCATCGAATCAAACGATGTAATTGAGCTGGAGCGAAACGCACTATTGACATTGCCAGCCGGATGGGAAATCCAGCAGATGATGCCGCAGCATCCGTCAACGACATACAAGATGTTCAAAGCGGAAATCATCAACGAAATTGCCCGATGTGTTAGCATGCCATACAATTTGGCCGCCGCCAACAGCGCCGAATACAATTACGCTTCCGGCCGGCTTGACCATCAGGCATTCTTCCGATTCATTACGACGACGCGTAGATGGGGAGAGCGCAGATTTCTGAACCGCGTTTTCAATGCATGGCTGACCGAAGCATTTTTAATTCCCGGATTTTTTAAATCACGGCCGACACTTGAGCAGGCAATGACGGCCGGTCGTTCGGTCGAATGGTATTGGCCGGGCTTCAAGCATGTTGACCCGACCAAAGAGGCCAAAGCTGACGAAATCAATCTATCTGCAGGAACAACAACGCTATCGGATATATACGCCGAGAAGGGGCAGGATTGGCGGCGCAAGATTATTCAGCGCGCCAAAGAAATCGCGATGATGAAAGAATACGGCATTCCCTTTAAAGATGAAAAAAATGAGAGCAATGAAAATGAAGACGCAGAAGAAGAATAGTACGCAGGTATTAACGGTACGCTCTGAACCGGTCCTGCCGGACGGGCAGCGGATTGATAGCGATTTGACAGTGCGGGCCTATCGAGCGGACTTGAAAACGCTTGACCTGTCAACCCGTTCAGTAGTGGCGGTATTGGCTACAGAAGACCGCGTCAGGGTAGTCGATTGGGAGCGCTATGAGGTCATCGAAGAGATACTGCGAATGGATGGTGCGATATTGCCGGAGCAAGTCCCGCTGCTGGATACCCATAATCGCACCAGCGTTCAAACGCAGCTTGGAAGCACAAGGGATTTGCGGATTGAAAACGGCAGGCTGATAGGCCGAAACTATTACAGCAGCTCACCGGACGTGGAGCATGCATGGACGCTATGCCGCGAGGGGCATCTGACGGATAATTCCGTTGGCTATCGCGTCATTGACGGCGTCCTCATCGAACCCGGACAGACCGCCGAGGTCGGCGGACAAACATATACAGCATCACCGACTATGCCGCTGCGGATAGCGGTGAAATGGGAACTAAGGGAAAACAGCGTTTGCCCCATCGGGGCAGACCCGAAAGCAAAAACAAGGAATAAACAAAATACTATTGCAACAGAAAGGGAATCAAACATGAAGAACAAAGACAATGAGGATCTGACCGAGACCGTTCGGACGCAAATAGATGATAACACTGCGGTCGATGGTCAGCGAACGGAACAGTCTGCCGACGCTACAGGCGTCCAGTCGGCTATCAGTGAGGCCGAAGCCAAGCGAATAGCTGAAGAGGCCGTCCGAAAAGAGCTGGCGCGGCAGGCAGCAATTCGAGAAGAAGCAGCCGGCTTGGGCATCGAAGAAAAGGATATTCAGCGCTGCCTGTGCGATCCTGCGATGACAATCGAGAATGCCCGCGCCGAATTCCTGAAGGTTATCCGCGCACGCAACCAGAACAAGGTTGGCGCATCGGTCGGCATTATCGTACCGGACCGCAGTATCGACCAGCGGATGCTGGTAGATATTATGCTGATGCGGTCGGGTTCAGCCGATTTGGTTTTAGCTGATAAGGTAGATGGCGCAAAGCGTGCGGAGCTTGCCGATAAGCACCGCGACATGAGTCTGATTGACCTCTGCCGGCAGTCTATCCTGCTGGATGGCGGAACAGTTCCTGTTGGGCGGGATGAGATGATTCGTGCGGCGCTGAATACTTCCACCCTGCCGACGGTGCTTGGCGCAGTTTACAACAAATCCCTACTGAAGGGATACGAGAGCGTTGAACCTACATGGACCAAATGGTGTCAAATAGGAAATCTCAGCGATTTCAAAGTGGCGACTCGCGTTCGCTTGACCGGCGACGGCGGACTCGAAAAGGTTGGCGATGGCGGCGAATTGAAGCTGGGCAGCGAAACCGAAGAAAAGGCCGTCAATCGCCTGGAGACATACGGGCGCAAAGACCGGTTCGGCCGGCAGGCGATCATCAACGATGACCTTGGCGTATTGACCAAAGTCCCGCAGCGGCGAGGCCGCGATGGGCAACTGCTGATAAGCGAGCTGGTCTATGGTGTGCTGCTGAATAATGCAGCTCTGCAGGATGGCGTTGCGCTGTTCCATAGTACGCATAAGAATTTGCGTTCAAGCAAGGCTCTGACCATCGACAACATCCAATCGGGTATTGTTTACTTCCGTCAGCAGAAGGATGCATCGGGCAAGAAGATTCGGGTTCGGCCCGCTTTCCTGTTAGTGCCATCCGAGTTGGAATTTGCCGCGCGGCAGTATGTTGAAAGCCCGCTGATCGTTTATGGCGGCTCTACAGTGACCGGAAACAAGAATGTTCTGGAAAATATCCTGACTGTAATCGGCGAAGACCTGCTCAGCGATACGACATTCAACGCGAATGCATCGGCTACGACATGGTATTTGACCGGCAACCCGAACGAGATTGATACCATTGAGGTAGGATTCCTCAACGGCCGGCAAGTGCCTGTGGTGCATGTCGTACCGAGTATATCGGATATGTACATCGAGTTCGAATCATACATCGATGTTGGCGTTGCCGCTCAAGACTTCCGCGGGCTGCAAAAGAACACGGCATAAACAGAAACGAAACTTTAACAAATGAAAGGTATATACTATGAATACAGAAGCGAAAGCGTATCAATCGGATGAGGTGCTGGACTTGGTGGCGCAGACATCCTATACTGCAGGTCAGGTTATCCAGATAGCAGGCAAGGCCGGACTGGTACAACAGAACCTTGTTAGCGGCCAAAAAGGGTCCGTGCTTACAAAGGGTTTGGTCAAAGTGCGCAATGCCGCCGTTGCTGGAAACGCCGGCGACAATGTATGGTGGGACGAAGACGGTATCGGCGTTGACGGCAATACCGGCGCATGCACGACCAATGCGGCCAATGGGGATTTTTGGATTGGGACTCTTGCATCATCATTGGCAGCAACAGACACGGAAGCAAAAGTCCTGCTCAATGAGGTCAATCCTGCTCTGCCGCATTGGCCCAACAGGACGCATGTCAAGAAGACGGCGGACTATACCGTCCTCGATACCGACTGTGGCAAGGTCATCCATTGCGACGGCTCAGCTAAGCCCAACGACATCATTATCATCACGATGTTGGCAACGTCGCCCGGGTTCGAGATTATCATTCAAAACGATGCGGCGGATGGCGAAAGCCAGCTGCAGATAGAGGTGGCCGCCGCCGATAAATTCTGCAGTCCGACGGCGCTGGATAAAGGAGACCAGCTGCATAACACCAAGGCAACATCTGTACGCGGCGACTATGTGCGGCTGGCTGCGACGACCAGTGGATGGTATGTCGCAGAGATGCGCGGCACATGGGTTGACGGCGGTGCATAAGACGGCAGCATGACCGCTCCTTGGTTACGGCGGCAGGGGCAGCAAGGATAAGCGCCCCTGCCGCATGGTATAGGCAATAGTGGATAGGATCTATGATATGACGCCCAGAGACGAGCAGAGGCAAACAATTGACGCCTACACGATGCTGGTCATACAGACCACAGCACGAGAGACGGCCGCCGCTGCGATAGCCGAGCACAAAAGCGATTGCAAAATCAATGAGATCGCAAAGGAATGGTATGGTAATGACCGCCCCGGCGCAAAGATGCTGCTGCATGAGTATGGTCAGCGCATCAGTCGACTGGAGCGATACAGCGACGCTGCGGCAAAGGGGATATTAGGGCTCATTGGAAGATATTGGCAGATTGTTTTGGTCTTTTTGATTTTGCTTTCGAATCTTTTGGTTGTCGGTAGACGGATGACACCGCAGGATATACAGCAGATAGCCGAACAAATACGATTAATGGATGAGCAGGGGCCATAGCGATGGATAGCTCAGCCGACAGATATCGAATTTTGCGGCAGGAGCTGGAGGCACTGATCGAGCAGAGGGACGAGCTAAATCGACAGATAGCCGAGCTGGCCATTCGGCTGGAAGCGATGGATTATGATATGGGATGCAACGAATATGATAGGGATGGTGCATAGCGATACACTGATTTTTCCGCTGTTGCTATTGGTGATAATAGCAGCAGCGGCGATGCCAATTACGTGGTCGTATCAATGCACCGACCCGAATAATCCAAAATCAGGCCGCTGGGTATGGAAACTGGACAAACCCGATGAGTTGGTCCCGATGCCGGAGTATATGTATTTCTATGCCCCGCCGCAGTATATCTTGGTTCAGATTCCAGCCGCCTCTGCCAGTCGGATGACGCCAACGAAGGCCTATATAGCCCAGTCCCATACTACGATCACAGACAGTATGGGATTTTTGCGAGAATTGGCCGACAAATGGACGACAGTCTATGATATGACCGAATTGAGTTGGCTGTCGGCGCACTGGATACCGCATAGGCCAATCGAACAACCCAATGTGGTTGAACCCAATGAGCCGGTTATTGTGGACGAACCAAACGAACCGATAATTGAAGACCCGATTTTTAAAATCAAACTGGTATGCATAACGCAAATGGGAATACGATACCATCGGCTGGATTGCCGGTATGCCAAAAATGCGCCGTGCATATTGTTGGAAGAAGAAGCGATAGCCGCTGGATATACGCCCTGTTCGGTTTGCAGGCCGGACAAAGATGATTAGCGACATAATAGCTATAAGGAGTAATGGATATGAATAGACAGATCATACTGTATGACCTGAATTGGCCATCCTTACCATTTGAGACCGACGCAACCAATCCAGTGACGGGCTGGTATGATGTGTGTACCGGGCAGATGTTTGACAAGGTCAATCATACCTTATCATCATCCCCGACTTGGACAGATTGTGTCACTTCTATCAGCGCAGACTCGAGCAGCGGTCTGTATGAGGATACACCGGATACTGAGATGCCAAGCGGCTGGTATATCTGGCGGCTATGGGATTCATCATCGCCCGCATCAACCGACCAATGCGCCAAGGCGAAGCTGGTGTACTGGAATCAAGAGCGGCGCGTCATCATGTGCATAGCGGATCTGTAGTATGAGCGTATTCAGCGAAAGATTGGTTGCGGATGCAAAGTTCTTTCTTGACGCATTCGGCGAAAGCATCACTGTTCTTCCGGATGGTGAGACCGAGCGGACTATTACGGCGATAGTGGATTACGCCGACATCGAGCCCGTGCCGGGATTACCGCACGGACATTCGTACTCGATGCGGATTACGGTCGCAAACGATGCAGCAACAGGTCTATCGACAGCCGAATTTGACGCTGGTTTGGCAAAAGTCAAAATCCCGACAGCCGTTGGCAAAACGCCGACGCTGCGGTCTATCGCCAAAATCATCAGCCAAGATGCGGGCATGGTTACCTATGGA
>ERZ795060.5409-NODE-5409-length-10194-cov-132.393037_pt1 | contig 10194 bp, 7 predicted proteins | sample MGYA00375144_ERZ795060 | MGnify/ENA primary metagenome ERZ795060 (study PRJEB30189, sample SAMN05720157) | activated sludge metagenome | isolation source: anaerobic digester from wastewater treatment plant | place: Japan | collected 2015-05-15 ... | reverse complement strand
CTATTTTATTTTTCTTTTCTTTTTCTTATTTTCTTTTCTTAAATCTAAGTGATAGTATACCATCTTCAAGATGTTATTTAATTTCATCAATATCAAGACCATATTTCAAAACGTATGGTTTAATATTAATGTTATAATTTTATCTTCTCTTAATATTTTCATCTTAATATTCCTATTTAACTGTTAGGATATAATCTTCACTAATATTAATATCGATGTTTTCTTTCTTAATTCCAGGTACAACAAATTCAAACACAACTTCATCAGTTTTCTTATCTTCATAGACCATTACACTATTTTCTTTGTTAACAAATTAGAAGTTAAAATCATCCATAACAAAATCCCCCCATCCATTAAAAAATTTACTATTAATCATATAACATACACCTCCTTTATCAATTAATTATATGTATTGTCAATTATTATTATCGTCAGGTATATTAGGTATAATTAAACCTGATTTAGTTTCCTTAACACCTTCAGGACGAATTTCCTACACTTAGATTCCTGATTGTTATTTTCTCATCATTTCTTCTTGTTATTTTTTTATTTCTTCAATGTGTTATTTTACTTATTCTGTATACTACTCCTATGTATCTAATCCATTTTCAAACAATTTATTCAACATATAATCAACAGAGAATTGTAAAATTTCAAGTTGTTACTATTGTTAGTTCATAATCATAATAATATTTTCTAACAATGTTTATAAATCCATTTGTTATCCTTTTACACCTACGTTTCCATTAATATTACTGTTTATTTTATCGTTCTAATTGTGTTTGTATCCCATTTTAACTACCTCCTATTATGTTATATTTTTTTCTTACTTCATATAATAAGTTTTTCATTTTTAATTATTATCACTCTCATATATCGAGTGATAATTGTTTCAATTATGTAAAATCATTGTAAAAATTATGTTAAATAATAAAAGTTAAATCAACTAAAATTGAAAAGTGATAATTGGTTATCATTTTTTGTTGTTTCTTTCCTAATAATTATTTCTTCTGTTCTAAACAACTCCTTTCTTACGACCTAAATAACATTTTTGACTTATTCTATATCCACAAACGATAATTCAAGTGGTGTTAATATTTGTTTGTCTATATATTGTTACACTGATGGTATTATTTATCCTGAATTTTTAGAATCTATTTTTTTAATTCTTGTTAAAAATTGTGTTATAATGTTTATATCATCCAGTTATTATAGATTTTGAATTAAGTACATTTCTGTTTTAGAACCTGTCTAATTAAATATCTTTACTAACTTATCATAAAACGGTTTTGTTTATTCTGTATTAAATATAATAAATGGTAATAATAGTACCTTATATTAATTCTAATCCTAACGAGTATATTATTTCATTTATATTTATTAGTTCATTTATCTTACGTGATTTGGTACTGTTTTGTACTCTTCATCTCTTAATTGTTTTGAAAATTAAATGCTTTGGAACGTCTCTACCATTTCATCTGTTACGTCATCTGTATTTACGAATGAAGTCATCTACGTTTTTACTTCATTTATAATTTTCATTATTTAATCATATAGTGATAACGTGAAATTTTCTTCATTACTTTTTGTTAATATATATGTAAATAATGTTACAAGTTTTTCCTTTTAGTATTACGATGTGTCTGATCTCTAAATCTCAACTCCCTTCTATATGTTTTTATTATTGAAAGAAATACCAAAGTATCTTTTTTTAGAAAACATTTTTATTGATTTAAATATTTTGTCTACTTCCATCTTTAATGTGTTTTGTTTTATTATATCATCATCAGATAAATTTTTGAATATGTTTTTAATTATATTAATTATATTCTTATTAACAATTTACCTAACTATTTCTTACTAATACTCTGTAATTTTCTTTTATAGTACGTCTTTTAAATCATCTTGAATTTATTCATAATATTTTTCTTTATACTTTTTATTTATATAGTCCATTATTTCAATGTTTTTATTATCTTATTGTGTGTATATATGTACAAAGACTGAATCTGTGTCACCATATATAACTTCAAAATTTAATTGTATATCTTTTAGTAAATTAATTAATCTATTATCTGTTATATCTAATGATTATATAAAATCTTCTGATAATGTCAATGTTAAATTATTTATTATATCTTATACATTGTTTATCATATACCTTCCTGTTTAAGTAATTAATTGTTATGTCAAATAATTAAACAAAGGAAAATTCTGATAACCAAATTATCCGTAAAACGAATTTTATAGTATTTTATAGTTTAATTGTTTATTATAGTAACTAACTTATTCGGATTTCTTTTATTAATCTTTAGATAATTCTTCATATATTTTCTTATATTCTAATCTTTTTTACAATATTTCTGTAACAATCTTTGGTAATAATTAATGATTAATTTAAGAATCTGATGTTTTTTTAAGTGGTATAATTATTTTCTATGTATCATCATAATTTTTATATAATTCACTTTCTGTTATAGGAAATTACGGTGAAAAATCTATATATGGTACGTTATCTTTGTTTAATTTCTACTCTGTTTCCTAATTTATTATAGAAATATTTTCAAACGAAATATTAAACGTACGAATTAAATTCGGGTATAGAGATTGGAAGTCTAACACAAATACATTACTTAAAATGTTTGTTGTAGTAGGTGGAAATACGTATTAACCACTTATTTTTGTGTTTACTTGATATAAATTTCGTGTTGGAATTAATAATTATACACTTTCTTATAACTACTTTAATTGGAAGTACGTTTGTACCGATGTTGATGTATTCGATATTTATAACAACGATTACGGTATAATACTTTGGAACGATTGATGTAATTCAATTAACTTTAATTTTTCTTCTAATTCATAGATTATTTGAACGTCTCTCATTGAGTATTATACAAAATCAATCAGTTAATTAATATTGTTTTCCTTAAAGAAACTATCATATTAAATAAATCCATGACTTACTGTTTTTCCTGATATTCCGTTTTCTTTTTATACATTTGTTAACTACCATGACGAAGGTTAAACAAATATATATTTTTTATATAACTTTTCATATGTGAGAATATCAGGTATTATTTTTTGTATTAATTATGTTACAGTCATATCTTATTTGTCAATTGTTCTATCATGTTAGTCTTCTTCTAATATCAAATTATCAAATTCTAATTCAGATTTAAAATATTTCCATTCATCAGTATCGTATAAGTCTTGATTTATAACGTTTAATATAGATATTTGTTCATGTAAATCGTATATTTTCATTCTTTGTATCAAATAAGGAATATCGTAAAATTCTATAAACCATCCAGTTATAATTGAAGGTTTCAGTGTTGTTAACAATGATATATAATTTAATAACATTTCTTCTTCATCATCTGAAAATATTATTTGAATATCATTCTTGTTAACATTTATTTCAGTCATTTTCTCTTTTATTTGTTCTATTATTTGTTCTTTGTTGTCTAATTCTTTTTCTTGTAAATTAATAAGAAAATAATACTTTTTTGTGTTATTGTAAACATGAATAATTTGTATTGATATAATAGGTTGTTCAGGATTGTTAGGTCTATTTGTACCATCAGTCTAAAATTATGTTTCAATATCAAGTATAAAGTAATTAGTTTCAGGATTAACATTTATAATATCTACATCTAATACGTATTTGTAATCTTTGTTTGGTTTAATTCTCTATTAAATTTTCTATAATGGTACAGAAATTACATTTACATTATAAATCTTACAAAGACTTTCAATTTCCTTAGACAATAATTAAAATATCATTTTCTATTACATATACGTTGAATAATTAACTTCATTTATTGGTACTTCTATAATGTATTACTTATTTAATGAATATTTTGTATTCTATTACATTTTTTTCATTGTGATTTATATTGGTTTTGGTTTTTATTCGTTATTATATCGTATATGTGTATATATTTTGAACAATTGTTATTCTGTAATATTTGATTGTTTAATTTTTCTACTCTATAGATAATTTTTTATCTAACTATTTTTCTATGTTTTAATACCTTCAATTACTTTATTCATCTATTTACTCATTATAGATTTTATAGTTTCAGTATCCGAAGTATCAAACGAATACTACACATAATTATTATAAACAACATCGTAATGATAAAAATTATTATATTTTTGTTTAAGAAAAAACACGTCTAAATTTTATATCTTATGTAATTATACTATATCCAATTTTTCTACATCAGGTCTTATCATATTAGTATCCCACATATACTCATTAATTTAGAGTATATGTGGGGTTACCTCCTTTCTTAATTGTGTATCAATTATTTGAATTTAAATTACTAATATTAAGTAAAATATTACTTGAATATATTTCTTGATTTATTATGTTGTTAAGTGTTGAATATTTCTGACGTGTAAACATCTGTGTATATTTTGTATATATATTTTGATACTTTTCTCTACTCTTATGGTTTATTATAAAGAAAGACAAATACACAAAATACTTATAAAATGGATCGGTTTGTATTACATTATCTATATCGTCTATGAACAAAGATATTATATCGATGTTTTCATCCGATTTTGATTTTTCTTTTATTTCTATATATTCATTCACCTTTTTAATTGGGTCAATCATTTTGTTTAACGTATTTAATTGTAACTAATTAAATAATTATTTTTTTGATCTAACATTAATTAACAAATAATTACGTTCAATATTACTTTTAATGGTTTCTATTATTGAATTTTTATCCTAATGTTTTACTGTTTGTTATATAGTATTTTACAGTTATTCCACAGTTATATTAAACTGTTCATCTATTTCTGTTATCATAGACTACGTATTATATATATTATCAAGTTCAAATAATTTAACAATATTTTGATAGTTTGTAAATATTTATTTCAGTGTTCTATTAGTTGTCATTGTTTATTGTTGAATTGAATACAATACATCAGGAATATTATCTCCTCTATCACCTTTTAATATCTTTATCCAGTTATTTAACATGATGTAATTTATACTGTCGGGTATAATACTGTCGGGTATAATACTGTTAGTGTTCTAAATTTATTTTGACAGTTATTCTACACCAAGTTTTTTCGTTATTAGTTCTTCACTTATTTCATCTATATTTAATACTTCCTTTCTTCTCACATGATAAATGTATACATTATCGTTGAGAAGTAATTGATAATCACCATCCTATGATATTATCAAATAATTTAACGTATTATTTGATAATTTAGATGTATAATGTATAATTGACTAAATTAAAAAGTCACCTTCTTCAAATTCTGTATTAATCTAAAACACATTTGGTAATGTATTCAGTTTAGGAAATACATAATCTTTTATTAATTTTTTAGATAATTTTAATAATTCTTTTTCGTTCATGAATTTTATTTGTTCATCAAGTGTTAACGTTTCTACGTCTATCATTCTGTTTTATTTATAATTTTCATAAACATTAACTAAATTTTTTGATTTGTGTTTTTCGTTCATAATTATAAATGTTTATTGTGGAAAAACATATTCTATTTCTTACATTAATCTAAATATATATGACTAATACTATGTCTAAATTTCTTTTTATTCTTATTCATCAGGTTATTCATTTTATATTTGATGTTTGTGTTAAATCTATTTGAAAATTGTTAAAAACACATTCATATGGTCAAATAATACAATAATAGATTTACTATCATCTCCCTTCTATGTTATTTTTTCTTTTAATTTATAAATATTTTCTCTTACGGTAGACATAAAATCACATCCCTTTCTGTATCATTTTATGTTAAGTAATCAAAAAGGTATATCATCAGAATCAGAATTACCATTAATATCATTCAGAATGTCATCCACATTTAGTTAGTTATCATCATTTTTGTTTTAGTTTATAAGTTACAAAAATTCATCTTCTATATCATTTGTGTTTGTATCTGTTGTAGTTATTGTTGGTGTATTAATAGTATTACTAATATTAGTTAGTATATTACTTTCTTGTTCTACATTTTTCATTGTTTAAATACTTTCAATTTTTTCAAATATTCTGTTTATTTCTTATTCTGTTTCTTCTTTTTTAACTTCATACATAAATTTGTCATATATATTTTTAAGTTCGTTATATTTGTTTTCTATATTTTCATTCAAATATTTTGTCTTAAATTCATTGTATGGTATAAGTTGTATATCTTATTTATAAGACATAATCTAACGTCCATTTTCATCTACATCAGGATAACATGTTATCGTTGTTAAAGGTATCATTTCATAACTTTCTAATGGTTTTGAAAGTTCAATGAAAAATAAATCATTTGATATTCCATTCTTTTGTGATTACTCTTATAGTGATTGAATTAAAGAGAAAAATTCATCTTTGTACAATGTTAACATCATAATTGTTTAGACTTTTTTGTTCTATAATATTCCCATCACTTTGTTAATATCAAACATTGTTAATTTTTAATCTATATTATGTTTCTTTATCCGATTTTTTGTTTCCCAAAATCGGTCTCTAATAGTTTTATCCAGTTAGAAATTCTTGTCTGAACTATGTCCATCATAGTTTATTATTTCTTGTGATATTGTACCAAAAAATTTTTCCTAAACTGTTGTGTTATTCTAAAAGTTAAATGAAAGTTTTTGATTTCGTACAAACACATCGTAATTATTTGACACTAATACAACTTGAAATTTAATTTTATCATACAACATCTGTTTCTACTGTAGATATGAGTAGAAATTTACTTCTTGTTTCTTTGTAGAATAATTAAATTTTGATGAAACTTTAATTAAATCAATGTTTGTTTCAGATAGTATACCTTTTGTTTGTGGTTAATCACCTGTGTTTCTGTTAAACTCACTTTCTTTTTTCATTTTCTACAATGTTTCATTTAATATACTCATAGTAATCATACCCTCCTTTTGTGGTATTCATTCATCCTAACAATTATTGTTTTTCATTTATGTTTTTATCATTTTCAAAATCATCTGTTATTAATGTAAGTTTCATTCCAAATCTTGTATATAACACGTTTGTTTTTTCAAACTTTGTTAATATACCATCTTAGAACAAATCATCACCTATATATATTTTATAATATTAAGATTTTGGTATTTATGTTTAATCGTATGTTGGAAGTATAATACTAAATTTCTTATAAGAATTTGTTATAGAAAATTCAAATAAATCTATAGTAGAAACAAATTTAAATAACAATGTATTTTCATCTTGATTATCAAAAATTAGAAATGTTACTGTTGATTTACTTGTTTATACTATTTTTTTATTTTCATTATTAACTTCATTAATATCATTCATATCAATTACCTCCTCATCATTTTGTTTCATTTTTCGATATTATTTTTCCTTTCTATAATATCTTTTCATTAGTTTTCTTTATTTGTTTCTAACCGAAGTTTCAATATCACGATTAAATATATTATAATAAACACGAACACACGTAAATATCATTATCAACACAACTTAGACCGTTAATTACATATAAAATGTATACATAGAAAAACACCTCCTGTTATTATAATCAAAAATCAATGTCATTACAATAAAACATTACCATAAAATTAATCAATTAAATCTTTGTCTTAGTCTTATTATTTTTAATCTGTTTTTTCAATCATTTCGTTTTATGATATTATAATCCCCGTATCTTTAAATTTCATCGTATTAAAATCAACATCAAGAACAACTCTATAACCCGATTTTCCATGTCTATTTTTACCGATGTTTATTTTAATTTTTTTATCGTCATCTTCAAATGGTTCAAGTATTAATACACCGTCCTATTCCTATAACTTTCCAAACGATTCAGATACATTATCAAGTTCAATTTTTTGTGAACGATATTATTGTCTGTGTACTTGTGATGGTGTAATAACAACAACATTCATTTCTTGTTACAATTGTTTTTATATTCTTTACAATGTTATTAATCTAACTCTTTCATTTTCCTATTTCTATTTTAATAAGTCTAAATAGTCTATAATTATTACATCAACCGTATTTGAATTTTGTTTTGTTTGTTACTATTATTACAACATCTGATTTTTAACTAATACAGACTGTTGAATATTTTTTATAGAGATAGATTGTTATGGAAAATAATCAATCATTAAAGTACCAGTTTTAGGATTATTAAAAAATTCTGAACAACTTTTCTAAACAGTTTCTTAGTTTGTATGAAATGTTTCAAGTGATACACCTGAAATGTTTTAAAATAATCTTAATTTTGTTTCTTCTATTGTATTTTCTAATGTTATATATAATACATTATAACCTTCTTGTAACATATTTTTAGTCAATTATAAAGAAAATTATGACTTTCCACCACCAGTTTTTCCAAGTATGAAATATAATCTACCACGTTGAAATCCACCGTTAAACATCATATCAATTGAATTAAACCCTGTTGATATATAAGACTAAGACTTCTATGTTTATGATTCTAATATTTCTTGTTATTGTTCTTTTATTGTGTTTTGATTTATAATTGTTGTTTTTTACGATAAATGTAACTGACTTTCTATATATTCAGATACCATTTAATCAACTATATTATGTATACTTTGTATCTTTTCGTACGATGTTATTTACTTTGATGTTAACTGTATACTTTTCGTATTTATATTCTTAAAATAGTATACTGAATTTATTTCTTGTAAATACCGTTTTAAGAAATTTATTGTTTATGTATTAATAAATCTTAGAATGTAATTATCATCAACCTTTTTTTATTGTATATCTTATTCAATTTAGTTTTTTAAATTAATTAGATTGTTTTATAAAACTCTAATCTGTACATCTTTTTCTTGTGATAATACATCTAAGAATTGTTCAGGATATTTTATTTAAACATACAATTACAAATTAAGTTAATAATACCCATCATAAGAACCTTTATTATCTTCAACGATTTGTTTTATCTATTCTTGATTCTCTTGTTATAGACTTAGTGTTTACAATAATTCTTGTATATTTTTCATCGTTGAATATGATATTGGTGTATCATTTACTAATTATCTATTTTACAACGTGTTTTACATAACTATTTATTGTAATACGTTTTCAACCATAGTACACCACCTTCACTCATTTAATCAATAGTTTGGATAATCAAATCTAAATAGTAAAGTATTTTTCTTATGACTTCTTACAAAATTGATTAAGTCAATTTGTGTTTATATTTTATCATCATATTCAAACTCGTATAGTGAATTACTCATTTTTAATTATTTTTTATCATATTTATTATAAAGTGAATTTATAATATACTTTACTTTCCTAAAGTTCTTTGTAGAAGGTGTATAATAAATATATAAATTACTTTTGTATATTTCTATACCTTATTGATGAACAAATTGTTTTATATCTTTGTATAGATTAGTCAAATTTATCATTTAATCTAAACATTTAAATAAATTATACATATATTCTTTTTATATTTTTCTGTTTATTTGTTTGACTAATTGTTCAATGTTTTATTCTGTACTTTCTCTATTCAATAAATTCCGTACTTATATTTGTGAATAGTTTCTTTTTATAAGATATCTAACGTATTTATAAATATCTTTAACATAATTACCTGTTATTGTTATATTTAATTATAAGTCTTTATATACATTATTATTAACATATTAAGTTACCCCATATGTTAAACTGTTTTGTACAGTAAATGTTGGTATTTCTACAGTAGTTAATTATTCATCATTAATCATAAACGTAACTGTGGTATTAACGTGTAACATTTTTTCATATGAATATACTCTGCCGGAACGTCCATCCAGTGTTTGTGTTATTGTTGTTATTATTTTTATATACTATGATTATGTCTTATCAATCATAATATCACCACTGATTTTAATATATCCACTCTTCAACAACATTTCATTCATCTGTTGATAAGATACTTTAAATGTAGTATTACTAAAATAATGTTGAATTATAGACAAATAATCATACAATAATAGTTTGTCATAATTGTTTCTTATTAACTATAATTACATTTATATATTCTCTGACTCAATATCGTTTTACACGAAAAATAGTGTATCCATATTTACATGTGTTCTATCCGTTGTGTTAAATAAAATAGGTAATAGATTAATACTTGGTACTACACCAGATTTTCTAAACATACTAATCCCTCCTTTTGGATTAAGTTATAGAATATTTTAAA
>ERZ795060.5408-NODE-5408-length-10197-cov-5.340170_pt1 | contig 10197 bp, 7 predicted proteins | sample MGYA00375144_ERZ795060 | MGnify/ENA primary metagenome ERZ795060 (study PRJEB30189, sample SAMN05720157) | activated sludge metagenome | isolation source: anaerobic digester from wastewater treatment plant | place: Japan | collected 2015-05-15 ... | reverse complement strand
TCTCCACCTCCTTATCCCAAGGTTCAATACCTAACTGAACAAACGCTTGGAATTTCAAACCAGTAATGTCAGAACGATTGTCAATTACGTGAGTCGCTAACATCCCGTCCCATACCCAATTCTTTATATCCACTCCCAAAACAGACCTAGCCCACCTATCCTCAAACTTTATGTTCCATCCTATCTTTGGAACATCACTAGTCAAAAACTGCTTCAAAGCATTCACCGCATCCCCAACAACCGGAAACGCAATCGTTTTCTTACCTTCGCAAGACACCGCAGCAGCCAAAATCTTACTCTTATCACCATCCGGCTTCAAACACGATGTCTCAAAATCAAAGGAAAACGCCTTGTCCTTTCCCTTCTCCAGCATATCCCTCAACACAAACGCCGCCATGTACGGCTCCATAATGCACTCGATCTTGTCCTTAAGATTTTCGACCTTACCGCTATACGGTCGATCACTTAAATTCAATGCATTTTCTAAATGCTTCCTAAACCACAAAACAACAGCAGGGTCCTTGTTCGTTCTCAATACGTAAGACGGATGATAAGTAGGACAAATCCAACAATTCCACTTCCTGCACGGAATTTGAAAACCCGCCCACCTAAAAATCCCACCAGTAGAACCACCCCATAAATACCCAATAATACTCTCGACCGCTATCCCCCCTAACAACAAAATCACTACCGGCTTTAATTCCTCTATTTCTTTCAGGACAGCAGGTCTGCAAAAAGAAACCTTAGACGACGGGTCTTCTTTCTGTGGAAAACAACGTAAAGCATTCGTTTTCCAGAAATGGATGTCTAAATCCTTGCCGAAGGACCTCAATACCCTACGAAAATACTGCCCACTTTTCCCGATAAATTGAATCCCAACCTTGTCCTCTTCTTCCCCTGGGGCCTCTCCAATTACCAAAAATGAATCCGCCCCCTTCCCGGTATAGGACATGTGCGGATTGCGACACCCTCTATCCAAACCACAATCAACGCATGAGGAATACCCTGCAGACTCCAATAACTTCCATACACCCAAACAGTCTTCCATACCAACTACGCTCTCTTTATTCCAACGACGTAATCGAAACCATCTTTGGAAACTCTCAACACTTTATCACATACCAAAACCTCTTTACACTTCACTAGCCGATGAAACAACTTAGCCCCAATATCAAACTCAATCGAATCAGAAATATCAACCCGTACAGGAATTGACTCCCTATACCAACCGGATGCACCCTTAGATTCCAAAATCATACTGTCCTTTCCCAACTTGACTCGAATACCCCACACAAGATCATCAACAAAAACAGAAGCCCTTTCAATGGCACTTTCAATATCCACTTCCAATTTGATAGGCACCCCATCTCTGTTTAACAACTCAGCCAAATCAACATAATGCATTTCCCACTTCTTTACGAAGAAGTACATTCCATCCCTTCTGAACACAACCCAACTGTCCAATTGCTTAAACTCTTTCGGAGCAAATTTCACTATCAATCCACAATCTTCTCCAGACAACAAAGTATCCTTAAAAGCATCCTTAAACCCAGTGTTCAAACGGAAACGCACCATCTGAAACCCATCGCAAGCTTCAATAAACTCAGGGGTTATATGAACACACTCCAAAACAAAAGAACCAATATTCTTCGAAACACAACCTACAGCTTCATCCAAAAACGTCAAAAAGTTTTCATTCAAAGCAGTCCATCCAGAATCATCGAAAAATGAAGAAGATGAAAAAACATTACACGCTTCATTGATCGATTCAGACGCTTCAGCGTAGTCTCTAAATAGAATTCCTGCCTCTTTATTACTGCACGAAACTCTAAGCTCGTTCCCTTCTACACGAAAATCTACTTCATCTTCATTCAACTTCGTCAGCAATGACAAAAACGGCTCTGCCAGAACAGCCCCCTTGATGCCTTCACCAACACCTCCAACAACAACGAATGAACCAAAACTATTGAACGCCCACACCTTCCCTTTCCCGTCGAAGTGAAAACAATCACCTCCAGGAATAGAAGATTTCTTTACCAACATCCCAGCAAAACCTAAATTGGACTCAAGCTCATTTCTATTAACCTTTACCATTTATTTCATCCTCCTTCTTACCATTGTAAATATTTTCATAAACTTCCATCCGATGCACTGGAATATCTCTCGGCGCTTCTATCCCAATACGTACCTTACCATCACCTATAGACAATATCACAATATCAACTCTACTAACACCATCACCAATGACAACACGTTCACCCTTCTTTCGTGATAATACTAACATACTAGCTTCCTTTCAAAACAAACCAAAATCCATTCAAAACAAACAAAAATCACTATTCCTGAACACTCAACTTCTTTACAATCTTACCTTCTTTCTTCAAAACGCCAAGTCTAATTCCAATAGACACTACAGCCCTTACAGAAACACAATGCATGTCAATTTCTTTCTTGGAGAAAACACCTCCCCGAACACTCTTCCCAGATTCCTCCATATACAAAGACAACGACTTAACAATCAAATCCTTCCAGTCAATAGTTTTATAATAATTGATCACCGCACAAACACAGTCCACACGACTGGCATGTTCTCTCTTCTTGCTCACTTCCATCGGAACACCTCCTTCCTCTTCATCTTCCTCTTCATCTTCCTCTTCCTCTTCATCTTCCTCTTCCTCTTCATCTTCATCTTCATCTTCATCTTCATCTTCATCTTCCTCTTCCTCCTCCTCTAAACGTTCAGCATCCAACGAATCTACCTCCTCTTCGACTTCTTCCACCTCTTTCTCTCCTCCCACTATATCCGAAACCACGGCTTCATCCTCCTTCACATGGTCCACTCCGTTCTCCCCCACCACGATCTCTTCCATCGGTTTCAAACTCTTCAAATCTTCCATCAGATCAATTACACAATTCAAGTCTTCTTCATTCAAAGCATCTTCATCTACAGAACCAGAGCCTATTTCACCACTCTTGATTCTCTTGGCAATCGCCCTTAACGCCTTCTGTAGTCTGTCATCATTCCACTTGTCAGCCCCGGAAATACCAAGAGCATTGAACAACCGAACAGCCTCACCACGTTCAACTACGAGAGACATAGCAAACTCCTTCCAAAAAAGAGGACAAACACAAACCTAAATTAACCACCCTACATAATTATTTAACGACAACAGACTAAAAAACGAATCGAAAAATCTAAAAATCATCCCCATTCAGAAATCACCGCAGGATTCATAACATCCCAACAACCAGCCACCACTACGTACCTACTCTCCTGAAACCTACCAGACCTCCGAACCACCCAGTTTAACCTAGTTACACAATTTTCCTTGTCATCTGACGACACATTTATACCAATCATCCCGGACACGTGGGCTAACTTGGTTTTCCGCCCGCTAAAGTGTTTCTTGCCCAAAAGCTCCCTAGACCCAATCCTATACGCAGATGCATTACTCTGCGTAGCCGTAACCACTAAACAATGAAAATCTTGACTTACTTGCCTAAGACCCTTCCAAACAACATCTATTTGATCTAGTACATCCTTTCCCCCAGGCAACGCCAAAATGTCAGCATAATCAATAACCACTACATCCGGCAACCACCCATCCCTTGCCCAATTACACAAAAACCCCCTTAATCCAGACAGAGATAACGTACTATTTGAATGACAACTCAATCTGAACAAATCCATACCCCTGGTTAACTTCCTGAACGTCTTGAACGCCAACCCAGGAGAAAGAACCCTCTTAACCTCTTTCTCCACCGTCAACACATCCACCCCACCTTCAACCGGCTCAAAACCCACCGGCCACCTAATCCTCCCTCCCTCCGGAAAGTCCAACGGAATCCCAGTACACCTAACCGCTAACCGCTCTATCACCCCCTGCTCACCTAAATCACCTAACTCAAAATAAGCTACTCTCCTACGAGCCTTCACCGCTCTGTAAGCTAAATCCAGTAGCCACATACTCTTTCCGGACTTATCGGGACCCATAAAAGAATACAAAGAATCACGAACAAACCACTTAGACAAAAACTCCTCCAAAATACCTGGATATATTACCAAAGGCTCCCTACGATCATCTTCAAACGCCCTGCGCCATACATCATAATCCTCAGTCAACTTCAACGTGGAACCTGCACCTAATTCCACTTTCTTAAGATTTATCAATCTACTGTATGCTTCATCAATATCGCCGTTTTCCAAAAGAAAACTAGCTTCCCTTAATTCCCTCTCAATCCTGACCTTGTTGAAATACTTCCCCGCTAAATCCAAAACATAGTCAGTGGCCGCACCATCTACATCCTTCAACCCTTCCAACAAATCCGCTAATGCCTTGACCAGTTCTTTGGGCGGATTACGTTTCTCCGCCCAATCCTTAAAAATCAATTCCAATTGACCATTAGGTGATTCATTATAACGATTAAAGAAATCTACACACCAAGACGCTATCAAATTCGCTTCTTCACTACCGAATAACTCACCATCCCACTGACTTGATATTCTTGCACATACTGCTTTGTTCTTCACTAATGAACCAAGTAATAGACGATCCTCCTCCCCGCTTAAAATTCGTTCCCTCATAAGACCACTCCGTAGTTGATAAAGCAATCAACAAGAAAATGAAAATACTAATTCCCATAACTTTTGACTTCGTGAAGAGTTATATAACCAGGATGCAACCCTTCTTCTTTCAGAACCTTCTCAACATCCTCTACACGTAACCACGTGTCCCAATACGGATCATTACCTTTACTTCCCATCATCTCCCTTAACTTGCTCCTCACTCTGCCAATACAAAAACGTTTCCACCCTTCCACCTTTATTGAAGTACACAAAACAGCGTCAAACCTACTGTCCATATAGGAAACCCTAGGAGTAGTCAAATATCCCATAATAGAATTCGGATCAACCCACCTTCCTACACGATCACATCTTAACTCTTCCTTCAACTTCCGAAACTCCTCTTCAGAGTACACCTTTCCTTTCTCCAACATTGGAAACAAACGCCATCTTTCTTCCATCGGAAGCCTACTGTACGGACTGGAACGAAAATCTTCCCAAAAATTTCTTTCCATTTCGTCAACTTCTTCCCTACTCATTTTAGACAATTCACTTTTATCACAAAAACTGTCGAACAAGTACCTACGGAAAGAATCCAAATACCTATACCAATAATCGTAAATATCATTCACCCTGTAAACCTTCGGAACAAACCTGTCTCTCCAATGCTCACCAAAAAAATCTAGAAAGCAATCAATCAATGCATAACAAGAACCACGTTCACTACGAATCCTGTAAAACAATTCCGCACATTTCCCCAAACCTACGCTACCACTTATAGACGAAAGAGCAACACTATCATACTTCATCAAAACCGACCTGTACTTAGCCGCTAACTTCAAATCCAAATCAGAATAAACACGACTCCTTACCCTACCACTATCCTTTACATCACAAATCTTAAATGAATCTTTGACAGTTGACACTTTTTCACGTAGGGGCGGCTTCCTCCCAAGTTTCTTTCGGGCCATTTCTAAAGACTCCCTACCATAAAAATTAAAGCTACCCAAGTTATTATCCGATAAATCGTCAGAACCGAACCTAAAACTCCCCTGACTTTCAACAACACACTTCCCATTATTATCATCTAAACCAAAATCAAAACTACCCTCACACGAACAATCGGCCAATTCAAATCGCCCTACATCAGATTGATTATTACTAGATTGATCAACACTACACTGATCAATTCCGCCAACAACGCAATGATCCCCTGATTCATGTTGATCAATTTTATTTTCATCGATACTAACAACAGTAGTAGCGCAGCAATTGATTGTTTCAAAAAATTGATTGGCTTTAGGTAGAATAATTTTATCGCAGGAATCAACTTGTTTAGATTTATTGATTGAATTTAGTGTGTTAATAATCCCATCGCAGAGTGATTGAATAAATTCACTTTCTGAATTTTCGCTAGTACTATACCTTCCTCCGTACAACACCACCAAGTGAAAAGGCGCACACGGGGTGGCCCCTGCCACCCCCCGTGTATTCATACGTAAGTGTGAATACACGGCACTCTCACCTAACTCCTCTATATTATTATTATTTATATGGGGGACGCAAATGACCCGGTAACTGGGGACGCAGGTTGCCCCAAAATTTTTTTTATTAAAACCCCCCAAACTGAAACTATCTTCAGTTACCGACGTGAACATTTCTGCATGTTCTGGTTGTTCATCAACAGTAACACTACAGTCTTGTTCTGTATGGAGTGAAACATGTTCTTCGCAACTATCACTATTCCCGTACAAAGCAGAATGAACACAACGTGCATACCCTTTCTCTCTAGAAGATAAACTATACATACTTCTTCTCTGACGTTCTTGTTCTTTGTACAACCACACTGACTTTTTGATCTCTTCAATTTCGGCAGCACACAAACAATCCCTACCTAAATCGTTCCATATTGTTGATAGCCTTCTTTTGTGATCTACCCTTCTCACGAACAACAAACCAACTGTGCGTAGCTTAGTAATTATCCTTTTGATTGATCTAACACTAATTCCCATTACCTTAGAAAAATACCGGTTACTGGCAAAACAACCACCCTTCAAATTAGATAAAAAATGCACCCTGCTAAGAAATATTGCCTCAGAGGAATTCACTATCTTTTTACCTAGTAACTCCACAACAAAATCAGGACAGTAAAACCCTCTGATCCTATAACCACGAAACTTCCTGCTTTTCTTTCTCATAATGACTTCTCCTTTTCGATAGGATGTATGATCTTCCCAGTAAAAACATTTATAACGCCCAAAGACTCCCTAGTTTTCTCTATTGTGCTCCAAAACAGTCTAGATAACAAACTTTCATCAGCATCTTCAATATCCCACGATGTTCTTATGACCCTGCGCCTAGAACCGAATCCTTTCGACGTTTTTACCCGAATCAACCCAAGCTCTCTCAACTTCTTCAAAGACTTCTTTATTGACCTTACCGATAGTCCAGTAATTTCCGACAACTCGTTATTAGTAGCATAACAACTTTCATAACTACTAGATAACGAATCAATCGTACATAAAAGAACAAACTCACTATGAGTAATGCTATTAGACTTCAACAATTCAAAAAGATACGAAGGGATAAAAGACCCTTTGAATGTTGTATTAAGTCTCCTCAAACGCTTGCTCCACCCCATCCCACTATCTAAACCAGAGTAATGACTTCTGTCCACTTGCATCAACTTGTTTCTTGCTTCTTCCCCAAACGTGGCGGAAACTAAGTCAACATAGGTGTAAACTTCTACTCTGTAACGATCCAATTGGGTTCGCTCACTATCAAGATAGTGTGGAGCAAGAAGAATCAACCTCTCTTCCTGAAGTCTGGTTAAAGACTCTTCTACCTTGTCCAACGAAACTTCTAGCTCTAAAGACAAGAACGTTTTCAGTCGATCCAAACCGATAACAAGACAGTTTGAATGACCACAAGCATACGTAACCGAATTGAGTATTGCCCACACAAAGACATCTAACGACGTTATAGTACAATCATTCAGAAACTTCTCGATGATTAAGTCTGGAATGTGCCATCCTCTACTTTTTAATTTTGGCTTTCGATTTTCCAGAAAATTCTTTATGTAGTCATCACTCTTCAGAAAATGAGCACACATAGGATCACCATTACATTCTTGAAGGCACTGTACTACGTGATCCTCAAAATCATTGCAAAACTCTATTGAATACTTCTCCATCAATTTCATCCAAAACTTCATGGAGAAGTTAAAAACACGCTTCGGAACACCTGAATTACCCCTCTTGGGTTTACGCTTAGCCATAGAGATAGACTCCGATTGACAGAAATCGATCAAAAGAAGATAGATAAAACAAAAAAGGCCCAACCCAAAGGTGTAATTAAAACACCCTGGGTTGGACCTTTGATCGGAGGTTTCCTATAGCTATGAGTCCGTATTCGACAGAAAATTTTGACATTTTGGAAACCTCCGATCAGGATTCCCGTTATATTGTAACCCTACCAAGGCCAGTGTCAAGACACATCCAAAAATTTTCTACGAAGCTCTTGGACTTCTTGAGGATCGGCCTCCCCCCAATCCTTCCCGCTCTCCAAACAAACAACGATGGTCTCTCCGGGAAATGGCTTTAACCGACGGGCAACCTTTTCGGATATTTTAACAGCTTCCTTTTCATTGTCCAACGCTATCACACGAAGAGGATACTTCGCAATTCTGAACAATTGTTCTTCAGTGATTGATAACCCCATCGTAGCTACTGCCCCAGGTCCTATTCGCCAAACGTCCGTCGGACCCTCAGTTACTACGATAGACATCCTACAGTAGTCCTCCCCGTACAAAATTCTTTTGGGAGATAACTCTTGTTCATCATTCCTAGCAGATATGTACCTCTTCTGATGAATCCCAATCGCCCTTGTTGTCCAACTAACCGCTCTCCCTTCATGGATTATCGGAATCCAAATCCTCCATGCCAACTTAGGGGCTATACCAATTCCCTTGATTCCCCATAAAATTTCCACTTGGTGGGGGTCGAAACCCCTACTAAGTAGGTATTCTTTATGGGGTTTTAACAAGGGGCCTACACCAATGGGTATCTTTATCTTATTTTTGATTTCCTTCGATTCTGAGGGGCTTATACGACTATCTGAAGGGTGTTTTCTCCCCGACCTAGCCAGTCCAATCCGAAGCCGAATCTCCCGATAACTTAACCCGGTAAGCTCCGATAAAACCTTCTCCAGAGATAACCCGCCACAATGCCAACAATTACAGTACAACTTATGGACGTTTACACCACAACGAAACCTAGAGCTTTTAGGAGAACAAAACGGGCAATCAATCTGTACCCATTGAGGTTTCGCTACGTGATGATGCTCCCCATACACTCTATAGACTATTCTTTGATCACTTAAAAATTTAAGTAGAATCTCTTTGCTACTACTCATTGTAATACACCACTAGAACGCCCAATAATACCTCCTATGAGCAACCGGTAAACGTCCAAATCACCATCAACAAACCTCCCGTCTAAAACATTGCTAACTACCTCCTGCTTCGACTGAATTATTTCGCATAATCTTTCCTCAACCGTACACTCTGCAACTAAATAAAGGCATGTTACTGAATCCCTTACTCCAATGCGATGTACTCGATCTTCAGCCTGCGTAAATCTGGAAGGCACCCAATCCATCTCGACAAACATCACCGTACTAGCAGCAGTTAGCGTGATCCCACTTCCTGCAGCAACCAGTTGACCAATAAATACCCGAACGTTAGGATCGTTCTGGAAAGAATCAATAATTCTCTGCCGGTTCTCTCCTGCTACCGAACCATCCAAAACAACACTTGGAAATTTCACGCCTTCCTTTATCTTGGAAATTACGTCCTTATGTACGGCAAAAATGACCAGCTTTTCATCGGTCTGATCCAACCAATTGTTGATAAACTCTAATACGTAAGGCAGCTTCAATTCCGCAGATAAACGTAATAAATAACCGATTTTAGTAATCGCTTCCGCCCTCCGTGCCCTCATTGCAGCCTCCGGATCAATCTGACTTAGGTACTCCAAAAACTGTTCATCAGCTATTCTGTACTTGTCAGGATCAGAAATAGGCAACGAAATTACTTCCCGATTCTTCGGAGGAAGCTCCTGCAGAACATCAGACTTCCTGTATCGGATCATCCCAGAACGTACTAGCCTCTGGTGTAGCTCCTTCACGTTGGAAGCGCCACTGAATTTCCACCCCCACGGAGTCCACTTAGGTTCACAATAACGACGTGCAAACTCCCATCTACTTTTCCACTCCCAAGGCCATAGCATCTGTAAAGTATTGAACAATTCTATAGGTCTGTTCAATAAGGGAGTTCCACTTAGAGCAATTACATGCTTTTTCCTATAAGCTAACGATCTTACCGCTTTAGAACGTTTGGTCTTCGGGTTGGAAATATACTGAGATTCATCCACCACCACCGTAACAGGATTGTAATACAAAAGAGCGTCCAACCAGTGAACAAGTATGTCATAGTTTACGATTACCAACGGTGAAGGTTTTATCGTACTAGGAGTCTTCCCTTCTAGTACAGTAGCATTTATCCCCCACCACCTCTGACACTCCCGACGCCATTGATACTTGACCGAAGCCGGACAAACTACAACAGCGGGCCA
>ERZ795060.5406-NODE-5406-length-10198-cov-4.327517_pt1 | contig 10198 bp, 11 predicted proteins | sample MGYA00375144_ERZ795060 | MGnify/ENA primary metagenome ERZ795060 (study PRJEB30189, sample SAMN05720157) | activated sludge metagenome | isolation source: anaerobic digester from wastewater treatment plant | place: Japan | collected 2015-05-15 ... | reverse complement strand
GGTGTGCCTGTACGGCGACGGGGGACGGCCCGAGGAGTGGGCGGCGCTGGAGGCCGTCGGCGTTGACGACGGGCACCCTGAGAAGACAGGTCTAGAGTGATCGCGCCTTCCTGGTGCAGGGCGGCGAGTTTTGCCGAATGCGGAAGTGCTTCCAGATTCGGCAATTCTCCCGCAGACCGCCGACCCGGCAAGCAGACCGCGGCAAGCAGAGGTGAACCCGGATGAACTGCACAGCGACGACCAAAAGCGGCAAGCCCTGCGGGGCACCGGCCCTCGCGGGCGGCGACTACTGCTTCATGCACGACCCCGCACGTGCTCACGAACGGGCAGCCGCCCGCAGGCGCGGCGGCCACAATCGGCGCACCAGGAAGGCGGTTGAGGTTGACGTTTCGGCCTCCCGGCTCCGGTGCGTGGAGGACGTCCAGGAGGCGCTGGAGCGGGCGCTGGCGGATACCTGGGTCCAGGAGAACAGCGGGTCGCGGACGAACGCGGTCGTGCGGGTGTGCCTGGCGGCACTGCGGGCGCTGGAGGCCGGGGAGCTGGAGGAGCGGGTAGCGGCGCTGGAGGCCAGGTTCGCGGAACGGGAGGCGCCGGGGCTGAGAGGAGTGGCCTGAGCGTGTTTGCTGCGTGTGCACCTATCACCGACCAGCCTCCTGTGCCGGTGTGGTGCGAGTGCAGTGCCAGTTTGGCTAGCAGTGGCGATGGCCAAGTCCGAAAGGAGAAGGGCGATGGAAAACAGTATGGCCCGACGCATAGAGCGGTTAGAGCGGAAATGTTCAGCGGTGACGGTTGACGGCCCGGACCCGCGGGAGGTGCTGGTGGAGAGGCTGGATCAACTGCGGGCGCGGCTGGGCGACGTGGCGCCACCGACGGTTGAGGACCTGCGGGCGCACCTGGCGCTACTGGAGGAGCGCGGCGATGGGGACAGTTTAGTGGCGCTGCTGGTCCGGCGAACGGTGGAGCTGGTGGCGATGGGCGACGGCGATGATGAGGATCCGCTGGCTGGAGACGTGTAAACATGGGAGGCGATGGACAATGTGGCCGGAGCTGGCTGTGCTGGTCCAGGCAGTGCCTTCGGCTCTTCCGGTGCCGGTGGCAGGAGCCGCTGGAGGCCGCTTAGACGTTAGGCCAGGCGGCCCTCAAGGACGCCCTGGCCACTGCATAGAGAGTCATAAAGACTTATATGCAGGCGGGAGAGGCCCGGAGCCCAAGGGGCCCTTGGCTTCCCGCGATTGGCTTGCGTCAACTAGGGGTCTTATCTGCGTCAACTAGGGGTCTTATCTGCGTCAACTAGGGGTCTTGTGTTGGCTCGTGGAGGAGTGGAGCTGGTCTGCGCTGCTACTTGCGCCCAAAGAGCCGCTGCCACCAGGTGGCCGGAGCTGGCTGTGCTGGTCCAGGCAGTGCCTTCGGCTCTTCCGGTGCCGGTGGCAGGAGCCGCTGGAGGCCGCCCTGGAGCGCCGACACCTGGTGTCAGCCTGCCGATCTGCTCCACCTGCTGCTCGATGATGGCCCGCAAGGCCTGCACCTCTGCTTGCAGGTCTGACTGGCCTGCAGTGTTTAGGCCTGCATGTCTACCCTGCGGAGTGTCCAGGCAATTCCGTAGAAGGTCAAGTGACTGACGGCTTATCAGGTACTTGAAGCCACCTGCAGGTAGTGGCTCCTGGCGGGGTAGTGCTTGCCGTCGGTGCCAGTGACGGTCAGCGGGGCTGTGGCTTCAGGTGTAAGATTTCTTACACCTGCGAGGTCCTGCGCTCCTCGCGGCTGAACCAACCAGCGGGTCAGTCGTGGTCGAAGTGCTCGGGCCAGGTGGTGATCACGGCGCGCTCGATGAGCGGCGGCGGTCGGGATCATAGACAGCGGCCAGGTTGGCGGGGATCACCGGGTGCAGGTCGTAGTTGCCATGGTACGGCTTGGCGTCCTGCCACACCTCGGCGCTCGCCGGGGCTGCGGCGATGATCCATCGGGAGCCATCCTCGCGCTCCGCGACGTAGTGCATGGGCATGGCGTCTGTGTAGTAGAGCGTGATGGGCATGGTGTTGCCTCCCCGCGTGTAGGATGCGCGGCCCCCGGGTGGTCACACATGTACGGGTTTCGCGCGCAGAGCGCCTCGATGACGTCTTCCTCGTCGCGCGGGCCGATTGTCAGCGTCGGCGGGTGATTGTGGGCATGATGCGCCTCCTGTGGTGTCAGGCCCGCTCCGGTGCCCGCGGCACGGGCACCAGGCCGGGTCAGGCGTACATGGTGATGGCAAGCGTGCTCCACTCATACCATGCCGTCGGAGTGCCCGCGATAAGCACTCCATCGACGCCGCTCTTCAGGTCGTAGGTGGTGAGTTTCCCTGTGCCGAACACCGGGTGGTAGACGCGGTACTCCTTATACTCTCCCATCCCACCATGAGACTCATCTGTCTTTACCCACTCCTTACGGCACAACTCCATCGTGCGCGAAAACCCGGCGCGCCTGAAAACTCCCAGCGCTCCCGGCGTTCCGGACACATCCATCTTGCCTGTCCTCAGGCGGTGGCACCGCTCCGGGTTCAGGTGGAAGGTGAATATCCCGGTCGCATCTTGCTGCCAGCCTGTCAGGTACTGAAGCTCCAGTGCCACCTCGATGGCCTCCATGATCTGTTTCTCCACTCGCGCCTTCTGCCTCTGCCGGTGGTACAGGTCATCTAGCCGGAGCTTGGCAATCATCTTCTCCTTGCTGATCTTGTACGGGCTTACCTGCAGTGTCAGGAGCCACTCCACGAATAGACTAACAGACCGTGGAGCCCGTGGCAGGAGCTTCCTGATTTCCTGGTGTAGGTCGGTTGGCTTCAGGACGTGGAAGGTTCTGAGCTGGTCTACCAGCAGGGAGGAGAAGAGGACCACCAGACCGCGTTGCCGTTGCTGAGGCGGTCCCTCGTGGCCAGCCTGCACGCGCTCCAGCTCGCTGTCATCGAGGTCTTGGTAGTAGTCCACTTGCTCCAGCGTCAGAAGAGGCCCGGTCCAGCGTATCACGTCTGAGCGTCGCTGCCTGTTCTTGCCCTTCCCCACGTACCTGTGCCTGGTATAGCAGACCCTCCACTTCGGCTCTGCTAGGCTGTGGAGCGCCTTCAGCATGTCCTGCTCCCGCTTGTGGTGGCCTGTGCGCCCTGGCTCCAGGCCGCAGGCAGCGAAGAAGTCGGCGTAGGAGACGGCCAGCCGTGGCAGCGTGCCCTGGTAGATCTCTGTGTGTAGTTCCTGGCCCGGCCGGTTGCCATTATAGTTTGTGCGGTCCAGGAGTATCTGGAGGGCTGAGAGCACCCTGTCCTCGGAGACCGACAGGTCCAGGCCGGTTACCTCTATGTCAGTGTCCTGGAAGTCGTGCTGCTGGTCAAAGAGGCCGATTTGGCGATCCAGGCTACTCCCGCCGAACTTTTGCAGCTCCAGGTGCATGGAGCCCCTATATACCTGCTGCCCTCGCCCGATGGTGAGGGCGCCCGAGGCTATGCCGCCCGGCTGCCTGGCCGTGATCTCCGCCGCGTCGCCCTGGAGCTCAGTCTCCTTCGCCATTCTGCGTCACCTCCTCTAGCTCCTGGTCCTCTTCCTGCTCAATGCGCTTCCGCTCTTCCTTCATCCACCTCACGCAGTGGTCCCACCATTCTTTGCCCAGGTGGAGGCCCATTCGTTGCTTCAGGTACTCTACGCGCTTTGGGTCGGGCCTCAGACCCTCGATGGCAAAGGCCGGCAACTCCGGCTTCCGTGCCAGCCACTTCGGTTCCCAAAAGGCGCGGCTCTCCGCTTTGACAGGCTTCAGAATGGGCAGGCTGATCGTGGCGACGTACTGGTTCGCGACCTCCTCAATCGCCTTCAGGTAGACCTCCAGATCCTCATGAAGCTTGACGCCGATCAGGTCTGAGAGGATTTCCATAACGACTAGGTAGGCCAGGAAGGAGCGAATATCTTTGCGAATGGCGGCGTGCTGCTCCTGGAGCCACCGCTTTGGGTCTACACCTGCCTCTTCGGCGCTCTCCTCGATTGTCTGCACGCCAGAGAGCTCTACCAGGTCGCGGCTCTTGTAGTAGCCCCGTTCGTCCAGCTCCACAGGCCAGCCCACGGGCTCCTGTATGACCGCAACGCAGGGGCCACGCTCTGCCTCGGGCAGGCCTTGCGCCTCCGCTTCTACCTCGTGCCGATAGGTGTCTACCTCGCGCACCCATTCCGGCAGGCCAGCCTGGTAGAGCTGCTCGCCGGAGACATAGGTGCGGAGTTGCCGGTCCAGTTCCTCCTCCGGTGTGTTGCTACTCCAGCAGTGCTCGCCCTCCGGCCACCAGTGGACGGTCTCACCACCAGGTAATGGCGTCGGGTGTACTCTCCTGAGCCGGTCATCATCGGCCCTGAACTGCAACGCCACCGGCTGGAGCTTGCCTTCCTCGATCAGGCCCTCGATTTCCTGGCTAACCTGGTCAAAGAGCTTGTCAAAGTCCTGATCAGACAGGTCATCATACGCCCGCCAGCTTCCCGGCTCGATGGTCTCAGAGGCCCTCCTGCAAAGTACCTCGTTCAGGCAGTAGAGCTCCTGGAGTTTGCGTGCCCGCGCCTTGGCCTTCAGGTCCTCCAACTGCTTTGCTGTTACGATGGTGGGCCGTCTGTGCTGCTCCATCCGCAGGAGCCAGGCCAGCACGTAACGGTCAAGCCACCTTGTGAGGTCCTTGAGGCGCACGCCGATTTGGAGGGATAAGATACGCGCCTCCTGCAGTGTGTACTCCGCAATCCTGTAGGTCTCTATCAGCGCATTGTATTCGTCCACCTCGTCTGGAGGCCGATTTGCCACCGCCCTCTTGATGTGCTCGATTTGCGGCTCTGTCAGGAGCTTGCCGCGCTTGTGGTCATTGTCCACCAAGTGCTGTATAATCAGCCGCGCTGCCTGGCGCCCCGTCAGCTTGGAGCTCTTCAGGATGGCCTTTACGTCCGCTTTGGTTGCCATCAGTCCCGCAGCTCCAGGATGGCCCTCAGCCGCTCCAGGGTGGCCTCGATTTGTGCCTGCTCCTGGGCCTTCAGGATGGCCAGCAGGAGTGCCAGCTCCTGCCGCGCTTGCTGTATATCCATGAGGCCGGCCTTGTATCGCTGGAGCACGGTGTCCAATTCGCTAGCCACCGCCTGACTGTCCAGTTCCGTTCCGGTTTCGGCCTCTAGCCTCTTGATCTCCCGGCTTGATAACGGGCGTGGCTCCACGTATTCCTCCCGGAGTGCCTGATGGTACTTCAGCAGGATATCCAGGAGCTTGTCTGTGGGCACATCAGAAAGCGTCCTGGTCTCCAGCTCCTGCCGGAGTGCCTTCACCTGCTCGCCCAGGAGCCGAATTCGGCCCTCTTTGGCGACAAGGAACTCCTCTTGGAGGGCCTCCAGTTCGATGGCCTTCAGGCTGGCGATTTGCGCCTCCAGGTCTTGTTGCCAGGTGGCCAGCGTCGACTTGGAAACATGGAGCAGCTTTGCGCACCGGGCCAGACTATAGCCCTTGGCCCGGAGCTCCACGAAGCGCTGCTTGAGCTCCAGCCGGCCAGGCTTGGCCAGCCCCTGCGCAGGCTTGTTTTCCATGTCTGCTATTGTCCCTTTACAGACATGCTGGCTCTGTGTGGTCATGGTCTGGCCCGTCCTCCAGGTCCGTCTCCTGCTGGTCGAAGTAGGCCCGCAGGTGCTCCTCTGTGGTGTACCACCGCCTGGCCAGCTTGCGGCCCTGGAGCTTGCCGGCCTTGAAGAGGTTCCTGACCGTGTTCTCCTGCACGTCGAAGAGCTTGGCCAGCTCCTCCACGGAGTAGAGCGTCAGGTTCTCCAGCTTGATAGGCATGTCTGTCTCCCTCTCTGTCAGTGGACCTCGATGGACTTCTGGTCCTTCAGCTTGAGGGCAGGCCGCAGGAGCTGCAGGTACGCCTTCACGCCCGCCACGCCGTTCCGGTTCTTCAGAACGCTGATCTGCACCGGCACTTCCTGGTTCGGCTCCTGATCTCCATCCTCGATCTTGGCTACCGTCTCATTCCACAGGCCCAAGACCAGGTTGGCGTCCTGCTCGATGTCACCGCTCTCCCGCAGGTTATCCAATCGCACCTTCTCCCTGTCGCCAGGGCTCCTACCTAGCTGAGCGCCGAGAATAATCGGCACATCATAGGTTACCGCCTGCTCCAGCAGGAGCTCCGACACGCGCTTGATTTCCAGGTACCTCTGCCCGCCCTGGAGTGGCCGCTGGACAGGCACCCGTTGAATATAGTCCACGAAAACCGCGCCCACCGGCCTGGAGCCCGCCAGGTAGCCTATGGTGACCGCCAGATCCTCGGCACAGAGCCTGCTATCCGACAGGTATAGCTGCCCGGAGCTGGTCAGGTCGTCGAATATGTCGATGGCCTTGTCGATCTTGAGGTTCGTGCCGCGCTTCTCCTTCAGGTAGTTCACATAGGCCTCGAGGTTGTACCTCGGGTTGAGCACCTCTCCCGCCAGAATCATGAGGCACTTCAGAGCCAGTTGCCGCCGGGACTCTTCATAGCTGAAGAAGAAGAACTGGCGGTTTTTGTACCGCTTAGCCACGTTTAGCAGGAGGTTCAGTTGCAGTGTGGTTTTCCCGTGGCCCGGTCTGCCGGCGAGAATGGTAAGGGCACCTCCGGGAATCTTGCAGTACTCGTCCAGGCTCTCGTAGCCTGTCTGGAGGCCCTCTGTCATGGTGTCCAGGTCTGTTAGCAGGTCGCTCAGCCGATAGACCTCGGGTTCCCTGGTGCCCCGGGAGCTTCGGAGTCGCTGAAGGCCTGTTTCCAGCTCCTCCTCTGCGGCTATCAGGTCGCCCTCTGAGGCCCGGTCCTGCACGCGCCGCACCGTAGCCGTCAGGATCTCCTGCGCACGCCTCTGAGAGGCTCTCTGCGCGTGCTGCTGAAGCCGTGGCGCCAGCTCCTCTTCAGAAAGGCCTGTGGCCGCCCGCAGGCTCTCGAGGAAGTCACGCTGCTCGATGGCGTCCTCTATGCGAGTGTAGGCCTGGAGCGCATTGTCCAGCGCCTGGTCTCTGCCTCTGTCCGTGGTCAGGTCGTGCTGCCTGACAAGCCACTCCGCCAGCCAGGAGGAACCGCTCTTCGCCCCCTTCAGCCGCTTCTGGAAGACCTCTTGCTTACCGTCCCGCAGGAGCTGGTCCAAATCCTTGTAGCCTTCTGCTGCTGGCACCACATAGGCCCGCAGGAGCGTGCCTCGGAGCTGCTCAATGATTCGTGCCGTGGCCTCCTGGCCCGGCTTGTCATTGTCCAGGAAGAGGAGCAGTTCCCTGGTCCCGTTATCCTGGAGGAGCTTGATTTGCCCACGGGAGAGGCTGGTGCCGCCAGTAGCGACTACCGGGAAACCTTGCGCGGTGCCACAGAGTGCATCGAGGACGCCTTCCACCAGAATGATGGCCTTCGCCCCCCGGTGCCTGGTCAGGCCAATCAGGCCTTGGTCTTTCTGCAGGCCTTGCGAGTACTTATACTTGGGCTCCACGCTGTCATTGATGGCCCGGCACACCAGTCCCGCGGCTCTGCCGGCCTGGTCCCGCCACATACAGGCCAAGGTGTGCGTTGTACCAAAGCCGCTGGTCAGTAGGCCGGAGTCTCTGATTTCCCGGCTGTCATAGCCCGCCTTCGCGAGAGCCGTCCTGAGCCTCTCCTGGCCGCCAACATATGCCCCTAGCTCCATGTCCTCGATTTCCTGCCAGGTGTAGCCCCTATCCTCCAGGTACTGCCGCACCGGGGCTCCCTCGGGCTCCCGGAGCCACTGGACGAAGATCGCCTGTGCCGCCTCCAGGACGCTGGCTCTCCGCTGGTAGGCCTGCCACCGCTCTCGATCGACACCCGCTATTTCTACGCCGGCCCTCTCCGCCAGGAGCTGGAGTACCTCCCGGAACTCCAGACCCTGCTTCTCCTGAAGATAGTCTATCCAGTCTCCCGCCTTGTTGCAGTGCCAGCACCGCCAGACCGGCTTCTCGTTAGAGAACTGGAAGTGTCCCGGCTTGCCACAGAATGGGCAGGTGGCCGTGGTCTCCCTACCGCCCTTGACCGCCTTCTGGCCCTCCAAATTCGCAAAGAGCTCCAAGCTGTATTTCCTGGCCAGGAGCCGCCCATATACCTCCTGCACGTCTGCACCCAAGTAGACCGCCTCCTTAGAGACGTGGCACCCGCAAGTTCAGCCGCTCAGTCCCTCGGCTAGCTCCAACACTGCCACTGTCGCGCCAGGCTCTTCGTGTCTGTGGTCCCATAGCCGCGCCCACTGCAGTGGCGTGTAGCCCGCTTTGTCCACGGCCTTATGGTCAGCACCGCAGGCCAGCAGCTCCCGTACAACCTCAGGGTGGCCAAAATAGGCCCCGTGGTGCAATGGCGTTGCGCCTCCCGGAGCTCGCGCCTCGAGGTCTGCGCCGGCCTCGATCAGTAGTCGCACCATGTCCACGTCTCCTGCCCGCGCTGCTTGGTGGAGTGGTGTCCAGGTGCCCTCCTCCACTGTGCTCTCCATGTCCATGTCATCATCACCTCTTGTGTTCGTTGTCCGCAGGTCTACAGCGCAGAAGCCGCCACTGCAGGCCCGCCAGGGCCACGACCGCCCACAACCGCCACGACCATTGCCCTCGCCACCAACACAACGCGCTGTAGCCGGCAATATCCGCGAGCTCGCCCCGGAGTTCTGCCGCCAGGTCCGCCTTCGCGGCGTCGTTATGATGCTCCAGGTGCCCGCGCCGGGTCTTCGTCCTGGCCAGCTCCAGGTGGTCCCGCGAGAGCCCGCAGGCACGGGCCACCTGCCCAAGAGCCTGGAGCTTCGCTGTCAACGTCAACGTGGCGTCAGTGGCCATCTCCTCTGCCCACTCCTTCAGAAGCTGATACACCTTTCTGCGCCCGCCTGCACCCTGGCCACGTTGTGGAAGTAGACCATCGTAACCTTCGGGTCTGAGTGCCTGGCCATTGCTTGCACCTGCTCAAGGCTGGCTCCGCCAGTGACCGCCAAGGTGATGGCTGTATGCCGGCAGGAGTGCGCAGTCAGCCGGATATCATCGAGGCCCACTCGCCGGAACGCCTCCTTGACAATTCTGGACAGGCTCCTGGTGGTCAGTGCTTGGCCCGCGTTACGATCCGAAACGGAGGCGAACAGAGGCTCCTGCTCAGAGACCGCCCCGCGTGCTGCCAAGTACTCGTGGATTGGCAGGAGCGTGTCCTCCACCAGGAGCACGAAGTCGTCCTTCTCCTGCCTGCCCTTGCCTTGTATCCACAGGACCGCCGCGCCCGCCTCCTGCCGCAGGTCGCAGATTTGCGCCCGGGCCACCTCCACCGTCCGCAGGCCCGTCCTGAAGAGCAGGTTCAAGAGCGCGTAGTTCCGCTTGCCCTCCAGCGTGCTTCTGTCCACGGCGTCAAGGACCGCCCTGATCTGTCCTGGCGTCAGGCAGTCCTTCCGGTGGCCCTTGGCCTTCTTCGCACCCTTGACGCCACTGCTGAGGCCAGGATAAGCCTTCCGGCTCTCCAGCCCTCCGAAGAGCCGCCTGACCGCCGTCAGGTAGCAGGAGACCGTCGAAGCCGTCTTGCTGGCCAGTAGGCTCTCCTTGTAGGCCAGGATATCTTCCCGCTGGAGAGTGCCCATTCGCTGATCTCGGCCCGTCTCCCGGAGCCACACCACGAACTGGCGGAGCGCCCGCTGGTAAGTGGCTCGGCTGGCCTCTGTGATGTCCTGCTCCCGTAGGAAGAGGCCCACCAGGTCCTCCAAACCGGCCTCTCTGGTGGCTACTGCTGCTGGCTCCTGGACGGGTGTAATGGCCTGCATTTTGGACCTCTCCCGCGTGTCGTTTGCCGCCTAACGTGGCTAAGTATACTCTAAACAACGCCAGAAGTCAATAGGCATTCGTCAGGAACGGTTGTGTGCCACTTAGACGTTAGGCCAGGCGGCCCTCAAGGACGCCCTGGCCACTGCATAGAGAGTCATAAAGACTTATATGCAGGCGGGAGAGGCCCGGAGCCCAAGGGGCCCTTGGCTTCCCGCGATTGGCTTGCGTCAACTAGGGGTCTTATCTGCGTCAACTAGGGGTCTTATCTGCGTCAACTAGGGGTCTTGTGTTGGCTCGTGGAGGAGTGGAGCTGGTCTGCGCTGCTACTTGCGCCCAAAGAGCCGCTGCCACCAGGTGGCCGGAGCTGGCTGTGCTGGTCCAGGCAGTGCCTTCGGCTCTTCCGGTGCCGGTGGCAGGAGCCGCTGGAGGCCGC
>ERZ795060.5402-NODE-5402-length-10202-cov-7.597319_pt1 | contig 10202 bp, 9 predicted proteins | sample MGYA00375144_ERZ795060 | MGnify/ENA primary metagenome ERZ795060 (study PRJEB30189, sample SAMN05720157) | activated sludge metagenome | isolation source: anaerobic digester from wastewater treatment plant | place: Japan | collected 2015-05-15 ... | reverse complement strand
TCGATTGAACTTTAGTGCTAAAAATCCGCCACTACGCCAAGCCGCAAACCGTTACCTACAAGCCTAAAGAACGAACCGAGTAAAAATAAACGACAGAATAAAACATAAACAAGTGACTGGACAAATGAACCATCAGACAGCCGATCACACTGCCAACGCTTCTGTATTTTTATTCTTTCCCTACGCACATTTTTTAAAAACAATTTTAGCCAGCCGCACAAATGGCACATTTGGTTTTGCCCCACCCACAAGCCCACCCTTCGCAAAACCAAAAGAGCCATTTTTTGCCAACGCACCGACAGAACAAAGAATAAATTCAATAAACTTGAAGCATATGAAAAAACTTTTCTTCTTAACACTGTTGCTATTAACAGCATCAATTGGTTTCAGCCAATCCTATCTAGGTTGGGTGACAAAACAGGTAAACTTTCGACAAGGTCCGGGAACAGACTATGGAGTAATTTCATCTTTAAAGCCAGGAACACAAATTTTTATTGTTTCACTAGAGACAGAAAATGACTTCTACAATATAATAGACATTACAACTGACAAAGAAGGCTACATTCACAAGTCATTTGTAAAACTGGGAGATATCGTTGAGAAAAATGAAAGAGGAATGTTCACTCCAAGCGGCAAGACATCTACTTATAATCCCGAAATTGAAATATTCAATAACACATCATTAACGCTAACTTTAAAACTGAATTCCGAAACATATACTTTCTCCCCAAAACAAAAAAAGACGATTACGCTAAGCCCAGGAACATGTAATTACCGTGCATCTGCTCCAGGTGTAATTCCAAACATCGGAACTGAATATGTGGAAAGTAATATGGGCTATACTTGGGAATTTTATATAGTAACCGAAAGAAGATAGTATGAAGACAATTTTAAACAACCCATATCGAATAGTTGGATTGCTTGTCGGGGCAACTACAAAGGAGCAGTCCAAACAGATAAGTAGGCTCAAAAAATATATTGAAGCCGAACAAGACCCACAGGACGACTTTAGTTTTCCTGCACTTGGGGAATTTCACAGAACTTTAGAAAGTGTTGAAGAAGCGGCATCAAAACTAAACCTTGACAATGACAAGATTAATGCAGCCCTCTTTTGGTTCTGGAATGGAAATCCAATTACTGACGAAGCAGCTTTTGAAGCCTTGAAAAGCGGAGATATAGAAACGGCTTATGAAATTTGGGATAAACTAATTACCAAAACCGACGAAGAAGGGAAAAGATTTTGGAAACCAGTATCTGAGAAAAACTACTCTGCTTTTCATAATTACTCCGTCCTAAACATCATCAGAGCCAATGGCAACTTGAGTAATGCTATTGTAGCAAGTTTGTATTTCCTTGAAAGTGATTTGGTGCAAAAATTTGTTTCATCAGTTACAGACGAGACACACAAAACAAATAAAAAGGAACTCCAACTTTTATTTCTTAATCAACTTCATTCTGACATTGAAGCCAACAACAAAAGTTTACTTCCTAAATTCCTTGAGACACTTAACAAGCAGGAGTTTATTGCTAAACAGGATTTCATGAAAGGATTTGTTCAAAAATCTATTGAACAAATTGAACATAAAATTGAAACCGCAAAAAACAAACGAAAGAAAAGTAAAGCAACCGCAGCAGAAGCAGGTCAAGAACTATTTACAGCTACTGCAAGCGATTTGGCACAACTTAAAAGTATAGTTGGTGCATCTGATTTAAAATACACTTCCATAGCTGATAAGGTTGCCAATGAAATTCTACAATGTAGTATTGACTACTTCAATTATATGCAAGAGATAGATAGCGAAACTGACTATCCAGAAATAGCAATGAAATTGGCAAAACAAGCTGAAACAATTGCAGTAGGAAAACTTACAAAAGATAGGATTAAAGATAACATCGAAACGCTTGCGGTTATGAAAGACAGAGAGCTGTCGCAAGCAATTGAATTATTAAAATCGATCAAAGAGGCTTATGAAACGAACAAAGCTAAAATTATTGCCAAAGTTCGTGCAATGCCATTAGGCTATAATCAAACAATAAATTGGAGCAAAGTAAATCAGATGATTGAAAAATCAATTGATTGGGACAAGGTTGTTGAATTAATTCTTAAAGTAATTACTCATAAAAATGTAGAAAAAATAAAAAGCACTAACAATCCGTCTCAAATTAGCGAATACAAGTCTTTAGCTGAATTTGTGATAAGCAAGTTAAGCTTCACACAAGTAAATAAGGTAAAGTATATCTGTTACTGGAAGACAGAAAGCACTGTTTCAAACGTTGAGATGACTGTAAAATCATTACCTGTGTGGGCTAAATGGTGCCTTGGCATTGCCTTATTCCTGTTAGTTGTAGGTCTGATTTGGGGTGAGGAAGGTTTGGAATTTGTATTTGCAATTGCAGCATTTTTAGGTGTTATGTTTTTGATTGGCTGGTTAAATCGCTGGTTAAGAAGTTTATAAATCGTATTATTATGAAGAAAATACTAATAACAATCTCTGTTTTGGCTAGCGTAAACACTTTTGCCCAAAACGAACAATTAACCAAAGAGGATTTGGCAAAGGAGCTTCAACCTTTAAAAAGTAGTGTTCAGACATTGCAAAAAGAGAACGGAAGTTTAAAAATGGAAATTAGCAATCTGAACATTAAACTTTCAAATGCCAACAAAAGCATTGACAGTTTAAGAAATAAAATAGAAGAAAATAGATCCGCTATTTCTCAAACTGCTAATCAATTAGGTATTCAGATTTCAACCACTGTACAAACAGCCAACAAAAGAATTGATGAAGTAGATCAATCATTAAGCAAAAATTCTCTTTATGGAATTATCGGAGTTCTTTCAGCGATATTACTCTCAGTTCTTTTGTATTGGCTATTAAGTAAACGCCAAAAAACAGATAAAACAGAAGTTGTAGAGCAACTGCAAAAGACAAAATCTTCAATAGAAGAAAGCTTGGTTAAGGAATTTGGCAAGCAAACGAGTTTGTTAGAAAGTGAATTGCAGTTGTTAGCACAACAAAAAACCGCAAGTCCGGTTAGTGCAAATACTGAACCAGACCATTCATTAGCTTTAAGGGTTGCAGGTGAAATCACAATTATTGAGAGAAACTTATCGCTCATGGATAGTAACGTAAAAGGTTATAAGCAATTAAAAAAATCTGTTGAAAAGTTGAAGGATAACTTACTAGCAAACGGATATGAAATTATTGAGTTGCACGGCAAACCATATCATCCGGGGTTGCCTGTAACGATAATTAATTCATATCCTGATGAGAATTTGGAGAAAGATCAGGAAATTATTTCTAAAATTCTTGTACCTGCTGTAAGATACAATGATAAAATCATTCAATCTGCACAGGTAGAAGTTAGTGTTGGAGTTTAAATGGTTAAATTATAATAAACTAAAAAAAATATGAGAACAAAAATTGACTACGGAATTGACCTTGGCACCACTAATTCAGCCATTGCAAGGATACAGGATGGGCAACCTGTTATTATCAAAAGTAGTGATAAACAAAAAGATACCATGCCATCATGTGTTCATTTTACGCGTAAAAAAGATATCTATGTAGGCGACACTGCACTTGATGCATTAAAAAATGATAATGTTAGAGCATTAAGAAATTTTGAGGAATCAAAATCCAATACTTTCCTTGAATTTAAAAGAACTATGGGGACTACCACTAAGTATTACAGTTCTCATATGGAACAAGAGTTTACTTCCGAAGAGCTATCTGCTGAGGTGCTTAAAAAATTAAAATCTTTTGTAAAGGATGAAAATATAGAATCAATTGTGATTACCGTTCCTGCCAAATTTTTGAACCCACAAAATGAGGCAACGATGAAAGCTGCTCGTTTAGCTGGCTTCAAGCAAGTTCATTTACTGCAGGAGCCTGTGGCAGCTGCTACTGCTTATGGACTTAATACCAAAATAAAAAACGGTTATCTACTTGTTTTTGATTTTGGTGGTGGAACTTTTGATGCTGCGTTATTAAAATCAGAAGATGGCATTTTATCTATCAAAGACACTGAAGGCGATAACTGGTTTGGGGGTAAAAACATTGACGAAGCAATTATTGATAACATAATAATCCCTTATTTGCAAAATAATTATGCGATAGATTCTATTCTTGAAGACATTAATAAAAGAGAAATTTTGAGAAACGCACTTAAACCATATGCGGAAGAAGCAAAGATTCAATTATCTTTTAAGGATAGTCATAACATATTATCTAATCTGGGCGATTTGCCATTTCAAGATGAAAACGGAGAAGAACCTGAAATTGATATTATAGTGGAACAAAAAGATATTGAAAAGGTAGTTTCTCCAATATTCCAAAAAGCTATTGACATTACGAATTCATTGCTCAAAAGAAATAACCTTACAGGTAAAGATTTATCTGCCTTGATACTTGTTGGAGGTCCGACTTATTCTCCTATTTTACGAAGAATGCTTAAAGAACAAGTAACTGAAAAGGTTGACACATCAGTTGATCCCATGACAGTAGTAGCCAAAGGCGCTGCATTATTTGCATCTACCATTTCTATTGATGACAAAATACTCGACATAAATCGTGATAAAACCAAATTACAATTAGAAGTAAAATATGAAGCAACTAGTGTTGAAAAAGAGGAAATCATTAACCTTAAATTATTAAGTGAAAAAACAGAAGGCAGAGTTCCAGAAAAAGTTTTTGCCGATGTTATAAGAACAAAGCCCGAAGGTTTCTCTACTGGTAAAAAACAAATTTCTGAGAAACCTACATTAATTGAAGTACTACTTGAAGAAAATTGCACAAATGAATTTGAAATTATTGTTTATGATAATTTAGGCAATAAAATTGAATGCCAGCCAAATAAATTTAATATTTTGCAAGGGGTTGGTGGCGTGGATAGCATGCAAGTGCTTCCTTATCACATTGGTATTGTAAAGTATTTTGAAACAGATGAAAAAGATCTGTTTTATCCTGTCAAAGGATTAGAGAAAAATAAATCAATTAAATCCGGAATTGTTGGAGTGGCTGATAATCTTAAAACCAGAAAAGATATTCGTCCAGGGAAAAAAGATGACATCATTTGTATTCCCATTTATCAGGGAGATTATAATGCTGAGGGCACCAATCCTGATTTGAACTATCATATAACCGATGTTATAATTTCAGGTGAAACAATTCCAAAATTTTTACCAAAAGAAAGTCCAGTTAATATTAGAATTAAGCTTGATTCATCGGGTCTGATGACATTTTTTGCTGAATTTCCAACCATTGAGCATGAAGAGCAATTAAAAATTGAAATTAAACAGGCTGAACCACCGAAACCTAATGAGTTAAGCAAAAAAATCATTCAATCAAAATCTGTTGCAAAAAGAGTTAATAGAACAGATTTGGTAGAAAAGTTGGATAGGCTTCACCAAGATATTGAAACTATAGGCTCAACACCTGATGGGAGATTAAGGCTTATGGATGAATATAGGCAAATTTTACGTGAATTGGAGAAAGAGGAAAAAGATGCTGAATGGCCAAAGGTGGAAGAAGAATTAAAAGACGCTTTCTACGAATTGGAAGACTTGGTTGAAAAAATTAAGCTAAATGCAGATGATGGTAATTTGAACATGAGCCAAATTGAAAGCTACTTAGAGGAATACAGAAAGAAAGTTGAACACATTATTAAAGAAAAGAACATCAAAGAAGCGAAAGAATTGACAATAGAAATCGGGCAATTGGATTTTGAATTGAGGAATGCCGTAACTGGTAACGCAATGGATGTTCAGTTTTTACGCCATATAAATGACACTTTCAGTTCATACCGTTGGAAAGATGCCAATAAAGCAAGACAACTGGTTAACCAAGGCTTGCAAATGGCTACAAACGGAAACACATCAGGTATTCGCAACATTCTAATTCAAATAATTGGTCTAATGCCTGATAATGAAAAACCAACCAACACATTAAGATAATGAGCAGTTACAAAGGCATATTACCGAAAGGTTTTTCTATTGATGATAAATACAGCATTTTGCTTTTTATCAAACAAGGAAGTAATGCCGAAACGTATCGTGTTAAAGGAACAGATGGTAATTTGTATTTTTTAAAACTATTCAACTACTCCAAATTACATCGTTCAGCTTTTGACAGCGACAACAACCTTTTGGAAATCGAACTTTTGAAGAATGTAAAGCACGATAATATTGTTTCTTACAAGGATAGCGGAGAGATAATTTATGAAGGTAAGAAGTTTGGATATTTGGTTTTAAACTTCATTGCTGGTGAAACATTAGCAGAGAGAATAAGCCGTGAGTTGTTCAATAATTTCTATGATGTTCAGCAAATAATAATTGATGTTTTAAATGGTTTAAACTACCTGCATTCATTACCCGACCCAATAATTCATAATGAAATCACTCCGCAAAACATAATGTTGGATTTGTCAAGCAACACACCAAAAGCAATAATTATTGATTTTGGTTATGCACGTTCATTCCATCAATCAACAAGAGTATATAACAAAGTTGGTTTAAATTTAAACTATGTTGCTTCCGAATGCTTCAATGGTTTATATTCCCCACAAAGCGACATCTTTTCGGTTGGTGCAGTGATGTATCAAATGCTTTTTGGACTGCCACCTTGGTTTAAGGACATTTCAAAATTTCAAGCAGACCGAACCAATGCGGAAGAAACTGTTTTGCAAGAACGGAGCAAACCATTGTCTTTTCCTAAAATTCCTGATTACTTTGTAGGTTATGATGAAAAAGTGAATTTAATTCTGAAAAAGGCACTAAGCCAAGACACAGAAAACCGTTTTCAGTCAGCCAAAGAATTTTTTGAGGCAATAAAAGGAAATATTGAAGTTGAAAACATTGACAAAGTTCAAAAGGTAAAATCTGACGATAGATCAGAAAAGAAAATCCAAAGCAAAAAAGCTAAGGGAAAAGGATTTGATGCTATTGCAGGAATGAAGGCTCTGAAGGAGCAATTACAGTTTGACGTGATTAATGCTTTGCGTAATCCGGAAGAGTATGCAAAATATGGTATTACAATTCCTAATGGAATTTTGTTTTATGGTCCACCGGGTTGTGGTAAAACCTTTTTTGCAAAATGTCTTGCCGAGGAAATTGGGGTAGAATGTATGATATTGACACCGGCAAGTTTAAAAAGCAAATATGTAAACGCTACACAGGAAAACATTGCCCAAATGTTTAAAGAAGCCGAAAAAAAAGCTCCGATTGTGATATTTATTGATGAAATAAATGAACTATTACCAAACAGAGAATCAAACGACATTCACGAAATGTCAAAGAGTGCTGTAAATGAGTTTTTAGCTCAAATGGACCGCACTGGCGAAAAGGCTATTTTCATCATCGGAGCTACTAATTTCCCTCATAATATTGATCCTGCTGCTTTAAGATCGGGAAGGATAGAAAAGAAATTTTACATCCCACCACCAGATTTTGAAGCAAGAAAAGCAATGTTTGAAATGTATTTAAAAAACAGACCTCTTGACTTTGGAATTGACTATAACGAGCTTTCAAGATTAACAGAAAACTATGTTTCAGCAGACATTGAATTTTTGGTAAATGAAGCATCAAGAGTAGCATTGAAGAATAAAACACGAATTTCAATGGCGATTTTGACAGAAGTAATAAAAAACAGCAAGCCATCTGTCACTTTACAAGAGTTGAAAAAATATGAATTGATTAAAGCAAAAATGGACGGTGAAAATATTGAACAAAAAAACGAGAGACGACGAATAGGTTTTTAATAATAAACATCAAAAAATATGGACACAATAACTTTTGACAAACTATTGCTAAAAACAGCATTTTGCTGTATGGCATCAGACGGTAAAATTGATAACAGGGAAATTTCAATAATTAAATCATTATGTGAAAAATCACCCTTGTTTGTCAATTTCAATTTTCAGGAAGAAGTCAATTTGCTCATTGGCCAGATTAACAGCGGTGGCAAAGCCTTTATTCAGTGTTACTTTGATCAGCTTAAACAATCTCAGCTTACAGAAGAAGAACAATTGACTTTAATTGATTTTGCTATTCAAACAATCAATGCAGACGAACAAATAGAGTATTCTGAAATCAAGTTTTTCAAGAACATTCGACACCGTTTAAATGTAAGTGACAACAAAATTTTAGCCCATTTCCCTGATATTGAAATGTATTTGGAGGATGACATCATTACAGATGATTATCTTGACAAAATCACAAGCCAATACTTTGAAATATCTGAACTCCCAAAGTTTGACTTAATAAGTATTGCTGACAGTTCACAAGACAAGCAGGAATGAAATGACTATTGCAATCAAAATAGTCTTAGCGGTTTTATTTTTCCTCTGTTTGGCAGATATGCCTTACGGCTACTATCAGTTTGTAAGGTTCGCAGGACTTATTGGATTTGCAATATTAGCTTATCAGGCAAACCAACAAGGACGACAGAGGGAAATGATTGTTTGCGGTGGACTTGCTTTGTTATTTCAACCGTTTTTCAAAATCGCACTTGGCAGAGAGATATGGAACATAGTTGACGTAGTTGTAGGAATAGGACTTTTAATATCAATATTTATGAAACCAAAGGAAAGCCCACGCTAAAAGCAAGCACATTTGCAATTCGCACAAGCCAACGCACAAACCAAAAATTGCAAAAGAGTGACTCGTCCTAAAAAAAGTTTACAGTTTAATTAATTAATTCTGTTATCGGTTTACAATTCATATTTAGTCCTGAATTGGGTTTACAATAGTAAGACTTTTTTGATAATAATTCTTCCATAGTTTTTCCGTTTTTATTGGATTAGATGAATAATGTATTTGGTTGGGTGTAAGGTTGCTGATACTCATGTGAGGTCTGTCGTTATTATATAGGCTTATTACGCTATCAAGTAATTCCTTTGCTTGCTTGATGTTACTGACTTCATACGTATCTAAGTATTCGTCCTTGATAATTCCGTTTACTCTTTCTGCAATAGCATTTTCCAAAGGATCACCATTTTCGGTCATACTGATTTGAATATTATAGTCCTGCAATAACTTTACATATTCTTTGCTGCAGTATTGTATGCCTCTATCGCTATGGTGCGTAAGCGGAAAAAGGCTCTCTGCCCCTCCAAAGGCAGAGAGAGCCTTTTGCAGCGCTGCTATGCTCTGTATAGCTTCCAAGGTCTCTGCTACATGCCAGCCTACTATTTTATGAGAATACGCATCGGTTATAAAGCTGATATACAAATGTTTATCCGTTTTTATTTTCCAATACGTAATGTCGCTTACCCACAGCTGATTGGGTGCTGTCGGTACAAAATCCTTTATCAGATTAGGATACTTTCTCAGCCAGTGATAAGAGTTGGTGGTTTGAATTCTTCGCTTTCTTTTTCTTATCAATAGGTGATTGGATGACAATAGATTGAATAAGCCATCTCTGCCTATTTTGATATTATTCTCAAGCATAAAGGGTTGTAGCTTCTCGTAGAGCTTTCGTGTCCCTAACCTGGGATGATTTTTCCTTATGCTTTTTACCTGCTGCAATACCAGTTCTTCTTCGATAGTGGTATCTATCGCTTTCCACGAGTTTTGATAATATGCCTGTCTGGTGATACCAAACCAAGCACATAGTTTGGCAAGTCCTATATGCTGAAAATCCTGTTTCATTTCTTCGATGGTTTGGTATTGAACTTTTTTCTGATAGGGATATTAAACTCTTTTTCGGCTATGTCCACCATTGTTGAGAAAGCAATAGCCTTCATCTCGGCATCTTTGAGCTGGTTTTCTAATTCTGCTATCCTCTTTTTTAATTGAAGTGTTTCAAAGTCGTCGATTGTTTTTTCTACAGGAACTGTCTTTTTTGCCATAAGTGCATTGTTTGTAGCTGCAAAGTTAGGTCTTCTTGTCTTAACAGAAGTATCATAGCCTAATTGTCGCATCCAGCGTAGGAGCTGTCCCCGTTCTTCTTCTTGTCCGGTGTATTTTTCCCAAATCTCTCGCTTGGTACAGCCCAAACTTAAAAGCTCTTGAATGATTTGATGTTTTTCCGAATCAGCGAAATACTTACTCGGCTTTTTGATGATGATTTTTTCAGATTTTAGTCCTGAAATAACTTTACTTTTTTTGTCCATTTTTACACTTTTTTGTGTAAACCTATTTTAGGACAAGACAAATCAAAACTTGATTCGTTATGTTTACTTTTTGGGCTTCATTGATGATTTCATCT
>ERZ795060.5401-NODE-5401-length-10203-cov-4.097458_pt1 | contig 10203 bp, 10 predicted proteins | sample MGYA00375144_ERZ795060 | MGnify/ENA primary metagenome ERZ795060 (study PRJEB30189, sample SAMN05720157) | activated sludge metagenome | isolation source: anaerobic digester from wastewater treatment plant | place: Japan | collected 2015-05-15 ... | reverse complement strand
GAAATATTCTGGCTTCTCCGCCGTATACGGGCTATAAAAAATATTAGCTTCTTTTATATGTCCATCCTTAAGAAGTTTACCCAGCCAGTTGGAGCAATTGACCTCAAGGTCAAGAGAGTAAGGCCCGCCATAACCAAGGTCCGAATGGGAATCAAAGAGGTATACTGTTTTACAGTTGTTTTCATTTGCTATTTGATATGACATGGCATGAGAGTCTGAAACATAGACCTTTATGTCTTTTGCAAATTTAAAACATACTGCTATTTTATCCCAGAATCTGGCTGCCTCGGAAGAGACATGAAATGCCTTTTGTATATCTTCTCCCTGAGCTTTCGCCTGGATATATCTTTTGTACCAAAGGTCAATCATAGTCTTTTTGTTTTCCGAATAAAAGCCCCAATTATACTTTGAGGAATAAATAAAATAATCCCAATCTATTGATAATAAGCACTTTTCCATATCATAACCTCCTAAGTTTGAACAATAATGTTAAGATATGAGTGCTCTGATGTCTATATTTTAATTATCCGGTATAATTACGCTATAATAATGATTAGGCTTATCAGAGTTCCTTTCCGAATCTAACGGGACATACGGTACGGCACTTGTTGCAATCGATGGTATCAAAACCCTTGGATGTTTTACTGTAAGTATTCATGCGACAAAGCTTTTGATTCACCCTTTTATCTGCAATGGCCTGCACAGGACAAGAGTCTATGCATTTGCTGCATTCGGGAATGCATATATCCGGCTGTAAATCATCCGATTTCAATTCCAAATCAGTGAGGACAGCACCTAAGTTCAGCCGATTTCCGTATTCAGAATTTAAGAGCAATGAACTTTTTCCCATAGAACCAAGTCCGCACAAAACGGCTGCATGTTTCATGGAAATCAGTCCTTTTCCTGTCAGGGTTTCAACATCCCAGTACTCATAGGGTGTATTGGGAGGAACCGGAACGGCAAAACAATTATATTTTTCTTCTAATTCCTTAGCAAGCTTAAATTCAATTTCATCTAAAACAGTAAATGCTTTATTGTTGAAGTGACTATACAATAATCTTGGGGGAACTTCATAGGAGCCTTTAGGCAAGGCTACCCCTAAAACTATAACAGACTTGCACTTATCAAACAAGTCAAGAGGCGAAAAGCCGGAAGGTGCATCTTCAAATCTGTTTATGCTTCCTATACCGCAAACATCAGCCCCAAGTTGATACGCTAATTCTTTAATCTCTCTCTCCATTAGAATACCTCAGTAATAATATTTTGCAATACATGCTTGTACCTTAATCTTTACAACTCATTATAAACCCTTTTATGCTAAATTTCAACAAAAGCTTAAATTATTATTTTCCTGATTCTCTCCATGGCTTCAACTACATTGTTCCTGTTCCCGAAGGCCGTTAAGCGGAAAAAACCTTCCCCCTTTGCTCCGAAGCCTGCTCCCGGAGTTCCCACAATACCGCACCTGTTCAAAAGAAAATCAAAGAAGTCCCAGGATAACATATTGTTGGGACATTTTAGCCATATATAAGGGGAATTCTTACCTCCGGTAAACCAAATACCGAGATCCGTCAGGGTATCAGCCATAATACGGGCATTTTCAAGATAATACCTGATTTGCTCTTTAATCTGCCTTAACCCGGTTTCTGTAAATGCAGCCTCAGCTCCTCTTTGCACTACATAAGATACTCCGTTGAACTTGGTGGTTTGCCGTCTTAGCCAAAGTTTATTCAAGGATACATTGTCTCTTACAAGATCATGAGGAACAATCGTATAACCACAGCGTAATCCTGTAAAGCCTGCAGTTTTGGAAAAAGAACAGATCTCAACGGTGCATCTTGTTGCTCCTGGAATCTGAAAAATGCTTGTAGGCAGGTTTTCGTCCATGATAAAGGCTTCATAAGAAGAGTCAAACAAAATAACTGCCTGCCTTTCCAAGGCCCAATCAACCCAAATCTTTAATTGCTCCTTGGTGTAAACAGCACCTGTAGGATTATTAGGTGAACAAATATAGACTATATCTCCCTGGGTCCCTTCATCAGGAAGAGGCAAGAAATTATTTTCCACACTTCCGTTTATAAATATGATTTTCCGGCCGGCCATAATATTTGTGTCCACATACACAGGATAAACCGGGTCCGGAATAATTACAGTATTGTCAACATCAAATATATCCAGAATGTTGCCTATATCACTTTTGGCACCGTCGCTTATGAACACTTCGCTTTTGTCAAGGGATACACCCTTGCGAGCATAATAATTGCAAATGGCTTCCCTTAAAAAAACATATCCTTGTTCTTCCCCGTACCCTTTAAAGTTATCTGCGCTTCCCATTTTGGAAACAGCCTTGTGCATTGCATCCACAACTGCCGGAACAAGGGGCAGGGTTACATCTCCTATCCCAAGCCTGATTATTTCCTTTTCAGGATTTTGTTGTTTGTAATCATTAACTTTTTTGGCAATTAAGGAAAAAATATAGGTGTCTTTTAAATTTAAATAATTATAATTTATTTTCATATTGACCTCGCTTAATTAACATATACATAGATTATTTTCTCAGACTTCAATTACTCCCTCGAATACCTTGACACATTCCCCTGTCATAAGTACTCTTTCATCGGTATAGTTGATAGTAAGCACTCCTCCTCTCAGAAGCACACGGACATCCCGGCCTTTGCCGCAATATCCGTTTAAAACAGAAGCAACAACTGCTGCACAGGCCCCTGTTCCGCAGGCAAGGGTTTCACCGCTTCCCCTTTCCCATACACGCATTTTTATTGTATCTTTGTCAATTACCTTAACAAATTCGGTATTGACCCTTTCAGGGAATATTTCATGGTTTTCAAAACTTGGACCTATTTCAGTAAGATTCAGGCTGTCAACATCATCACAGAATACTACGGCATGGGGATTGCCCATGGATACGCAGGTTATGCCATAAGTTTTGCCCTTTATGGTTAAAGGGGCATTTATAACACGGTCCCCGTAAAGAACTACCGGGATTTTCGAAGGATTAAGTTCGGCTTTCCCCATATCCACTTTTACGGATGTTAAGAACCCGTCTTCAGCATGCGCCTGCAAAGTTTTAATACCGCTTAAGGTTTCTATTTTTATTTCAGTCTTCCTGCATATGTAATTGTCATATAGGTACTTGGCAACACAGCGGATGGCATTTCCGCACATTCTGCCTTCACTTCCGTCTGTATTGAACATTCTCATTTTTGCATCTGCAATGCTGCTTCTGTATATTAAAACCAACCCGTCTCCACCTATACCGAAATGCCGGTCGGATAAAAGAGGGGCAAGTTCCTCAGGGCTGTTGACTTCCTGTTCAAAACAATCGATGTAAATATAATCATTCCCGCATCCGTGCATTTTTGTGAATTCAAGTGTACTGCTCTTATTCTTCATATCTGTTTTCTTGTCCTGCCGCATATATACCGCCTCTTTCTTTAAACATCTCAACTTTATTGATAAAATATAATTTCACATTCAAATATATGTGATAACCGTTTATGTAAGAATTTAAATATTTCAAATTTTATAATAACTTTTTTCATTTTTGAAAAGGCATTAGTTTATGTTTTCTTAGAAAAATATATATGCTATAATGTTTATTATTTATATGAGGATTTGAAAGGCATGATTTTATGAAATTGCAAAGGTTGCTTAGCTATACACGAAAGGCACTGGATGATTATAAAATGATTGATGATGGGGATAATATTGCTATCGGATTATCAGGAGGAAAGGACAGCTTAACCCTCTTGTATGCCTTATCTCATCTGCGGCAGTTTTATCCGAAAAAATTTAATATTGAAGCAATAACTGTCAGCATGGGCTACAAGGATATGGATTTTTCACCGGTTGAACAACTTTGCAAAGAACTTGGTGTTAATTATACAATAGTGGAAACAGAAATAGCTGACATTGTTTTCTCCCGACGGAAGGAGACAAATCCCTGTTCCCTCTGTGCCAAGCTGCGCAAGGGTGCTTTTAATATAAAAGCAAAGGAGCTTGGCTGCAACAAAGAAGCATATGCCCATCATAATGATGATGTGATAGAAACCATGATGATGTCCCTGCTTTTTGAAGGAAGATTTAACTGCTTTTCTCCTGTAACATATCTTGACAAAACGGGTATAACCTTGATAAGACCCCTTATATACGTGAAAGAGGCAGATATAAAGGGATTCCGGAATGCATACAACCTGCCGGTCGTAAAAAACCCCTGCCCGGTTAACGGTTATACCAAGCGCCAGTATGTAAAGGATTTAATAAAAACCATCCAAGCTGAAAACCCAGGGCTTAAGAAACGACTCTTCCATGCAATTAAGACAAGCAATATACAGGGTTGGAATATGTCAGATTGAAAGCAGAGTAGAAATATAATACAATCGGTTCCAAAATTAAACTATAAGGAAAGGAAACACAGATGAAACAAGAACGGCAGTATCCAAAAATTATGATATCCCCAAAGGCGGAACACAGTATTAAGAAGGGGCATCCGTGGATATACGGGGAAGAAATCCGCAAAACAGAGGGCATGCCCCAAGACGGCGGCCTGGTTGATGTGTTTGCCGGAAACGCCTTCATGGGCACCGGATTTTACAACAGTGCCAGCAAGATTACAGTTCGCCTTATTTCACGGAATGCCAACGATGTGTTTGATGCCCGCTTTTGGCGCCGTCGTGTGGAATATGCCCTTCGTTACCGTAAAACCGTCATGCCCGGTGCGGACTTCGCATGTTGCCGCTTGATTCACGGTGAGGCTGACCAGATGCCGGGACTTACGGTAGACCGCTACGGAAGCATTTTGTCCGTACAGGTTACCTGCCTCGGCATGGAACTTGTCAAGGATACGATTTATCGAGCCCTTTTTGATGTGCTAAATGAAATGGGCGAAACCATAACCGGCATTTATGAGCGCAATGATCTTGCCCTCCGTACATTAGAAACACTGCAGGAATATAAGGGCTGGTATCAATTAGACGGCATGCTTGCACCTGAATCCGCAGTAACGGAGATATGCGAAAACGGTGTGAAATATCTGGTGGACGTTGAAAACGGTCAGAAGACCGGTTTTTTCCTTGACCAGAAGTATAATCGGGCAGCTGTTGCCCGGATTGCCAAGGGCAAGCGGGTACTGGACTGCTTTACCCATACAGGTTCCTTCGGCCTCAATGCAGCTTTAGGCGGGGCAGAGCATGTAACCTGCGTGGATGTTTCACAATCAGCCATTGATATGGCAAAAGAAAATGCCCTGCGTAACGGGCTTGATGAAAAAATGGATTTTCTGTGCGAGGATGTGTTTGACCTGCTGACAAGACTGGCAGAAAAGAAATCTCATGACTATGACTTCATCATCCTTGACCCGCCGGCCTTTACCAAATCCCGAAAGACTGTGCATGATGCTGCCCGCGGATATAAGGAGATTAACCTGAAGGCCATGAAGCTGCTGCCCCGGGGTAGATATCTGGCTACTTGCAGCTGCAGCCACTTCATGACTGATGACCTATTCAGAAAAGTTCTGGCAAGCGCTGCAAAGGATGCTGCCGTATCCCTCAGGCAGATTGAAGGACGCCAACAGGCCCCGGACCATCCTATCCTGTGGAATGTTCCGGAGACAGATTACCTTAAGTTTTATATCTTCCAGGTCGTATAACCTGTTATCTTTTGACTCGTTTTACTCCCGGCACTTCATAAGTGCCGTCACGGGAGCATGCCCCTCAAGCTTTTTTGTTGGATCAACGTGAAATTTAAAAAGTTACTGTTTCCGGTGCACTCTAGGCTGGTCTCCGTCTTCTGTGGCCAGATAATATACTTCGGCATCCTTCAAAAACTTACAAACTCTTTCCATTTTTTCTTGTTCTCCTTATGTAAATATTAAGATTTAATGTTCTACACATGTTTGCGTATTTTGAAACATATTTTTTACCTCCGCTTCCAGGTTACCTGCCGGATTTCATCCGTTTACCTCGCAACTGAAACAATAGACATCATGTAGATATTTTTTACCATGCAGTTCCTCATAGTATTGTTCTCCAGTCCTTACAAATCCCATTTTTTCAGATGTCCTGATGGAAGCAATGTTATCTACGGAAATATGAGCAAATATCTTTTTGACCTTCATTTCCTCAAGTGCAAATTTCATGATTGCAGTCAGTGCCTCGCTGGTATAACCCTTTCTCCAATAGGGCGGCTGCAAATCGTAACCCATCTCTATCTCACCAGTTTCCCTGTTCCAACGGTGAAAACCACAAGTCCCAATCTTTTCGCCGTTTTCTTTAAGTACCACAATCCACCTGTGATGATTTCTTGGTTCGCCTTCCAGAAACAAGCCTATCCATTTTTTTGCTTCTTCCAGAGAACTAAGCGGTTCTATATCATAAAGATATTTATTTACTTCATCAGTTGTAAACTGTTTATAGAAGAAATCCGCATCATCATATCCGATACATTTCAAAAATAATCTTTCTGTTTCTAAATCAACAAACATATAAACATCCTCCATAATCGAGTGTATATCGCCAAAATAAAATCAATATCTTCTTATATGCCATTTTCGCTTTTTACATCCTGTTCAATGGTAAGATTATCACTTTCTTCTACATTTTCACCTGAAAGCAAATTTTCTAAAAGTGCTTCGTAAACCGGCGGGCTCTTCAATAAGTCGGCTACAACATAGGCACTGACAGCAACTACAGATGCATGGTTCAAAGTTATCCTATAAAGGACTACAACTCCTCCAACTGCAATCCCCACAAGCAAACTTTTAAAAACAATTTGAATATTCTGAAAATAATTTTCTGTAAATACCTTATTGTTGCTTTTCATTTTTTTCGCCCCAAATAAACATTTGATGCTTCCATTATACGTCCATAATCAATATTAATAAATGTATTTTTCCAAAAAAAATTGACCACTTAAAGAAATTTGTTTGGATCAGCAGCAAGACACTGCTCTCTCATTTAAAAACCGCCAATGGGGAGATGTTACTCTCGATCGGCGGCATATTTTGCATCTAATTTTAGAACAGATTCAAAATGTTTCAGAAATAATATAGGAGGTTATATTTTTTATCTTTGCATTCTTACTGACACCAGTAAATTAAGCTTTTTTTATAGTATTTTAGACTGTAAAATATCATGCTTTACATCTCTAAAACAAGTGGAACGTAAATAGGTCACCAGCAATATTAATGCAGCTACAAGATACAAAATAGTAAATGCCACAAAGAAATAAGTGTCATCCGGGCTGAATACCATGGACAAATTAAAACAAAAATGAATCCAGAATGCGTTAAATAGGTTATCAGACTTCTTCATTATAACTGCCATTATAAAGGTTAATGATGTCAGGATCACTAAGTTTTCAATGATATAAAGAAGAAGTGACCATCCGCTGTAATCGGTGGAGACAAACCAAAGGGGTGCGTGCCAAAATGCCCAAATTACACCCAAGGCAACATTCCCTTTTATGAAGCCATATCGTTTCTCCAACTCCGGACGCAAGTATCCGCGCCAACCTGATTCTTCGCCGGATGCTCCCTGTAAAAGCGTGAACAAAAGGGCACTTGGCAGTATGGACGGATCAAATATTAGTTGCCCTAAAATGGATGTCCTTCGGGTTGCGGATGTAAACAACGCCGATAATATGAGAACTCCCGCTGCAATTGCAAACACTAATAGAATATGACCTATATGCAATTTATCTTTGAAAGCCCTTTGATAGAATTCTTTAACTTTCATACCGGACTTAAGCTTTCTCAGCATAACAAGCAGCACAATTGTCGGGGACCAGCTGCATAGTACGACAACCCATTGCATCGTCTCAGGCGTACCATGCAATACTTGTGATACCAGACCGCCAAGCCCTAAGACCATTACCCAAAACAACAAGTAAGTATTCATTACATACTTCCACATCACGTTAAACCCTTTCTCTTTCATAAAACTTCTCCTCCCTTTCGCTTTTAGCTACTTCTTTATCAGTGATTAATATGTCTTGTATATTCCTTCAACTCACAAATAAAAAAATCAGCCATTATTAAAGTTCATTGCTATCATAACAATCGAACATGTAATACAGCTGATATAAGCCTTAAATTTATCTTAAATTGCAGGAACTGCATTCCGAAAGGTTCTATTTTAATAATCCGGTAATTATCTCCTGAAAGGAGCTGTTTGCACACACTTAAAAATAGATACATTATGATTGGCCGTTGAAGTTGTATACTACAAATTAAAAAAACTTAATACTTACCAACCGGCGGTTTTACTGAATTAGGCAAGGGGCATTCATAAGCTCCATTGTTTTGCTTTAATACAAATTCTTTTGCCTTTTGTATTATTTCAGGTTTATCCATGGTTCTTACAGCTGATAATGCCATTACCTTTGCCGCAGTTAACATACCTTTATTTGCAATGCTGCTTAAAGATTGTGCCGTCATTTGCCATGTGTGTCCTACGTTTCCGACACAAGCAGTTGCAATATGAAAATTAAGTGTTGGAACTACATATGTTACATCACCAACATCAGTTGAACCGGATATATACTCTTTATTTTTTGAATCATATGGATGGATAATTGAGTCCAAGGGCTTTTCCAAAATTTCATTTAATCTTTCTTCGCCATAAATTTCTATAATTGTCTCTTTTATTAAATTTTGTGTATTTTCATCATAGGATAGCAGGAATTCCCTGGCCAGCTTATAATCATTATCGTCCCATTTCGGTGGTCCGATTTCTTGAAGGCATTCATCAGCAACCGATGCCAAAACTTCATTTGTAATATAATCTGAAAAGGCCATGGTTATTTCATGATTCATGCTTGTATCAGTCATGAGGGCTGCTCCCTTTGCTACATTTACTACCCTTTCAAATAATTCCTTCACCTGTTTCACCTTTGGGGCACGCACCTCATATTTTACCAGGGCATGATCCTGGACTACATTTGGAGAAACACCGCCTGCATCCACATAGGCATAGTGTATACGGGCCTGATCAATCATATGCTCCCGCAGGTAATTAACACCAACGCTCATTAATTCTGCCGCATCCAAGGCACTTCGCCCCAAATGGGGAGTACTGCCGGCATGGGCAGTCTTGCCTTTAAATTCAAAATTTGCCCCCATAATTGCTACACTTCGACTGGATTGAACTTCATTAATAGTAGCAGGATGCCAGGTGTATACAAAATCTACATTGTCAAACAACCCGTCTCTTGCCATAAACTGCTTGGAACCGGCGCCTTCTTCAGCAGGGCATCCAAAATAAATTACGGTTCCTTCTTTTTTATTTGCAGCTAAGTATTCCTTGGTTGCAATAGCTGCAGCAAGGGATCCAACACCCAAGGCATTATGGCCACAGCCATGTCCCGGAGCTCCTTCTTTAATCGGGCATTTAACCGGGGTTGCTGCTTTTTGACTTAGTATATCCAAGGCATCATATTCTCCCAAAAAACCAACCACCGGTTTACCACTTCCGTAAGTTGCCGTAAATGCTGTAGGAATATCAGCTACTCCCTTTTGTATGGAAAATCCTTCTTCCTCTAATATATCCCACAATAATTTTGAAGACTTATATTCAGCGTATGGAAGCTCTGCATAGCTCCATATTTTAGAGCTTAAATCTATATATAATTCCTGATTTTCTTCTATAACCTTATTAATAAATTCTAAATCAGTCATTTGCTCACCTCTTATAATACCTTGCTTAAAAATTCAATAGTTCTGGGGTTTTGCGGATTATTGAATATCTCATCGGGAGTACCTTCCTCTTGAATAATTCCTCCATCCATAAACAATACCCTGTCGCTTACTTCTCTGGCAAAAGCCATTTCGTGTGTAACTATAATGATAGTCATACCTGACAGCACAAGGTCCTTTATAACCTCTAAAACTTCCTTGACCATTTCCGGATCCAGAGCACTTGTAGGTTCATCGAAGAGGATAACCTTGGGCTCCATGGCTAATGCTCTCACAATTGCAAGTCTCTGTTTTTGTCCCCCGGATAACTTTGTTGGATATACATCCCTTTTATCTTCTAAACCTACCCGCTCCAATAAAGATATTGCTTGTTTTTCTGCTTCTTCCTTAGGAATTTTTCTTTCCAGCACAGGCGCCAGTATTATATTTTCCAAAACCGTTAAATGAGGAAATACGTTAAATGACTGAAATACCATTCCTATTTTTTGTCGGTG
>ERZ795060.5396-NODE-5396-length-10207-cov-3.680063_pt1 | contig 10207 bp, 8 predicted proteins | sample MGYA00375144_ERZ795060 | MGnify/ENA primary metagenome ERZ795060 (study PRJEB30189, sample SAMN05720157) | activated sludge metagenome | isolation source: anaerobic digester from wastewater treatment plant | place: Japan | collected 2015-05-15 ... | reverse complement strand
CATATAAAAGCTTATGCTGTTGCAAGTCTTTCATCTTGCTTAATCTTTCGGGAATTATTACATCCTTTAGGTTAGACATATCTTCCATATTGTTTCTTCCTCTATACAAATAATATTGAGTTATTTTAATATAATAATATATCAAATATACGTACAAATATAAACACAATTATGAATGGCGTTATACCATATCAATTGGTTTTAACCTGATCACCTTTTATTGTAGTAATTCCATTCATTTCAATCAGGCTGTTCTTACATTTGATTCCAATACCTGTTGCTGCAGACATCTGGATTGTTTGTTTGGATTCCATGGAGATTCCCTTATCTGCAACTATTTTGATATCCTTTTTGCTGTATATTTCAATGCCATTATCTTCGTTAAGCTTGATTACTATTTCATCATCCTTTGCAGATATGACAATTTCCTTGTCATTAAAAAGAATTTGTTTGCCGAATTTGGTTCTGAATATCTTCACATCGGGATCCTTAATAAAGTCGCCGCCCTTTGTACGCCTTCTAATTGAGTCGGTGATGACTCCTTCTTCTTCCTTATTGGTAGGGAAATACAACTTAACATAATCATCGAGCTCAGGCATGCAATACCAGCCGGTGTTGCCTTCTGTGGTATAAGCTGTAGAATATGGGAACCAATATGCCTTTTCTTTTGGCTGCTCTTTATCTATCTCCAGATGAACCCTTATATTGTCTTCTTTTATCTCGATTACTTTACCTTCTACTGAACAGCCTACTGCTTTTTCGTTAAGGATAAGGTCCTGACTTAGACCCTTCTTAGGACAAAGTGTATATTCATGTCTAAACACACCATCCAAAAGTCTTCCAATAGATTCGTACACATATAGAGTTTTGTTTTGGAAGCTCACAGAATCTCCAATATTCAATATTTTATCGGTTTCAACCTTGTAGTATATAAAATCCTTATCGTCTATACCTTCTATAAAGTTATCGGAGGAGTATCTGAAATCTCTTATTTTCTTGGAAACGCTGAAATTAAACTCATCCAGACTATTGCCTTTTCCCTCAGGCACTCCAAACCAGAACTTGGGTTTATCGGATATGGGGTCGGGAACAAGTCCGGTATTAAAGTGTGAAGCCATTCTTATTAAGAACTCCCAATCAGTTTCATCATATTGAATAATGAATTTTTCAAGCTTGGAGCTTTTAGCTGCTTCATCAATGAAGTCTGCACCCGAATAATCCTTGATTACTTTTCTGATTAGATCGGTATATGCCATATCTTTATCCTGAAAGGAGCGTCTAATAAGCTTAATGTCAAGATTGAATGAATATGATACAGCTTCTACCTCAAGATAATAAACGTCTCTGAAAGATTTAACCTCAATATTGGTTACTATTCCTTTAAAGAGCTGTGTGGAAGAAGATTTTCCGTTATGATTAATTTCAATCTTGGATTGTATGTCTGTCATTTGTATATATTTATCCTTCTGCCCTTCAGGAACAATAGCTGTAAAGTGAACTTTAACATGCTCGTTAATCCTTCTAACAATAACTAATTCAGTGGGATGAATATCATACGGCAATATTTGAATTTCATGACCTGCTAAAATGTTTGACATTTTACCCCCTCCATTTCTTCATTAAAAATCAAGCAATAAAAAATACAATTAGTGTATGATAATCGATAATAAATTTTTATCGTATTTTATCTATATTTAAACCTCTTAAACCTCGGTAATGATTTCCATGTATTTGAATTAATTTTATCATATTTTATAAAATTATCAACAATTTTTGTGTTGTATAACTTTTGTATCGCGTGTTTATATTAGCATATATTATTGGTAGCTATTGACTTTCATAGTGTGTCAAAGTTATTATTTATTTATAAAATCAATTAATCTTTATGTCTTATATTAAATACGTTATTACTCTTAATCTTACATTTGGCAGAGCAAAATAACCGACGCTTTTACAGAATTTTGCGACAGATAAATGTAAAGATTAATCGTATTTAATTCAAATGTTAAATAACTATTTATTAATACTTTGCCAAAAAAAGGATTAATGTTGATTTTTAGCGAGTAAACTTTCCCTCAAAGGAGGGGGGTGGTTGGGTTATTGGAGGTTAAGGTTTAAATGGATTTTATATGGCTTCAAGAAGGCATTATCCTTAAGGAACGTTACAAAATCAAAAAGAAAATTCATGTCAGTGACTTGTCGATTGTGTATTTGTGTGAGGACATGACATGCGGTGTTGAATGTATAGTGAAGGAATATTATCCAAAGGGTAAAGTATTAAGAGATATGGATGGAAAGACTTTAGTATACAGGATGCCTTCATTCAAAAAGGTTTATGACGAAGCGGTAGATAACTTTATAAATGAAGGTGTTATTCTCAAAAAGTACAATCATAAAAATATAGTTAAGTGTATTGATGAGTTTAAGGAAAATGACACCGGATATATTGTTTTGGAATACTGTGAGGGAAAAACTCTTAACGAACATATGAAGGAAGAAAAATCCATTTTTATTCCGAGCCTCTTTAAGGATGTCATTATGCCTATACTCGATGCTGTTGAACATGTCCATAAAAAGGGGATTATACATAGGGACATCAAGCCTTCTAATATTATTTTTCATAAAGATAGAGGGCCTGTGTTGATAGATTTTGGTTCTGCGGTAAGTTATAAGGATAAGAAGACAAAGAAAATATTCTTCAGCCATGGCTTCTCACCATTGGAGTTTTACTCAAAAGACTCAAAGCAGGGTAAGTTTTCCGATGTATATAGCGTTGCCGCTACAATATATTATTACTTGAGCGGAGTAACACCTCAAAACTCGCAGGAGAGAAATATAAAGGATGAAATTGAAGAACTCAGGAATTGTAACTATGAGATATCAAGATTATATTCTTATGTTATAATGAAAAACCTATCGCTTAACTACAAAAAAAGATTTCGCTCTATTAAGCTTCTAAAGTTTTTTACATATCTTGAATATTTTAAACAGAAGCATAAGCATAGATATACAAGAGATAACTCTCATCAACTGAATAGTTAAAATGTTATGGTGTTATTTACTAACAATATAGAAATATGTAAAAAAAGGCGATATTGAATTCGTTTATAATTCTGAGTTTCAATGAATAGATTTTATGAAATGTAATATGATGGATTATAATTATACTTAATTCTTGCGAGATATTAAGTTTTTTTATTTTCAAAATACAATAAATATATAAAGAAAATACACAAATACGCAATATGGTATACATTGACATGTGATAATGCGTGTGATAAAATTTTGGCGTAGAGACAATATAATAATTTCGGAAGAAGTGGAAGAAAAATTAATAGTAAATTGTTAAAGTAAAAAATATTTTGTATTATAGTAGCATAATTTTGTATTTTTTATTTTAGGGTTTATTTAAATTACATTATCACCATATCTTAATTGATTTTTTGGTTTTATCATCTTTATGAAATTTGCTTATTGGGTGGGGTATAATGGATAATAAAGAAAAATACCTTAAGGTTTTAAATATTATTAGAGGGCTAATAATATTTAATTTTATAGCCATATTATTTGTGGCATTTGTTTTTCCCGGTAAAGGTACACCTGGGCCTGAGCCGTCTCCTACTGTGTTGGAGTTAACGCCTGTTCCTTCTGATGTTGAGCCAACAGAGCCTGTGACTCCGGAGCCTACAATTTCAGAGACTCCTGCAACTGAACCAGCAGAACCAACGGAGGATCCGACTGTTGCACCGACGAATACACCAATACTGCAGCCGACGAATACACCGAGGCCTGTAGCTACGAAGTCGATTATAAAGACTCCTACAAAGAAGCCACCGACACCGACGAAGAGGCTGCCTACGCCGACAAAGAAACAACCGACGCCAACGAAAAGGTTGCCAACACCGACAAAGAAACAATCGACGCCGACAAAACCGGCACCAACACCGATAAAAAGAACACCAACGCCGACGATAGATTTTGGTAATCATTAATAAAAGTTAGAGGAGAGATAATAAATGTTCAGTAGTAAAAAAAAGTCAGTTAAAAGTCTTGTTATGATGCTTGCTTTTATAATTTGCATAAATAGCTTTGGAGTTATGAACCAAGCAGACAGTAAAAGGACTGTGTATGTGAATGGTGCGGAACTTGTGGCAAATCCGGGTGCAATTGATGTTGATGGAATTACGTATTTCCCAATTGAAAAACTATGTGATGCACTTGGTGTTTCAACACAGGTTGTAACTACCGATACATATAAACTGACATATGAAAAATTGAACAAGGAAATGGTAGTCACCAAGGGAAATAAGACAGTTATTATAAACGGAGTTCCTCATACTGTTCCTTTTAATGTGATGGGGCTATATACGATTGAGACATTAAATCCTGAAACACAGGAAACTGAAAAAGAAAATGTATATGTGGTTGCTTTAAAATATATTGTTGAGCAGTTTGGTGGAGAAGTGAGTTTTTCATCTGAACTCAATAGGCTTTATATTACAAAGAATAAGCCCATTGAGTTTAAAGATAAGGCTTTTGAAGAAACAGTACGTTCGCTCATTAAAAAACCTGAAGGAGAAATATATAAGTTTGATATTCAGGACATTACTTCCTTGGACTTATCGGGAAAGGGCATAACCAGTGTTGATGAGCTTAAATATTTTGAGAATCTTACATATTTGAATCTAAAAAACAACAAGATAAGTGATTTGTCCGCACTTGAAAACTTAAAAAAATTGACTTCTTTATATGTTAGTGGAAATGATCCTTCATTGGATGTCTTTACACCTATAGCAATGTTTTACGAAAACATAAAGCAAATGGATGTCAAATTTGATGTAAAATTGGACAGCAATTTAGAAGCGGCTATAAGGGCTGCAATCAAAAAGCAAGATGGAAAAATAGAGCCAAAGGATTTAAGAAATATTACCGAATTTAATGCCTCCAATAAAAAGATTCTTTCAATTGAAGGACTAAATTACATGGTAAATTTGAAAAGACTTGACTTGTCAAATAATAGCATATTGGACATAAAGCCCCTTAAAAACCTTACAAAGATTGAAAGCCTTAAATTAAATAATAATGGGATCACTGATATAAGTGCTTTAAGTAAGTTTGAAAAAATGACTGTTTTGGAAGTAGCAAATAATAAAATAAAGGATTTAAGTCCTTTGTCAGGATTAAAGAAACTTAGTGTCCTTAAGGTAAGTAGAAATGCCATTGATGATGCTTCACCAATCAGTGGACTTACAAATCTTAAGGAATTATATATAGACAATAATAAGCTAACCGATACATATGGAATTGAAAATCTGGCGTTTTTGACTACCCTTTATTTAAAGGATGTAGATCCTGTAGATTCTACAAAGCGTGTAACTGCTATACCGAAAGAAAAATTAATGCTATTCCAAAAGATTTTTAAGAAATTGGAAAATACTGATCTTGATGAAGCAGATATTGGTGTGACAACACCATCTGTTACACCTGCAATAGTATCGGCAACACCTACAGTAACAGTAACTCCTACAATAGAAACTACAAATGCGATTTTTCGCTATACGGTAAATAAATCGACATATACTGTCAATAGTGTTGAGTATAAAATGGATGAGGGAGTATGGCCTGTTATAAAAAATAATAGAACAGGAATACCGGTAAGATATATTACACAGCACATTGATGGAGCAACTATTGGATGGAATGAAAAAGAAAGAAAAGTTTCAATTAAACTCGGCACAAAGTCAATAGATCTTTATGTTGATATTAATTATGCCTTGGTTGACGGAAAAATGGTAAAACTCGATGTTGCACCGTTTATATTTAACGGCAGAACAATGGTCCCATTGAGGTTTGTAAGTGAATCACTTGGATTTGAAACATTATGGAATGCAGAAAAGCAGGAGATAACGTTGATTTATGGATTAAATGATTAATTATAAATTAAATTATAAGGGGAGGTCTGAGATATGCCTTTCAAAGTAACAATATCCGGAGGTATTACTCTTGAAGAATGTATAGAGTCAGTAAGTTGCAGGGTTGATACACCTAATGACTCAGATGCCAAATCAAATTATGTTGGAAATGTACTTGAAATAGTGGGCAGGATAGGTTATGGAGAACCTACTATAGGCCTTTATTCATGGTCACTGCTGCCATCTGATGACGGTCAGGCTTACAGGAATGTTGATGTTGAGATCATAGGAGAAGACAAAAAGACTGTTAGAAAGGTAACATTTCCTAATGCTTTTGTCGTGGATTACTCTGAATCATATTCTTCGTCCTCAGGAAAAGGATTATTCAGTCTTTATTTAAAACAGAAGAAAGACAAAAATGATGTTGTTTCTGTGAGCGGATTATAAATTTAATTATATAAATATGCTACTGATTAATTACTTTTATTTCTGACTTTTATATTTGAGAAACTAAGGGGGATAAAAATGGATATCATTAATCAAACGAATAGATGTATTCTATTTGAAGAAATTAATCCGGAAAGATTGGATCTTCTGACTCTTGTAGGTGACGTTAAGGGGATTGACAGTCTTGATGATGAGAAAATTAAGGAGATTAACAGGGAACTACTTGTAAGAAGCTTTGACGAGTTTTTGGAGAAGTTTTCACCAAGTGTTTACTCTTTCTTTAATGCAGCAGCTGATGATGGAAAAGGTGCTGTTGTTTATACGCTAAAAAGACCGGAAAATATACCACCAGAATATATTTCAGAAATCAAGCTTGACCACAACAATGACTTCCTTAAAATGCTGTTTACTTTGATAGACACAAAAAGAAGTCAGGGTATTATAAATGTTGATTTCAGGTTTGACAAGGTTTTGGATATGATATCTCCTAAAAAGGTTATGGATGATATAAGACAAGCCAGAAAGGAAATTCACTATCTTTATGAAAAGTATGAAGAGTTGGATGATGGTGATCCAAAAAAGCTTGATTTGGGAGATAAATTAAACATTAAATTTGAAGAAGCAAGGCAGAACTATAATAATGTTATGGCAATGCTTCCACTTGCGATAGAAGACATAAAAACAAGGCTTCTTTTAGGAGGCGGAGAAAACGGTGGAGAATCACAAGCTGTATCGGTAGGTATGCTTACTATAGGCGAGACAGGAGAGCTCAAAATAATTGAAGCACCTAAAGAAGAGAGCAATGCACTTATGCTTGCTTCCGAAAATAACACCAACAGCCTTGTTGAAATTTTTCAATCAGATTATGAAGCTGTTACCGATTCGCCATCTTCCTATGTTAAGGATCTTGTGGTAAGGACATTTTGTCCCTTGCCTGCGACTTTAACAGAGGTTGATATCGATAGAGAGATTGCAAATTACAGAGCATACCTTGAGTTTTATACAAAGGCGAAGGATGATTTTGTTAAAGCATCCAAGCCATTGGTTGAAAAGATTCTTGGTGTAAAAATGTTCTTTGACCAATACAATACAAAGACAAGAGGTATGAGGCCTTCACTTATCATTTCAAACAATAAACTTGATATGACTGTAAAAAGCAACAATATACCAAGACTTGAAACATACCTCAATACAGTAAATGCAAAAAATGATTTTTCTAATACAGTTTGGTTTGGAATTGTTCCGGCAATAGAGTTAGAGTCTTCCGGAAAGCCCAAAATAGGAAGAGCGATATTTGCCGGCAATAAAGAAGTTAAAAAAGAAGGAAATACTTTGGAGTCCCTTACAGCATTGCTGCAGATACTTAAAAAGTACAGGGTTCAGGTATTTTTCAACTTCCAGGCAAATGATGAAACTACATTCAATAACCTTGCTACAATGGGTGTTGATAAGTACATGGATAAATGTCAGGTAATGACAAGACAGGATTACAGTGAGTTTGCCATTCCGTGCCTGCCGAACTTTACGATAATTCCTAAGGATAAGTCAGGCGTTGTTATTGATACAATTATACAGAAGACAGAAGATGGCAAAGTTAAGGTTTCAGATTCTAAAGAAGATATAATGAAGCTGTGGATACAGGGCGTTTATGTTGATGCTTCATATGTAGCAGCAGGGTTAGTAGCTGCATATCAGTGTCCTGAATACCTTAGGGAAATATTCAAAAATGTCAGCAGGAATTATCCGGGAGTGAGGTTTGACATTGAAAGAGAAGATTATAGCTTAAGAATGACAACAACCATGGCTAAGGAAATAACAGGTTTTACCAATAACATAAAGGATGAAATAAATAAGAGAAGCTTTGGTTTTGTATTCTCTTCTGAAAATGCTCAGGTAGATGGCAAGGATGTAAAGAGAATTACCGTTTATAAAGCTAGAAGTCTTGCTATGACAGACAACGGCTTCGATTCAATATATAAAACAACAGTAAGTACTTATATTGAAAGAATATTGAGATTTACAACAAATGACTTTAAACAGGACAAAATCGAATGGTTCTTCAGTAATAATCCAAAGAGCCAGAAGGAAGTTTGGAAGGCTGACTCAAGGTATATTAATTCAATAGTTCAGCCAGGTGATGATCTCAACTATTCAATAGATGAGATGACCAATATGTGTAATATTGACTTAACATTTAACGGTAATGTTAAGAACCTGGAAGTTGTTATTTCGAAGAGTTAATTATTTCAATAATAGGTATTAATGCATTTAGTATTAATATATATTAACTAATTTATTAAGAATAAGGAGGGTTCAATTATGGCATTCAAATTAGCTGCAACACCTGCAAGTGTAGGTGGAGGAGGAGATTCCTTTACTCTTGATGAGAAGGTTATTAAGTCTGTTATTTACAAGACTGATACTCCTGATGATTCAAATGCAAGATCACACGACGTTGGAGCAATCCTCGAAATTAGAGGAAATTTATTACAGGCAGCTGAGGAAGAAACTAAAAAAATGGCAAAATGGTCACTTGAAAGTGCTCTGCCATATAAGAATATTGTTGTTACTCAGACTGCTGGTAGCTTCGTTATGAGAGAATATACTTTTACAGAAGCTTTTTGTGTCGATTATATTGAAGAGTTCAATGATACTGAAGGTGAAGGAAAGTTTACTCTCATAATCAAGCAAAAGAGAGAAAACATTAAAGACGTTAAGATTGAAGGCGGATATGGTGCATAAGGAATATTCCTTGTGATACTTTATTCATTGCTACATAAACGTATATAATGTTTGACAGGATTTAAAAGGCAGAAAATTCTGCCTTTTAAATCCTGTAACAATTGTTGTTTATTAACTATTTAGATACAGGTGGAACAGGATGGAGTACTATATATTATTACAGGATGAAAGAGTAATGAACTATGCTGAGCCTATAGGATTATCAAAGGTAATAAATAGAGATTTTGTTAGGAATGCAGATATTGAAGCATTAAATACCGATCCTGTAATGGTTTATATAAAGGAAAAGGACGAATGCGAGTATATAGACATTATAGATAGGCCTGTTTTACTTATATCCGATAAGATTAAACAGGTATTTGACATGTTTGAAAAAGAAGGTTTTTATAAACCTGTTGTGTTTGGAGATCCCAAGCATATGGAAACACACCTTTATCATCTGGTTATTCCAAAGAAGGTAGATTGCCTTTCAAGATTAAGTGAGTTCAATCCGGATGATACAATAAAGAGATTGGTGCTAGACAGTAATAAGTTACGCGGGGAACATATATTTTCTGTAAAAGGAATACATGAATGCTTTATCATTGTAGATCTGGATGTAGTTGAAAACATAATTAGAAGTGATTATATTGGAATTAAACTTAAAAAGGTTGAGGTACATTAAATACGTTATTAATCTTACATTTAGCAAAATATAAATGCAAAAGATTAATAGTATTTAAGGTAGATTAAAATTGAACAGTTTTAATCTGAATCTTTGAAAGGATTAGTGTTATGAAAAATTATTATGAGATTTTAGGAGTACAGAGAAGTGCAACTCTTGAAGAGATTAAAAAAGTATATAAAAAGCTTGCAAAGAAGTATCATCCAGATTTGAATCAGGGCAATAAAGAGGCCGAGCAAAAGTTTATTGAGATAAAGGAAGCATATGATACATTAAGTGATGAAAATAAAAGGAAATCATATGATGCCAAGCTTGATGGAAGAGGTAATGATTCTTCCCAACAACAAGGAAGAAGACCGAAAAGTTCAAGGTCGGAACCTGCAGAGCCTGTCAAGTTTGACTTTGAAGAAGTTGAAAAAAGCTTTGAAAGGTTTTTTGGATT
>ERZ795060.5384-NODE-5384-length-10228-cov-6.472427_pt1 | contig 10228 bp, 10 predicted proteins | sample MGYA00375144_ERZ795060 | MGnify/ENA primary metagenome ERZ795060 (study PRJEB30189, sample SAMN05720157) | activated sludge metagenome | isolation source: anaerobic digester from wastewater treatment plant | place: Japan | collected 2015-05-15 ... | reverse complement strand
TTCGTCTAGAGCATATGCCCCGTCCTTGCGCATAGTTATACCAGCAATCAAATATTGATCCGGAGCTTTAATTTCCTGTGTAGTGCCGCCGGTAGCAGTCTCGACGCGGAACTTCTGCTCATTTTGGAGCACGCCACTAGGTTTTCTCTGGTTATTCGTGTAAAAATTATATAGCTCCTGATACAACTCCCTGTCACCGGTTGTCGGAATTTGTCCCGCAAATTCAAGTCCAGAACCAGGAAGGGGTGGCGGTGTAGTTACAGCTTGTTGCTGCTGTTGAGGTTGAGGTTGAGGTTGAGGTACTTGCTGCTGTGACTGTGGCTGTGGTTGAGGCTGAGGTTGAGGTACTTGCTGCTGTGGCTGTGGTTGAGGCTGAGGCTGTACTTGCTGCTGTGGTTGTGGTTGAGTTGCTGCAGGCTGGGCGGGTGCAGGTGTTGTTATCTGCGTGCCGGGCTGCTGCAATGGCTGTTGAGTTGTTGCAGGATTAACAGGCTGCGATGGTGCAGGAATAGTTTTAGCGGTGGGTTGATTCGCTGCCTGTTGTTGATCGTTAGCAGCACGCTTAACCCGCTCAAATGTCTTTACAGCATTCAAAACACTAATGCTGCCTGGCACATTAAATCTCATGAATCAACCACCTTGCGACTGATTTTTATCTGTCGGCTGTGTACGCGACCCAGTAAGGTGTTGCGCTATTCCAGCAAGTATCGGCTGGAGGTATGGTCCTACGGCAGCCAACAATGCACTCAACAATGCACTTAAATCTGAACCAGGTAGACCCTGGGCAACGTTGCCGAACGGATTTTGAGCAGCACCAGCATTGCCGGCTACTCCAGTCGGTGCGACATGCTGTTCACGCCACAATCTGGCGGAAACGGGCGGAGCCGCTGCAGGAATATTTCCAACAGATTCAAAACTAACTGAACTCTTTTGTTGTCTTACTGGCGGCTGTGCAGCCTGCTGCGGTGCAACTTCAGCCTGGTTTTCCACAAAATTGGGAACATAGCCCGCCACATATTGACTATTCACAAACTCGCTTGGAAGCTCCCCGCCACCCATCAAGATTTGCTTTGCCGTATTAATCATCTCAGGAGGTACCTCTTCTGCAGAGGTGCCAGTATACCTTGAGAGCGAAAAAGCTAGCTGGTTATTGATCATTTCCATGGCGCGTTGCTGATCTATCAGCCCTTTATTTAATAACGATCCAGCTCTTCGCTGGGCCGCTTCAAATGCAGGACGTATAGCCATAACCGTTGCAGCAAACTGCGCATGAGTCTCGGGAAGCGTTGGATGTTTAAGTTTAATGTTTCGGTATTGTGTTGCAATGCTACGTAAATTATTAATCTCCTGTAACAACTGATTGCGCAAGCCGAGTGTTCTCTGAACAGCTGTTCGTTGCATCTGCAGTTCATACGGATTAGCAGATTCCACATCAATCTTTTTCACCGCCTCAATCGACTGAACAAGCTGCGCCATCAGAGCTGGAATCCTGGAGTTAGCCACAAGATTGGGGTGCTGATCATAGAGCATCTGTAGGGTGCGATACTCTCGGTAAGATTGCGGACCCATAACTCTGTACCAGGCACCCTCAGAAGGAATCTGTGGGAGGGTTGCGTACGGATTGGCTTCCGGTTTTTGCGGGGCAAATCCTGTGATACCACGCGCGTCTGGTCGATCAGTAGAAGCCGGCTGAAAAGCCGCCGGTGCACCCTTCGCGTCGGGACCAGTAGCAGGTGGTGTGCCTGCAGCAATACCAGTTGTATCGGGTGTTGGCTGTCCGCCGACAGACGGCACGCCGACAGTATCTGGTGTCGGCGTTACTGCTGGCTGAGCAGCAGGTTCCGTTGGAGATGCAGGCTGAGGAGTCGGAGGCTGCGGAGTCTGCGGCTGCGGTGTCGGAACAGGCGGGGGCGTCGTCTGTGGCGTAATGCCAGCCTGCGTTTGATCATCCGCCGCAGCTTCCTTATACTGCCATCTTTGATCAGGGCGAAACTTGCCGTCAGATGTAACGCTCATGGTCCCAGGTCCCTTTCCCAGCATCTCTGGATCAAGAGGAATACCGACCCCAGGAATGGCCTTGATGATACTGGCAGTTCTCGTCCGTATTCTAAGCGGATGCTCCTCGGGATCCAAAGGCCACATACGTTTATTTGTTAGCCGTAGCCAGTCTTCTTCAACTGGATTACGAATTTTTCCAGATGGCATATGCAGACTCACTTATTAAGCAGACGTCTTTCGACGACGACGGGTACTGGTCGAACCTTCCGCAGATTCCTCCTTTGATGCTTCTGACTCGGCAGCATCTTCTTCAGCAGCCGCCGCTTCAGCAGGTGCTTCTTCGACCGGTGCAGGCTCTTCCGCCTTTGGCTCTTCTTTGGGTTCCTCGACCTTTTCTTCGACCTTTACATCTTCCTTGGATTCCTCTACTTTTTCCTCCACTTTTGGCTCTTCCTTGGATTCATCGGCAACGCTAGCCGACGGCTCCGTCTTATCCCCCTCAATCTGCTTGCTCATAACAGCAACAACTCGGCGTGCGAGACCAACAGGCCATCCCATAGCCACAAGAGATTCAACTGACAATTCTTTAAACATTTTTCACCTCCGGTTAAATTAATTGACGGTTCCCACTCTGGCGAGCCTGTACCTTTGCCTGCAGTGCCACACTTTGTTCGATATCCTGCAGGCGAGATAGGACCAGAGAGTGTAACAATTGATTTTTCGTCTTAATCTTAAGCAACGCAGACTTCCGCAATGAAGGATCAAGCTGGAAGAGTTGCTGCGATATCTGGTCTGCAGCAGATAGCATGTCCTGCGGAGAAACGCGATCATTGGTCAATTCCGGCACTGATGCCAGGATAGCAGCCACAGGATCCTGCTGAGCACCAGGCATTGCAGCGCCTTGCGGGGGAGGAGCACCGCCACCTGGTTGTGGAGCACCACCCATAGGAGCCATATCCGGGCCCATAGGACCAGCCATTGGTCCGACCCCCTGTCCAGCCTGTTCCTGTGGCGTAGAGAGCAGCTCGTTCATCTCTTTGGATTGCATCTGCTGCTGCAACTTTTCTGACTCTTCGGCCAAGAACTGCTGCTCCTCCATCCGACGACGGGTTTCTTCCCGGAAAGAGATACCTATGGACTCCAAACCGCTCGTCATGCTGATAATGTTGTTCATGGCAAGCTGCAGACGAGCCATCTGACGGTTGATGTCGTCCACGTGGCTTGGACGAGCCAGCTTGAGTTGGAAAGAATCCCAATTGAACTGTCTGCTCAGAAATGCAGCCAAACGACTCAGGAAATAATTCAAAATTCTGGAAATCGAACTCCAGGTGCCCTCCAATAGTCGCAGGGCCATCGGCGCTGCATTCATGGCAAGATTGCCGTAAAAGAATTCCACCGGCAGGCTCAAACCAGCAATCAAATCCCGATTTCCCTGTTCGATCAACGGCGCTGGCATGACCTTTCCGGCCTCGGCACCCATAACCTGATAACGAATCGGGAAAGGACAAGAATACCAACCCGTAGGATCCTGCCGCCAATCAGCAATAATCGCCTGCAAACTCGAAGAGACAGAACTCATATTGCTGATTAGCGTCGGATCGCCGAATTCAGGACCCACAGAACGAGGTTCTGGGGCAATAATTCGCAGCGGGACAATATAGTCATAAGCCACTGCCATATTCGCACGACGCAGTACCTCGATGTACCACGTCTGGCGAAAATTGGCCAGAATCGGGCTCAGACCCCAGCCACCCATTTGCAACCCAGCAAGGGCAGGTTCCTTAATGTGAATTATCGCATCGTCGTTGAACACAAAATGCTGATCTGTCAAAGCAGCCGTCAGAAATTCATCTGGAATATGAGCCAATTGCAGAGGACCGCCGGATTTGATCTTAGCCACGTACGCCTGAGGAGCCCTCATCGTATACCGGCATTTTCCAGAGAACAGATCGTCATCAATCAGGATATCGTGGACATTCCAGCGGATGATGTTAATATCCTCCGGACGAGTATTGGAAACGGTATACGTATCCCACGGGCCAACATAATGACACTTCACACAGTACAGATGAAACTTTCCGCCCTGAAAGCGAAACTTCGTATCGTCACGGCTGGCGTAAGGGAGGAATAGCGTACCGAATTTACATCTGGGACACGAAACAACGCGCTCTACAGGGTTAAAGATCGTTACGAAAGCATTGCCATATACCAGATAGTCCAGGGCAATCGAGTTGAGGACATTTTCAATATTTAGTACATCATAAAGAAAGTCCTTGATACGCTCCTCTTCCGAACCAGCACCCATCACGCGGACTTCTGTAACAAAAAAGGCAGCCAACTTGCGAAGTGCGCTGGCCAGGTGCTGATTTGCCAGCGCCACGTATTCGCACCAATATAGCGCATCCGTGATCGTGATCGGAACCTGCTGGGAAACGCGGTCCTGCCACGGTGCTGGAAATATCGAAGATAAAGAGCTGTCAATGGTCACCTGGAGACCTCGTCGCTGCTAATGTTCCGAAGTATCGTATATTCGAAACCGTTATGCGAAAAATTGTAGGTCGTCGCCTCGACTTCCTTGTTCGCAATACCCAAACACGGGATCGTTATATTTGCAACAGTACCGGGATCGAAGGAAAGCCGCTGATAACCAACATGTGAAAGATTGTAAATCAGGACGATACAATCTTCCTGGCAAATTACATCATGATAGAAAGTGCTTATCTTTATCGGCGTGCCCGCCGGTTTTACGACGACCTCCACACGCGGCACGCTATCTGAAACAAACGGCGTGTGGTGTGCGCCGTTACCGTTTACATTCTCCGAAACAACACTTATAGGCGCAGGTTGCTCAACCATCCCTAAAGACTCCTTTTTCGGTTCCTTTGCTTCCAGTTGCTCACTGAGGATCTTCCGTAAGGCAAAATTTTTGATAATCCTCACACGTTCTTCTTGAGGTTTTCCTGCCAGTTGCAACGACGCCAACTCCCGTAACGAGAAACGGAAGGTCAGCGGCATCGATCCTTCTTGCTCAGTTAACGTAACTTCTACAAATTCTGAGGCTCCATTAGGGTCATACCAGTCTGGACGTTCACTAGTAACACGCGGCGCTACAAATTCACGTATTGCAAAATCGCCTGTTGACATTTCAGATCTCTCTACCAGAATCCCAGACGTTGAATGAGCCGGTAAAACCAGAAACCGATAGTTTGTATTCAACTATAGTCCGGGCGCGAAGTAAGAAACCCATAAAGAGCCAGAAACACTGCCTCGGCTTCATCCTCAGATGAGATACTCATTTTAGGGTATCTTCGCTTAGCCTCAAGCAGTATTTTTCCTTTGTCGGCCCCAAACCCGAATTTCTTCTTCCAGGTCTGTGGGGCAACCAGTCTGTATCCAATACCCAATCCTGCCAGGAGTCCGATTATAATACCCTTTGCCTCACCAAATCGAAACGTACTTACCGATCCCTGTTGTGGCATCGCATGCACGTCTTCTACCACAGCGAAGCATTGCTGCCCGGCAACAACTTTATCTAAAAGGTTACGAAAAGCACCAGCATCTATTACAGATTGTCGTTTCTTACCGCTGGTTATAACGACAACGGGGACCCGCTCCGTAAAGAGCAGATCCCCGTAGTCATCTAGACCAGCAAAGGCACCCTTGGTTCCCGGGTCAAATCCAAGCCAAATCATTGAACACTCCCAGGTTCAAGAGTCGTCATAACCGCCTCTGGCGATGGATTACTAACATGCAAAATCTCTTCTGGCCTGGGAGTTGTACACGCCTGATCCTCAGCTGGCGTACACGAGTCGAAATCGATAAAGTACCGGCGCAACCACGTTATAAAATACGGGAAAAGCGTCAAACTACGTACCACATCCGGGAGCGTGGAACCAGTATGCCACAAGGACAACGTCATCTTCGTCCTGCCGAGAAGGGCGCTAATCTTTGTAAACGTCATATTGCGCCCCAGGTTGTGAATATAATCAGGAAACTTTATATACTGCCAAGAAGGCAAACAGCTGCCGACAAAACTAGCCGGGTCTTCGCCTACGTTCAGCTTACCGCTGCCAACCTCCCTGTAAGAGTCCAGAGATGACAAATCCTTATCGTCAGCGGTCAGGACCAGAACTCGGATGTGGAAACCATTTACTGTCGGACGGCTGATAAAAACCAATCCGGCCTCATGTGTCTCAGGGTTAAGAACGAATCCGCTCAAGTACCAACGCTTGGCCATAAACAACTCCTTTGTTAATACAACCTCAAAATGTTGTAAGACGACTCTGGTACGTCACCCACGTCGTGGGTGGAGACGATACATTGAACCTGTTTGTCAATCGAGTAATCGTGCAACTTATGCAAAAAATTGACCACCGAATTTGAATTTTCAGAATCCAGACCAGCCAACGGTTCGTCAGCAATCAGGACCCCCCTGGAAAGGCTGTTCAGGTAAAACGCATACGAAGCCGCCAACGAAAGCATAATCTTCTGTCCATACGACAACCTACCCAACGGCAACGATACCCCGGAATCAAATTCAGCCACGAAGCCATGCGTATATTTGATAAAGAACGGAGCCTTCAGATTCTCCAGAAAACCATTAACCAACGGTACAACTGATCGCAGGACGTAACTTAAAACAATTGACGGAGCAAGATCTTCTAATTCATCAACGAGATTTCTACAGGCTCTTCTTAAACGGACAATATTCCAGATTCCATTTTTATTTTCTACAGCAGTATTATATGCAATTTTAGCTTCTTCTAATTGATGCGTCAAATCGGTATACTGTCGTTCGTAAACGTCGTAAGTTGCACGTTCCTGCAGTAGCTTACGAATCTCGTCGGCGGCTTCCTGCTGAGATATCTGGCAGTCGTTAAGAATACTGATGTCGTTCTTGGAAAGCTCGGTTATGTTGTGATCAATCTGCTCCAGGTTTTTACGGAGAGTTTCAATCTGACCAGACAGCGAATGGAGTTCATAACCCAATTCCACATATTTTCGGTACGCCTGAGTAACTTGATCTGTAGGAATGTCCGGGAGCTTTAATTCGACCCTGGTTTCCAGATAATTCTTTTTTATCAATCTGTACTGCGCAACTAACTGGTGGCACGCCCTGCGTAATGCCTGCCGAGCCTGATTCTGCTCGTGCAATTGCTTCTGCGTCGTCAAAAGCAAGCGATATTTATTATCCAAGGAATGGTATTCGTTCCGCATCTTATCGATTTCAGCCATATCCAGTGGCTGACCGCAAAACGGACACGAACCGCTAATATTCGTACGCAGAATACCTATTTTGAGATAATCGTTAAGCTTACTTTCCGCCAGCGAAATTTGGTTGGAAATCTTTTCCATCTCGCGACGGAGTGGCGGCTGTCTGGAACGAAAATATGTAAAAAACGTATGCTTCAAATTTGATTGCTCGACGAGTAGCCGGGCAGCTCGATCTTTTCGTTCGACGATCTCTGTATAGCGACGAACTGCATCCTCTGGACCGTCAGAATTCAACAAACGAGCCAATTCCAGGAGCACCTGTTCGTTCTTAGTTCGCTCGGCGGTAAGTTCACGTACTTTACTCTGCAAACTCACTAATTCAGCCGAAAGATTTTGTCGCGCAGTAACCGCATCCTGAAGCTTGCGGGCGATGTCGTAAGCCTGAACAACTGACGATAGATATTCAATACGCTTATTAATCGTAATCTTATTACGCGCAATATCCATCGACCGGAGCCGGAGGAGCTCGTCTTCCATCGACTGGATACGTGAATGTATACCAGCAGCAAATGACGACGCCTGGACATAATCGGCCTCCACAGAGCCGAATTCCTGTCTCAGAGCGTTATCGACATAAGCTTTCAAACCGGAAATCTTGCCGATTCCAAGGAGTCCGAGGATGTCAAGAGATTCATCTGCCAGGATCTCTGAAAATCTCTGGATTTCACCCTGTCGCAAATACCACGGCATAAAACCAGGCGGCATGTGCATAACTTCTGCAATCAGATAGGTCCGAACCCTGTTCAGACCAGAGATCGTGGTGCCGTCATCAAGGGTTAAAGCAGCGTTAGACTGAGTAGTGCTAAACTCGCGTGTGATTTTATAGTCACGTCCGTTGGCGTTGATCAAAAGTTTAATGAAACCACGTGTTGCACCAAATCTAATCGTCTGTTCTCGGTCCGGAAAAGGTTCGGCATACAAGGTGAGGAAGACGGCGTCCAGAAGAGTTGATTTACCCGCACCGTTGGGCCCGAGTATGAGGTTCAAACCTGGTTGAAATTGCAGGTTTAATTTTTCAATACAACCAAAATTTTCAATATCGCATTCAATGATCTGCATATAGTGGTTCCAGCCGTGGATCCTCTATATTAAGCTTCACCCGTTCCATATATCGACGAAACAGACCCTCTTTCTCCGCACCGCTGGTACCAGCAGCAGAAATCAGGTCTAGAATGGCATTCCCCAGACCGTACTTTTCTTCAAAAACAGCGTAAAAAGCATTCCTCAAAGATTGGTCTACAGGCCCCGACTCAACCGGAGCTTGTTGGGGCTCTTGAGCGCGTCCTACAACTCGTCTTGGAACGACATAGAGGTCGCTATAAGCCGAAGAGATGATCTTCAAGATAGGCATCGGGGCCTGTACAACCAACAGCGGGTGTGCGAGATCTCCCGGGAGTGACGGATCAATAAAATTTTCGATAGGGTTAGACGCGATGTACTCTTCTGCCTGCTCCTTGGCGTCAAACTTGACCTCCACGATCCGTCTTTTCTTCAGCGGTAGAGCGCGGAGATCGAGACCGTCAAATATCCAGACACAGGATTGAAATGATTCGGCAATCGTGTTGACAGCCGGGGCACCTGGCGACAGAAACGTAAAACTTTCACGCCTGATCAGACGCGGTTCGTGATAGTCTCCGGAGAACAAGAAACGAAACGGCGGGTTCTCAATACTTGAGAAAGAAATCTGGCCGCCTGGTACGAAATCCTTGAAGACTTGATGGGTTATCAGCACGTCGCAGCTTGCAAGCTGAGAGATGAAATCATAAAAATCAGATGATCGCCCCTGCCAGTCCAGACCAGCAACACGAAGACCAGCAATATCACGAACACCATCCAGGTGACGACCTAATTTGAGGACTTCAAGCCAGGGCGGTGAACTGTAATCGTGCTGACCCTGAACGAAATAGACGTTTGGCCAGTCGCTGATGAGGGAGATAATATCCACGCACGAGCTGGCATTATACGCGGTGTGGAAGATGTCCCCGAGAATCCAGACAGAGTCCGGAGATTCTTGCTGGATGTAGTCTGCAATCTGCTGGATGGCAAATTGGATATCTCCAGCAGGGCGTGAACGCTGTCGCCAAATAACTCCACCAGGTCGGATGTGCCAGTCTGCTGTAACTAAAATCTTAGGCATCCATTCCCTCGCGGTAAACAGTACCTCCCACGACCAAGCTGATCTACAAATTTGTCCTCCACGAGTGAATCTAAAATACGATCATGGTCGCGTCAAGGGGTGTATTAATAACAACGAGGATATTTAATATCCTACAACCCCACTATAACGGGGTCAGCAAATATTAAATATATACATCCCGGATCCGCAACAGGCTGGTTTAGTTCTAGTCTTGGGCACATGCCCGTTATTTGCGATTATTTCGATTCTGACGCATTCTATTCAAAAACATGATGATTTCACTATTTCATGTTTCCGACGCAAACAGAGGGCAAATTTGGCGAAGGAATCATGATCTGGAACGGAGATGATGATTTTACATCAAACTGTCGCCAACCTGAAGGGACGTGGTACAGGCCCAGCTGGGCAGGTACCTGGTCCTCTAGGACGGCGAGTTAAGTTCATGGTAATGATGGCTGCCATTATGGCGTATCATTCTGAATCTGAATGGAATCTGATATCAAATATGCTCCAACTGATGCCAGGCGCTGGCCCAGCTGGGCAACCGCCTGGCAAATCGTGATCGGACCCTGAATGGAGATTTTACTCCAAATCTCGCCAATTTGGAGGCCAGTAGTGATGGTACTAGATTATGTTCCGAAAAAGCACGCAAAGCCGCTTCGCGGAGCGGAAGCGAAGCGAGAGCGCAGCGAAGCGGCGTATGCTGACTGAGGAAGTTTCCGACCGCAAGGGAGGAAACTTCCGAAGGAAGTTCCAAATGGGTGGGGGGCGCAGGCGTCTGAAAGACGCCAAGCGAGGGTGTTAGTTGAACGACCACCG
>ERZ795060.5378-NODE-5378-length-10234-cov-4.586502_pt1 | contig 10234 bp, 9 predicted proteins | sample MGYA00375144_ERZ795060 | MGnify/ENA primary metagenome ERZ795060 (study PRJEB30189, sample SAMN05720157) | activated sludge metagenome | isolation source: anaerobic digester from wastewater treatment plant | place: Japan | collected 2015-05-15 ... | reverse complement strand
GATCGCGCTGGCCGGCATCATCGTGCGCAACTCGATCCTGCTGGTCGACTTCATCAACCTGCAGCTGCGCCAGGGCACGCCCTTCGAGCAGGCCGTGGTCAGCGCCGCCGCCACCCGCGCGCAGCCGATCCTGCTGACCGCGCTGGCGGCCATGCTGGGGGCGGTGTTCATCCTCGACGACCCGATCTTCAACGGCCTGGCCATCGCGCTGATCTTCGGCATCCTGGTGTCGACGCTGCTGACGCTGGTGCTCATCCCGCTGCTGTACTGGGTGGCCTACCGCCACCGCCTGCACAAGCTGATTCCGCAAACCACGTCACAAGGAGATTGACATGACGTCCTGGCAACTCGTGCGCTTTTTCGCCGGCACTTTCGTGCTGCTGTCGCTGGCGCTGGGCATCCCCGGCAGCCCGCTGTTCGTCAGCCAGTGGTGGCTGGCCTTCACCGCCTTCGTCGGCGCCAACCTGCTGCAAAGCAGCTTCACCAGGTGGTGCATGCTGGAAACGATCCTGCGCAAGCTCGGCGCGCGCGCGGGCAACTGACTGACAGCGGTCGCGCAGCCATGAAGCCGATGCCCCGCGCGCTGTTCACCCCGGCCGCACTGGTGCTGGCCGGTGCGCTGGGCTGGGCGGCGCCGGCCCATGCGCTGGACCTGGTCGATGCCTGGCGCGCCGCGCAGGGCGCCGACATGCAGTACGCGGCGGCGCAGGCGGCACGCCAGGCAGGCGAGGCGCGGCGCGAGCAGGGCGCATCGCTGTGGCGGCCATCGCTGCAGCTCAGCGGCACCGTGGGTGTCGGCAATGCCGACACCTCGACGCGCGGCGCACGCTTCTCGGCGCCGGGCTTCGGCACGGTGGACGGCGCGAACTTCGATACATCGATCAACGGCGGCACGGCCACGCGCTGGGCGCTGCAGGCCAGGCAGCCGCTGCTCAACCGCGAGCGCGACGCGCAAAAGCGCCAGCTCGAGCTGTCGGCCGACGTGGCCGAGCTCGAATGGCGCGCGGCGCAGCAGGCGCTGATGCTGCGCGTGGCCGAGCGTTACTTCGACGCCGCGCTGGCCACCGAAGCCCTGCGCGTGCAGCAGCGCCAGCAACAGGCGGTGCAGCGCTCGCTGGCCGAGGCGCGCGACCGCTTCCAGCTCGGCGATGCGCCGGTCACCGACACGCACGAGGCCGCGGCGCGTGCCGAAGCCGTGCGTGCCGAGGTGCTGGCGGCGCAGACCACGTTGGAGCTGAAGCAAAGTGCACTGAGCGACGTCACCGGCTGGTCGGGCGCGCAGCTGCAGTCGCTGCGCGCGGGCATCGCCACGCTGCCGCGCAACGAGCAGCCATTGGACAGCTGGTTGGCCGAGGCGAAGGCCGGCAACCTCGGCCTGCGCATGCAAGCGGCCAGCGTCGAGGTGGCGGCGCAGGAAGCCGCGCGCCACAGCATCGGCGCGGCGCCCACGCTGGACCTGGTGGCCAGCGTCGGGCAGGACCGGCTCAGCGGCAGCGGCGACTTCGGCTCGGCCACCAACAGCCAGACCAACGCCATCGTCGGCGTGCAGCTGAACCTGCCGCTGTACACCGGCGGCTGGCGCAGCGCGCGCGAAGACGAAAGCCTGCGCCTGGTGGCCAAGGCCAGCGCCGAAGGCGAGCACCAGGCGCAGCAGGTGGCGTTGCACACGCGCGCCGCCTGGCTGGGCCTGACGGTGGGCGCCTCGCGCGTGGCCGCGCTGCAAGAGGCGCTGGTGGCCACGCGCGCGCGGCTGGACGCCACGCGCATCGGCCGCCAGGTCGGCGAGCGCACCACGCTCGAGCTGCTGAACGCCGAGAACGACGCCGCCGCGGCCGAGCTGGCGCTGCTGCAGGCCCGCGTGGCGGTGCTGCTGGACCGGCTGCGCCTGGCGGCGCTGGCCGGCAAGCTCGACGAAGCCGAGCTGCAACAGCTCAACGCCAACCTGCTGCCTGCGCCGGCGCCGGCACCGGCGCCGGCGCCGCGCTGAACCCGGCCACCGCACGACATCCCCTCACGACACCCCCCACGACGGCGAAGGAGACACACCATGGCCCATATCGTCATCCTCGGCGCCGGCACCGGCGGCATGCCGGCCGCCTACGAGCTGCGCGACAAGCTGGAGCGCTCGCACCGCATCACCGTGGTCAACGCGGTGGACTATTTCCAGTTCGTGCCCTCCAACCCGTGGCTGGCGGTGGGCTGGCGCGAGCGCGACGCGATCACCTTCGCCATCCGCCCGCACCTGGAGAAAAAGGGCATCGCCTTCGTCGCGCAGCGCGTGGCGCGCATCGATGCCGACGGCAACCGCCTGGAATTGCAGGACGGCAGCGCGATCGATTACGACTACCTGGTAATCACCACCGGCCCGAAGCTCAGCTTCGACGAGGTGCCCGGCGCCGGGCCCGAAGGGCACACGCAATCGATCTGCGTGGTCGACCATGCCGAGCGGGCGCGCGACGCGTACCAGGAATTCCTGAAGGACCCGGGGCCGGCCATCATCGGCGCGATGCCAGGCGCCTCGTGCTTCGGGCCGGCCTACGAGTTCTCGTTCATCTTCAACACCGACCTGCGGCGGCGCAAGCTGCGCCACAAGGTGCCGTTGACCTACGTCACCAGCGAGCCCTACATCGGCCACCTGGGGCTGGGCGGCGTGGGCGACAGCAAGTCGATGCTGGAAAGCGAGTTCCGCCACAACGACATCAAGTGGATCTGCAACGCCAAGGTCACCAAGGTCGAGGCGGGCAGGATGTTCGTCACCGAGCTCGACGCCGCCGGGCAAGTGGCCAAGGAACACGAACTGCCGTTCAAGTACAGCATGATGCTGCCGGCCTTCAAGGGCGTGGACGCGGTGGCCGCGGTGGACGGGCTGTGCAACCCGCGCGGCTTCGTGCTGATCGACGAATACCAGCGCAGCAAGAAGTACCGCAACATCTTCGCGGCCGGCGTGTGCGTGGCCATCCCGCCGGTGGAAGCCACGCCGGTGGCCACCGGTGCGCCCAAGACCGGCTACATGATCGAGACCATGGTCACCGCGATCGTGCACAACATCGCCGCCGACCTGCAGGGCCGGCCGGCCACGACCAAGGCCAGCTGGAACGCGATCTGCCTGGCCGACATGGGCGACACCGGCGCGGCCTTCGTCGCGCTGCCGCAGATCCCGCCGCGCAACGTCAACTGGATCAAGAAGGGCAAGTGGGTGCACCTGGCGAAGGTCGCCTTCGAAAAATACTTCATGTACAAGATGAAGCACGGCAGCCCCGACCCGGTGTACGAAAAGCACGTGCTCAAGCTGATGGGCATCGGCAAGCTCGAGTCCTGAACCCGCACCCCGACACCCCCCCACCCGAGGAGAACCCCATGCAGGAAGGCCCCCACGGCTACCGCGACCTGACGCAGGCCGTATCGGCGCAGCTGAACCAGCTGCGCGCCAGCACGCCCGAAGTGATGAAGGCCTTCAACGATCTGGGCCGCACCGCCACCGCCCCCGGTGCGCTGGACGCCAAGACCAAGGAGCTGATCGCGATCGCGCTGAGCGTGGCGGTGCGCTGCGACCCGTGCATCGGTTTTCACACCAAGGCGCTGGTGCGTCTGGGCGCCACGAGGCAGGAGCTCGACGAGACCCTGGCCGTGGCCACCTACATGGGCGGCGGGCCGTCGCTGATGTATGCGGCCAGCGCGGTGGCCGCCTACGACGAGTTTGCATCGGCCAAGGCCCGCTGAGGCGGTTGCGCAGCCGCACGCGTGGCAGCGATGGCGCGCACCCGGCGCCGTTCAACCGGCGGCGGCCTGGCGCTCGAGCGCCTCGGGCTCGCGCACGTGCGTGACTTCCAGATGCTCGGGCACCGCGCACGGCCATTGGCAGCGTTCCTCGATCGCCTGACGCAAGCTGTCCGCCGCCGCGGGCTCGCCCGGCGTCAGGTAGATCTGCCGCGGCGCACGCGGCAGCGCCGCGACCCAGTCGAGCAGATCCTTGCGGTCGGCATGGCCGTTCAGCCCGTGCAAGGACTGGACCTCGGCACGCACCGGGATCCAGTCCCCCTGCACCTTGATGCGCGTCTGGCCGTCCAGCAGCGCCGCGCCGCGCGTGCCGGCCGGCTGCCAGCCGCAGTAGGCGATGGCATGCTGCGGCAGCGGCGCCAGCCGCTTCAGATGCTCGGCCAGGGCGCGGCTGCACACCACATCCTCCACCGCGACCAGGATGCACGGGCCCGGCCGCGCCGCGAGGCCGGCGGCCTCGTGCGCGTTCGCCGCCACCTGCACCCCTTGCAGCAGTTCGCGGCAGGCCGCGGCGCCGATGCGCAACTCGTCGGCATGCGCGGCGTGCAGCGCCAGCACCTCGGTGGCGATGGCATGGTCCAGGTGCACCGGCAGGTCGGGGATGCGCCGCGCGCACTTGAGCCCATGGATCGCCTGCAGCACGCGCGGCGCATCGTCCAGCGCATGCACCGGCAGCAGCAGCACGCCGCCGCGCGCCGCGGTGCGATGGACCAGCCTGGCCAGCCGCGCCAGCGCGTCCGCGCTGCGATATTCGCGCTGGCCGTGCGTGGCTTCGAGCAACAGCAGCTCCGCCGCTTCGGCGCTGGCCGGCGGGCGCAGCAGCGGATCGTCCTGGCGCCCCAGCGTGCCGGCATAGCGCAGCGAATGCGAACCGCAGTGCAACTGCAAGCTGGCCGCGCCCAGCGACTGGCCGCAGCGCCGCAGCCGCATCGTGAACCCCGGCACCGGTGCGAACTCGGCGTCGAAGGGGCAAGGCCGCAGCAGCTGCAGCGCGCGCCGCGCCGCGGCCTCGGTGTACAGCGGCTGCGCCGGCACGTGCTTGCCGTAGCCGAGCGCGTTGGCCAGCTGCGCCTCTTGTTCCAGCACGCGGCCGCTTTCGGGCAGCAACAGCCGGCACAGCTGCACGGTGGCCGGCGAGGCGTAGACCGGTGCATCGAAACCCAGCTCGACCAGGCGCGGCAGGAAGCCGCAGTGGGCGCCATGCGCACGGGTCAGCACCACCGCGTCGATGGAACGGCTGGCCACGCCCAGCGGCGAGCGGTTGTGCAGCCGCAGCTGCTTGAGCCCCTGGAACAAGCCGCAGTCCAGCAGCAGCCGGCGACCCTCGTGTTCGACCAGCAGCTTGGAGCCGCCGACCGCACCCGCACCGCCCAGGAAGCGCAGTTGCATGGCGGGCTACTCGACGGCGTACAGCAGCAGCGCCTGCAGCGCGAAGCGGCGGTTGCGCGGCAGCTCGGCCTGGCTGCCCAGCTGCGCCGCCAGCCAGCACAGCAGCGGCTCGTTGCTGCCCAACGCGTCGTACACCGTGATGCCGGCGGCGCCGGCCAGGCGTTGCACCAGCGAAGCCGGCAGGCCGTGGCACTCGACCGCGTCGTACAGCCGGCCCAGCAGCCGTGCGGTGTGCGCCACCTCCAGCGCACTGCTGCGCTCGGACAGGCTCATGCCGATGTGCGCGACATGCGCACCCAGTTCGCTGGCCGCCTGCAGGAACAGCAGCGCGCGCCCCGCGCTGGCGTCGGCACACAGCAGCCCGAGGTTCTTGCCGCGCAGCAGCGGCTGCACGCGCGCGGCATCGGCGTCGCGCTGCAGCGTGCGGGCTTGTGCCAGCAGCGCCGCATGGTCGGGCGGCGCGTGCGGCCCGAACGCGGGAACGAGGGTGGAATGGTGGGTGTGGACCATGGGCGGCCGCGGCTGGCCGACGATGGCGGCAACAGACGCTGGCGAAGCCTACCCAAGCCCGTTGGGCGGTCCTTGACGACTGTCAACCGATCGGGCCTCGGCGTGGCCCAGGCGCGGCGTTTACCGAGCATTGACACAGCGTTACGCAGCGAGCCGCAGCGTTGACAGTGGCGCTGCCGCGCCCGCCTAGCATCCGTGCGCACGACGGCAACGACCCCAAGGAAGGACAGCCCATGCTCAGCAGCAGCCCCCCCAGCGCCGATCGCGCTACGCGCAGCGTGGCGGCGGCGGCCGCAGCGGCCTGGGACGAAGACGCCAACCGCCGTGCCAGCCAGCACATCACCGACACCCTGAAGCTGTTGCACGAGGCGTTCGCGCCGCAGCGTCGCCTGGTGCATGCGGGCGACGTCATCTACAGCAACGGCGATCGCTTCGACAACCTGTACGTGCTGAACTCGGGCTTCTTCAAGATCGTCAACCTGGCGCCCGACGGGCGCGAGTTGGTGGTCGGGCTGAAGTTTCGCGGCGACTGGATCGGCTTCGACGGCATAGCCGGCGCGCGCTACGGCTGCGACGCGGTGGCGATGGACACCGGCGAGGTCTGGGTGCTGCGCTACGAGCGGGCGCTGCAGATCTGCCTGCGCCGCCCCGAGTTGCTGCAGTTGCTGCACGAGGCGATGAGCCGCGAGATCGCGCGCGACCGCGATTCGCTGATGTCGGTGTGCACGCTCAGCGCCGACGCGCGCGTGGTCGACTTCCTGCGCTACTGGGCCGAGTCGCTGGCGCGGCGCGGCATGCGCACCGACCAGATCACGCTGCGCATGACGCGTGCCGAGATCGGCAACTACCTGGGCATGACGCTGGAGACGGTCAGCCGCGCGCTGTCGCGGCTGGCGCGGGGCCGGCTGATCGAATTCGTCGAGAAGGGCCGGCGCGACATTCGCATCCCCCAGGTCGAGGCGCTCGCCGAGTTCGTGCAGCGCAGCCTGGCGCCGGGGGACAGGGTGCTGCAATAGCTCGAGCCCGCGCGGCCGGCAGCCGCGTGGCCTGACGGGCGCGCGGCCAGCAGCCGCGTGGTCTCACGGGCGCGCGGCCAGCAGCCGCGCGAGGGCCCCCGCCAGCTCGCCGCGCGAACACGGCTTGCGCAGCAGCTCCCAGTCCAGCGGCGATTCGCGATCGGCGTCGAGCAGCTCGGCCGAATAGCCCGACATCAGCAGCACCTCCAGTTGCGGCGCGCGCTGCTGCGCCAGCGCGGCCAGTTGGGTGCCGCGCATGCCCGCGCCCAGCGCGATGTCGCTGAGCAGCACCTCGTAGGGCCCTGCCGATTGCAGCAGTTGCAGCGCCTGCTCCGCGCTGCCGGCCGGCGTCGTGCGGCAGCCCAGGGTGTCCAAAAAGCGGAGCATGACCGCGCGCACCTCGGCGTCGTCTTCGACCAGCAACACGCTCAGGCCCGGCGGCAGCGGCAAGCCGACGCCGCCGGGCACCGGTTCATCCCGCGCGCCGGCGCCGTTGTCGGCGTCGGCGCCCGCCGCGAAGCCGGCGGGCGCGGCGCTGGCCTCGCCGGCCGCACCGGGCGGCTGCGGCAGGTACAGCGTCAGCGTGGTGCCCGCGCCCAGTGCACTGTCCAGCAGCAGTGCGCCGCGCGACTGGCGCACGAAGCCGTAGACGGCGCTCAAGCCCAGGCCGGTGCCGCGACCGACCTCCTTGGTGGTGAAGAAGGGCTCGAAGGCACGGCGCTTCACCACTTCGGTCATGCCGGTGCCGGTGTCGTCGATGGCGATGGCGACGTAGCCGCCCGGCGCGGCCGGCGCATCGTCCAGGCTGTCGCGCACCGAGGCCGGCAGCACTGCACAGCGCTGCGCGGCAAAGCGCAGCCGGCCGCCGTCGCGCATCGCATCGCGCGCATTGATGGCGATGTTCAGCAGCGCCGATTCGAGCTGGCCGGGGTCGGCCACCACGGCCGGGCAATCGGCAGCCACGTCGACCTCGATGCGGATGCGCTGGTCCAGCGTGCGCCGCAGCATGTCGGCCAGCGACTGCAGCAACTGGCGCACATCCAGCGCACTGGGCTGCAGCACCTGGCGGCGCGAGAAGGCCAGCAGCTTGCCGGTGAGTTCGGCGCCGCGCCGCGATGCTCTCGCGGCCGCGCCGACCAGGTGGCGCGCGTGGGCGTCGCCGGCCAGCAAGGGCAGTTCGTCGAGCACCTGCAGGTTGCCCTGGATGATGGTCAGCAGGTTGTTGAAGTCGTGCGCGATGCCGCCGGTCAACTGGCCCACGCTTTCCAGCTGCTGCGCGTGCAGCAGCGCCTGCTCGGAGTGGGCGCGTTGCACGCTCGCGGCGAGCAGGTTCGACAAGGACTCCAGGAACTGCAATTCGTCGGCGCCGAAGCCGCCGGGCTGCTTCGCGCACACGATCACCGCGCCGATGGCGCTGCCGCGATCGGACAGCGGCACGGCGAGCATCGCCTGCAATCCGGCGGCACGGCAGGTGGCCGGCAGCGCGCAGCCGGCGGCGGGCTGCGGCGGCGCCCCGGTGCCGGTGGCCACCACCGTGCCGTGGCGCAGCACGTGCCCGGGCAGGGTGTCGTCGCGGTTCGCAACGCGCATGCCGACGTGGTCGCCCTGACACAGCCCGACGCCGCCGACCAGCGTGAACTCCAGGCCGCTGCGGTCGAGCAGGTAAACCATCGCGGCGTCGGCCTGCAGCGCCTCGGCCGCGATGGCCGGGCCTTGTTCCAGCATCGAGCGCGGTTCGCGCGCGTGCACGGCCAGCCGGCTCAGTTGCGCCAGATGCTCGCTGTAGCGCGCGCGGCGCAGCGCCTGCTGCACGCGAGGGTAGGCCGCGACGTCGCGGATGGCGGCGACCACGCAGTCCTGCCCTTGCGCGCGCAGCGGGCTCAACGCGATCTCGACCGCGACTTCGCTGCCGTCCTTGCGCAGCGCGGCGAGGTCCAGCTGCAGCCCCATCGGCCGGCTGCGCGGCGCGCGCGCATAGGCCTGCCGGTAGGCGGCGTGGCGCGAGCGGCTGGCCGAGGGCACCAGCGCGTCCACCGCCAGCCCGGCCAGTTCGGCCTCGGCATAGCCCAGCAGCGCGGCGGCCGCCGGGTTGGCCAGCACGATGCGCCCGTCGGCACCGACCACCAGCAGCGCGTCGGGGTAGGCGAAAAACAGCGCACGCAGCAGGCCGTCCCTGCGCAGCGGTGCCGCCTTGGCGGCCGGCTTCATGCGCCCGACACCGCCGGCACCAGGATGTAGCCGGCGCCGCGCACCGACTTGATCAGCTGCGGCACCGCCACGTCGGCCTCGAGCTTCTTGCGCAGGCGCCCGACCTGCACGTCGATGGTGCGGTCGAAGGGCCCGGCTTCGCGCCCGCGCGTGGCCTCGAGCAGGAAGTCGCGCGACAGCACGCGCCCCGGGTTCAGCGCGAAGGTGCACAGCAGGTCGAACTCGCCGCGGGTCAGCGCCACGTCGCCGCCGGCGGCGTCGCTGAGGCGGCGCGCGCCGATGTCCAGCACCCAGCCGGCGAACCGCAGCCGCTGGCGCGCCTCCTGCAGGCCCGCCGGCGGCGCCGGCCCGATGCGGCGCAGCACGGCCTTGATGCGCGCCAGCAGCTCGCGCAGCTCGAAGGGTTTGGTCACGTAGTCGTCGGCGCCGACCTCCAGGCCGACGACCTTGTCGATCGAGTCGCCGCGCCCGCTGACGATCACCAGCCCGCCGCGGTAGGTCTCGCGCAGCCTGCGCGCGATGTCGAAGCCGTCCTCGCCGGGCAGACCCAGGTCGAGCAGCACCAGCGCGGGGGCGTCATCGCGCAACATGGCCAGCAGCGCCGCGCCGCTGTGCAGCTGGGTGACGCGGTAGCCGTTGGCCTGCAGGTAGCCGGCCAGCAGCTGCCGGATCTCGGCCTCGTCGTCGACCACGGCGATGTGTGCCGGCGCAGTGGCCTCCTGCGCCACGTTGATGGCCGCGCTCACGTTGCACGCGGCGGCCTGCCCGCCGCTGCCGGCGCACTGCAGGCTTGCCCTTGGCACGGCCGGCGGCGCGCGGGCTCAGGCTTCATCGGCTGCCGGCTTGGGCTGGGGGGCGCGCTTCTTCGGATGGCCGAGGAATTCCAGTGCGCTGTCGAAGGCCTTGGCCGAGAACGCCAGCGCCGCGGCAAACTCCTTGTCCGACAGCTCGCGCGCCACATGGTTGCTGCGGTAGATGTTGGCGAACTCGCGCTCGCGAGCGGCTTGCACCAGCAGCTTGCCGATGCCCAGCGCCTCGAGCGAGCGCCACAGCCGCGGGTTGTACGAGCGGGTGAGCTGCAGCACGAAGGTGACCGGGTCGTTGCGCCCGAGGATCGCCGCCAGGCGCAGGATCATGTCGAACGGCAAGCTGGCCCTGCCGCTTTCGACCAGCGCCATGAAGCTGGCATCTTCCAGCTCCAGCGCGGCGCCCAGGTCGTCCAGCGTCATACCGGCGGCCTCGCGCGCATCCTTCACCAGCTTGGCGGCCTTGGCCACCGCCGCCTTCGGCCCGGGGCGCTGCACCGACGCCGCCGCCAGCGCCAGCGACATGTC
>ERZ795060.5369-NODE-5369-length-10246-cov-4.206260_pt1 | contig 10246 bp, 8 predicted proteins | sample MGYA00375144_ERZ795060 | MGnify/ENA primary metagenome ERZ795060 (study PRJEB30189, sample SAMN05720157) | activated sludge metagenome | isolation source: anaerobic digester from wastewater treatment plant | place: Japan | collected 2015-05-15 ... | reverse complement strand
CTCCGCCAGATTGCCATAACAGGCCAGGCCCTGTATCTCTTTACGGCCGGGGTTAACCGGGAAAATTTGGCCCGGGAATTTACAATGGCGCAGCAATTCAATAATTTTTCCACCCGGTTTGATCGGGTCGGCGGAAGCACCGACAACGGCTATGCTGCGGGGATTGAAGAAACTGTGCAAATCCGGGTTATGAAAAATTTCTGAAGCCATGAGAGCCTCCTGCCCAATTTTATTAATAAAATTCGCCTGCTTTGAAAAAAATCCTTTAGCTGAAACCCGGCACCCTTCTTCTTCCTGAAAAAGAAAATAACTTTAAGTGTCTGGCAGTTAAAGTTATTTTCGGTTGCGCACCCGCTCCTTGCGGGCCGGCCGGGGATTATGCCCGCCGGCCATGAGAGTGAACTGGCCGGGCATGCAACTGTCCCAGCAGCGGAAGCGCTCCCCCTGTTCCTGGCAGCCGTAATCCTGTACGTCAAAACAGTGACAGGTGGGGCAGATATAGGTGCAGGCACTGCAGCCGAAGCAGGCGTAATAGAGGCTTTTCCAGGCGGGATCATCAAAGCGCTCTTTCGGACGTTCCGGCATTCCTTCCAGGGTTAAGCCAAAACCAGTTGTCGGAGGGGGGACAGGTTTGTTTCCCGTGGAACATTCTTCCAACATGTCCACTACCGCGTGGAACAAATCTTCACCTTTTTCCGGGCACGATTCCAAAACCAGCTTATCTCCCTGTCCGCACCCGGAGCATCTCCAACTGCAAATAGCGGATCACCTGGTGAGACAGCAGATCCATGGCCGCCGAAACCGGGCAGGAGGCGCTGCATTTGCCGCATTGCAGGCAGCAGGCCGGATCCTGGCCGCTGCGCTGGCAGGCGGAACAAAAAGATACCAGGGGCTATCCTTTAGCCGCCGCCAGGGGCTGGCCGGGGAGAGCAGGGAGATGGCCTCGTCTTCATAAAGGGGAAAGACGGCGCCGCAGCACTGCCACTGGGGCAACTCTACCAGTTCAATGCCTAAAGCTGCGGCAGCGGCCAGGGTCGTCTCTTCCATACTCCCCGGCCTGGCCTTTTAAAGTACATCCGGGAAAATAGCGATAGCGGACGTAAGCACCTCCCCTGCTGCGAGGGTAATAAAAATTAAAAAGCCTCGTCATCTAGTTCCGATAACGAGGCTTATCTTCCATTTTAATAATAAAAAATATCTTCTACTGTTTAAAACAACGGCCGGCCAATCCGGGTACCGGGTTATGGGTTTAGATCCGGCTTCCAAAAAGGACTATTGATCAGGGCGCTCCGGCATTTTTCACGCAGATCGGGATAGCGAAGGGCGAGTTCATCAATTAATGCGGCCATTTCACTGCGCTTGGTTTTACCGCCTACCGGACAGGGATTTTTAATTACCGGCCATTTTTCCCGGCGGGCCAGGGCGGCCAGGGTTTTTTCAGGCAGCAGCACCAGGGGGCGGATTTGCGTCAGGCCGGTGCGATCAAGAAATGTTGTCGGTTTGAAAGTATTCATCTGGCCGGTAAAAAGCAGGTTCAGGAAAAATGTTTGCATGGCATCATCCAGGTGATGCCCCAGGGCCACCTTATTTGCGCCAAGCTTTAAGGCAGCCTGATGCAAGGCTCCCCGGCGCATGTTGGCGCATAGGGCGCAGGGGTTCTTTTCTTTACGCCTTTCAAAAACAACACGGGCAATAAAAGTTTTCTCAATGTGCAGCGGCACGGCCAGGTGCCCGGCAAAACGGTAAAATGGAGCAGGATCGCCAGTCCAGCCCAGGTCCACGTGCACAGCCTTTAATGTAAAAGATACCGGCGCATGCTTTTGAAAGAGCTTTAAGATATAAAGGAGGGCGCAGCTGTCCTTGCCTCCGGAAAACCCGACCACAACGGTGTCGCCGTCCTCAATCATGCGGTAGCGGTAAATCGTTTGCTTGACCGTGGTTAAAAACCATTTCCCGTCACTTCGCTCCAAACCCGGCTGCCTCCCAAGTAATCAACTGACGGCAGGTGCATCAGCATAATCAAGTTGGATTATAGCAGATTTTGAAGCCTTTTTCGATAATGAGACGAAGTCCGCAAGCCATGACGACCGGAGGCATATTTTCCCCAGGCAAAAAAACAAATTTCGCCTGCCCGAAGAAAAAAACAATTTCTTGCCGGAACATGGCCAGGCCCGTTTCGACACATTAATTACGTGGATTTAATCAGTTTTAATAATATCTCTACCAATAACAATAATACTTTAATATTTTTATGATAATATAACCGGGAGGATAATAATAGTGCATTAGAATTGAAAAAGGAAGGTGACGCGGATGACCGGCAACCGCGAGAAAAAGGATAAGAGAATAAAGTCCAAAAAAAACTTGACTGTTATAATTATTCTAATTATTTGCCTGATCACATTTGCCGCGGGCTATGTAGCCACTACCACCGGATTAGACCAAAAAGCAGTGGAAGCGTTCCGGTTATGGTTTGGCAAAGGGGATCATACGGTGGCTCCACCGGAGGAAGAAGAGACACAAGATCCGGAGGAGGAAGAGCCCGGGGAAGAACCCGGGGAAGAGCCGGGGGAAGAACCTGGAGAAGAACCGCTGGAAGAGCCGGAAGAGGAGCCCGGTTCTGATCCGGGCAGCAATAATGGTGATCCGGTGATTTATGTTGGCCAGGTACTGATCATACCGGCGGCTGAAGGAGGGGGCCAGACCGCGGCACAGGTTATTCAAAGCGGCACCCTGTCCTCATCCACCAAGAAGATTGCCCTCACTTTTGACTCGGGATGGCTGTTTGAGCAGACCATACCCCTGCTCAATGTGCTTGACGATTATAACGTTACCGCCACATTCTTTCCCCGGGCCCTCTGGGTAAAAGATAACCCCGATCTGGCCCGTGAAATTGTCAAGAGAGGGCATACCATAGGCAACCATTCCCTGACGCACCCGCACATGAAAGAGATGTCGGCCCAGCAGATGCGCCATGAAATGCAGGAGTCAACACGGATTATCCAGGAGATTACCGGGGTAAGGCCTTTCCTGTTCCGTCCGCCCTATGGTGAATATAACCAGCTGCTACTGGAAATCCTGGCTGAAACCGGTTATCCCTATTCCATCATGTGGACGGTGGACACTCTGGACTGGGCTGCCGGGACGACCATGAATATCGGCGGCAACCAGACTTATATTGATGTGGATTTTATCGTTAACCGCGCCTTGAACAATGCCTCCGACAGAGGGATTATCTTGATGCATATCGGCGGGGCTGAAACGGTGCAGGCGCTGCCGCGGATTATCGAAGGGCTGCGCAGCAAGGGCTACCGGCTGGCCACTGTAGATGAAATGCTGCCGCCCCCGGGAACAGGTCCTCTGACTCATACGGTAAAAAGCGGTGAAACACTATTCAGCATTGCCCGGCGTTACGGGGTTAGCGTACAGCAGATCATAGAAATAAATAACCTGTAATTTTGCTTTAAATACTCTGCAAACCGGTTTTTTTCCGGTTTGCATTACTCAATAAAGCGGGACGGCCGTGAGCCATCCCGTTTTTTATTCCACCATATTTCTAAAGTATTACTTGACCCGGGCCGATCAGGCCATTCAAGTCAAGAACCGTCCCCACTTGAATGAGACTATGAGGGCTGCCACCCCGCCAATGAGAGCATTCAGCAGTTGCGGCAGGGCCAGCGCTTCCGATGCGGGAGAGGGGATTTCCAGCAGAAAGCGGGCTGCGCCCGCAATTACGGCGAATTTAAGCAGCGCTCCCAGAACCAGCCCGGGCAGCGCTCCCAGGGCCAGCCCGGGCGGTGCCCCTGTTTTAAATAACCGGCGGCTCAGGCCGTATGAAAGGCAAAACAAGGCATTGCCGGTCATAATAAAGGGGATCGCCGGGGCCAGGAGAGGCGGAATCACCCCCAGCAGCAGGGCCGCCCCTGGTGTGATCGAACCGATCAAGGCGCCGCCAGCAGGCCCAACCAGCGCCGTGGAGAAAATGAGCATGAAATTGACCAGGGGCCCGGTAACCGGGGTGGGCAGGCGCAGGCTCTGCACGGCCAGGGTTAAGGCCAATAGCAGGGCTATCCGGGTTAATCGCTTCAACGGGGTGTGGTCGGCCATCAATCTGCGCCTCACATTATGTTAACTTGAAAGCCCGGCGGAACAGGCCCGCCTAAAGATTGAAAATAACTTTGGATAGACAGCAGTTCTTTTTAACATTATATGAAGCATAATAAATTTCATGACCCGGGGATCAGCCCGGCCGGCAACGGGGAGAGAACCCCGCCCTTAGAAAACTAGCCTGGCAACTGCCGCTCCGCCGGGGCTGTGTCTCCACCGCTCATCCGGTGGCCGGCCGACAAGACGTATTCGAGACGATCAAAGACCGCTTTCAAGATGGTGGGCACGAGAAAAATCCACCACAGGAAAAGCCACAGGGGCATCCCTAAAAAAATCGGATGGATATAAACATAAAGGCCGAAGGTTATCAGCAGCCCTTCAAACATAAACGCATAGGGCAGTATCGCTATCAGGGCCAGTTCGTTCTTTTGCAGCGGGAACACGGCAAAGCGGATCCCGATTATCGTGGCGTAAAAGGCTGCCGCAATCCACGGTTCCAGGGCATAAGTATTATAGATAATCAGTCGCAGGGCCACCAGGATTAGCAAATCGATGATTAAACGTCCGTCCAGCCAGCCGTGCAGAAAACGGCCGTCCCTGGTAAAGGCCTTTCCCCGAAACCAGCTTAGATTGAACACTTTGCGAAACAATAAAAAGACCTGACCCCAGAACAGGATCATCCACAGGGGTAGCAGATCTGTCAGAAAGGGGATGAAATCTATGGAGGTATAGCTGTAAACACCCTTGATCATTGACATTAAATCATTCCCCCCGCCGGCAACCACCCCCAGCAGGTAAAAGAGCCAGTCTCCTTTCTGGTTCACCAGGGCAAACCGCAGGGCCAGGTTGAGTAAAAAAACGGCAGTAAGAATTTTGGTATAAAGGACATCTTCCGCTGCCGGCCGCCCGAGAAAACCAATGGCCACCGTTATAATCAGTAAAAAAGCAATCTCCCACAGCAGGCGCTGTGCCGCGGTTTGCGGAGGATATGGAAACAGTTCTTTCCACACATTTTTCACGATCGCAACAACCCCCTTATTTCTTGGATCAGCCCGCTCCGGAACAGGCCCCGGGAGAGCCCCCGGGCATACATATCGGTGACACAATTTTGCATCCAGGCGCAGCTGCCGCCGCACTGGCCCGGTCCGCTGCCGTGAAAGTTTTCCGGGGCGACCAGTTCTGCCGCAGCCCGGTGCAGATCATGCACATTTTCATAATCGAGCACGTTAACCATGACCGCCTCCCGGAAAGCTTTGCAGGGCCAGAACATACGTCCGTCACAGTCAATGTGATCGAAAACGGAGGGGTAGCAGGAAAATCCGCTCGCCTGCAGCAGCCTGTTCAGAGCATTCCGGGAAGCAATCATGGGAAACCCCGCGGCGGCCCGTTCTAAAATAACGTCGACCAGGTTGCGGTAATCGGGACGATGGAGCAGTGCCCGATCCGGATGGTGATTAATATTGGCCGAAACCGGGGAAAAGGTTATCCCCAGGTCGCAGCACCAGTCAAGAACATGGTAAACTTCGGCAATGTTTTCCCGCGTAATCACAGTATTGGCCACAAGTTTGAACGGGAACTGTTTCTGGAGCGCTTTCAGGGCGAGGATGTTGCGCAGGGTTTTTTGGGCCACCTTCCGTCCGACCCGGTATATCCCGGCCAGCCTTTCAACGCTGAGGGCGTCCAGGGAAACTATAATTACATCCATCTGTCTTAAAAAATCACGATATTCCGGCTTCAGCAGCAGGTCGCCGATAAGTGATCCGTTAGTATTAATCATGTTGAACATATTCAGCCCGGTGGAGTAGTCCAGCAGTTCGGGCAAATCCCGGCGCAGTGTCGGCTCTCCACCGCAAAAATAGATGGCGGTGGCGCCGCGCATCGTCTTGATCAAGCGCCGGCCTTGCTCTGTAGTTAACTCTTCCCTGAAACCGAGCCGATAGCGTTCCGGGTAAGTGCTGCCCCGGTGTTCGGAGCAGTAGGTACAATCAAAGTTGCAGCGGTTGGTCATGGTCCAGATGTAGAAGAGCGGCACAAAGTTATGCCGGCCCCGGTCCATGCGCCGTTTATTAGTACGGAAGCTTTGCAGCATTTTGGCAATGCCGGCCCGCTTGCGCTCCCCCAGAAGTGATCTCTGCAGAAAAGAACTGCTGCGATCCAGGTTGCAGCCGATGGCCGCGGCCAGCTCCAACGCTTCATGTTTTAGGGTCTCCCAGTCAGGATGGTCACCTTGAGGCCGGTACAGTTTAAACGGCGGGAACGCTGCTTTTTCCCGCATATGGCACACCTCGCTTCGCTAAGGCACAGTTTTATAACTTCCATAAAGGGACGGAATTACTATTAAACTTAAAATTAACATTATTCATGCAAATTTGTCAATTTTGCTGCTATTGTTTATTATAATTTATTGAAAAATTTCTAGCTTATGTTCAAAACACCAACCCCGCTCCTGCAAAATCAGGTGGTTTTTTCCACGTATGCTTTAATAATCCGGGAGAAGGCTAGTTATGATTCTAAATAAAGGAGGCCTCCAAGGTGGCGGTCAAATCGGCCCGAGAGACAGAATTATACCATCAATTGACCAGGGCCCTGGAGAAATACAAGGGCAAGTCCGGCGTGCTCATCGCCGCTCTTCAGGAAGCACAGCAAATATTCGGCTACCTGCCCCGCCAGGTAATGATCCATGTAGCCAACGAGCTAACCATTCCCCTGGCTGAAGTATACAGCGTGGTCAGCTTTTATTCGCTTTTTTCCACCGTGCCGGTAGGGTTGCACCGCCTTGAAGTATGCATGGGTACCGCCTGTTATGTGCGCGGTGCAGAGAAGTTGCTCCAGGGATTACAAGACAAGCTGGGCCTCAAACCCGGCGAGGTTTCGGCGGACGGCCGTTTCAGCATCGCCACCACCCGCTGCACCGGGGCCTGCGGTGCCGCGCCGGTAATCAAGGTGGGCGATGAACTGTACGGGGGCATGAATGAAGAGGGCCTCGACAGGCTAATAAAGGAGTTGAAACAGTGACCACATTACTGGAAGAGCTGGAGCAGGAACGAATACGGCCCGAGACCGAACACCGCCTCTTGCTCTGCGGCGGCATCCCCTGCACCTCTCTCGGCTGCAAGAAAGTTAAGGAGGCCCTGGAAGAGGAGTTGCAGGCACAGGGAGCCGCAGGAGAGGTGCCACTGGAAGTTGTCGGCTGCATCGGAGATTGCAGCATGGGGCCGGCTGTGATCGTCTATCCTGAAGGCATTATTTACCAGAAGCTCAAACCCGAAGACGCCCGCACCATTGTCCGGGAACATATCGTCAACGGCCGCGTGGTCGAATCTCTTTTGCACCGGGACCCGCAAAGCAAAGAGATCTTGCGCCGCAGAGAACAACTGCCTTTTTACCGGGGCCAGACCCGGCTGGTGTTGCGCAACTGTGGTGTGATCTCGCCCCACATTGACGAATACCTCAAATATAGGGGCTATGCCGCCCTGGCCCGGGCCCTGGCGGAGCTGACCCCGGAGCAGGTCATCGAAGAGGTCAAAATTTCCGGCCTGCGGGGGCGGGGAGGCGGCGGTTTTCCCACCGGGCGCAAGTGGGAAATGATGCGCGCTTCCCCCGGGGATGAGAAGTTTATTATCTGCAATGCCGATGAAGGGGATCCCGGCGCCTTCATGGACCGCAATATCCTCGAAGGGGATCCGCACAGCGTAATCGAGGGAATGATCATTGCCGGATACGCCACCGGCGCCAGGCAGGGTTATATTTATGTGCGGGCCGAGTACCCCATCGCCGTGCGACGCTCCCAGGAGGCCATCGCGCAGGCCCGGGAAAAAAAATTCCTGGGAGAAAACATCCTGGAAAAAGGTTTTAGTTTCAATATCGAAATACGGATCGGCGCCGGCGCCTTTGTCTGCGGCGAGGAAACAGCCCTCATCTCTTCCATCCACGGTACCCGCGGGGATCCCAACCCCCGCCCGCCTTTCCCGGCTCAAAAGGGCCTCTGGGGCAAACCGACGCTAATCAACAATGTGGAGACCCTGGCCAATATCCCGTTAATCGTGTTGCATGGCGGATCCCGCTTCGCCGAACTGGGCCTGGAGGGCGCCAGCGGCACCAAGGTTTTTGCCCTGGCCGGCAAGATCAACCACACCGGCCTGGTAGAGGTGCCCCTGGGCACCCCCCTGCGGACCATTATCTTTGACATTGGCGGCGGCATCCCGGGAAACAAAAAATTTAAGGCCGCCCAAACCGGCGGGCCCTCCGGCGGCTGCCTCGGGCCGGAACATCTGGATCTTCCGGTAGACTACCAGAGCCTGCAGGAAGCCGGCTCCATGATCGGCTCGGGCGGCCTGATTATCATGGACGAAGACACCTGCATGGTCGATATCGCCCGCTTTTACATGGATTTTATCCAGGATGAATCCTGCGGCAAATGCACCCCCTGCCGCATCGGAACCAAGCGCATGCTCGAAATACTGGAGAAGATCACCGCCGGAAAGGGCGAAGAGAAAGATCTGGAAACGCTGCAACAACTGGCCTTGCTGTTGAAAAACGGTTCCCTGTGCGGGTTGGGCCGCTCGGCGCCAAACCCGGTTTTAAGCACCCTGCACCGGTTCCGGGAGGAGTACCTGGCCCATATCCGCGATCATACCTGCCCCGCCGGGGTTTGCCGCAGCCTAACCAGGCTGCGCATCATTGAAGACAAATGCCGCTCCTGCGGCATCTGCGCCCGCATCTGCCCCGCCGCGGCCATTTCCGGGGCCAGGGGGAAACCGTACGTCATCGACCCGGAGAAGTGCTCGGACTGCCTGCGCTGCCTGGAAGAATGCCCCTTTGATGCCATCAGCCGGGGAGGTGAACGGGTTGCCGCGCCTATGGATTGACGGCCAGGAGCTGGAAGTGGAGCAGGGGGTTACCGTCCTGGAGGCGGCACGCAAAATCGGTATTGATATCCCCACCCTCTGCTACCTTAAAGATCTAAATGCTCCCGCTTCCTGCCGGGTCTGCCTGGTCCAGGTGGAGGGAAGGCCAACTATGGATCCGGCCTGCGTCCTGGAAGCGCAGGAAAATATGCACGTGCTAACCCATACCCCGGAAGTGGTGGCCGCGCGCAAACAGATGGTGGAGCTGCTACTTTCGGATCACCCCTTTGAATGCCTCACCTGCGAGCGGAACCTCAATTGCGAGCTGCAGCGCCTGGCCAAACGTTTCGGCATCCGGGACATCCGCCTGGAAGGAAGCCGCAACCATTTCCCCGTTGACGATCTCTCCCCCTCGGTGGTGCGCGAACCGGATAAGTGCATCCGCTGCCGCCGCTGCATCTCCATCTGCGAATACCAGCAGGCGGTAGGCATCTACCGCATGATCGAGCGCTCCTTTAACGCCGTGGCCGGACCGGCATTTAACGGCTCCTTGATGGAAACGCCGTGCATCTACTGCGGCCAGTGCATCACCGTCTGCCCCACCGGGGCGCTGCGCGAGCAGGATTCCACCGCCCGGGTATGGGAAGCGCTGCAAAACCCGGATCTGCATGTCATCGTGCAAACAGCGCCGGCCATCCGCTCCACCATCGGCGAAGAATTCGGCTACCCCATTGGAACCGATGTTACCGGCAAGATGGTGGCGGCGCTGAAACGGCTCGGGTTCGACCGCGTTTTTGATGACTGCTTTGGCGCCGATGTCACCATCATGGAAGAGGCCAGGGAACTGGCGGAGCGACTGGAGCGGGGCGGCCCCTTCCCCCAGTTTACCGCGTGCTGCCCCAGTTGGGTGCGCTTCTGTGAAAGCTTCTACCCCGACCTCATTGACAACCTTTCCGCAGTGAAATCGCCCCAGCAGATCTTCGGGGCCCTGGCCAAGACCTATTACGCCCGGGAAGCGGGGATTGACCCGGCTCGAATTTTCGTAGTATCGATCATGCCCTGCGTCTCCAAGAAATACGAGCTGCTGCGCCCGGAGATGAACGCCAGCGGCTTTCGCGATGTGGACGCGGAGCTATCCACCCGCGAATTCGCCCAGATGCTTTTCCAGGCGGGGATTGATCTGCGCAAAATGCCCGACGAAGCATACGATTCGCCCATGGGCTACGCCAGCGGAGCCGGCGTGATTTTCGGATCCACCGGCGGGGTCATGGAGGCGGCGCTGCGCACGGTTT
>ERZ795060.5365-NODE-5365-length-10249-cov-4.555130_pt1 | contig 10249 bp, 8 predicted proteins | sample MGYA00375144_ERZ795060 | MGnify/ENA primary metagenome ERZ795060 (study PRJEB30189, sample SAMN05720157) | activated sludge metagenome | isolation source: anaerobic digester from wastewater treatment plant | place: Japan | collected 2015-05-15 ... | reverse complement strand
ATACGCCAGCGCGCTCCTGCCTGCACCGCCTCCTGGGGGCTGATGGAGACCCTTAAGGAACCGCTCTGCGGAGACGGAGGGGGAGAGCTATGCGCCTTAACAAAATTACTGGGATGGTACCAGGAAGCGAGTACGGCTGTGAGGGGGGAGTAGCCCTGGTAGCGCCACGCTCCATCCAGATCCCTGGCCGTACTGTAAGCACCGCTGCGAATGCCAAAGTGGAGGTGGCTAAAGTTATAACCGCCGTTTTCCGCGGGGTAGGCGGAAATACGGCCGACAAGCTGCCCTTTGACTACCTCTGCTCCCTTGGGGACCAGGTTAGCGGCCTTTAAGTGCCCCAGGACTGAGCAAACATAAGTATTGTCGGGAAGCCTGTGCTCGATCACCAGAACATAACCGTAGCCGGACTGGTAGCCGCTATGTCTTACATACCCGTTGGCCGGAGCATAAACCGGCAGCTCGGAAACGTAATTGTTAGGCAGCAAATCTTCGGCCAGATGGTAAGCGTTTTGCTGCTTATTCCACGCGCCAAAAGCCTGCCCCAAAAACCATCCCCCGGAATCAAGAGGATAGCGAAAGTCATAGGCCGTTTGGAAAGCCAGCGCTGTCCCGGGCAGAGCAGCCATGACCGCAATCATGCTGAGAAGCAGCAGCGTTACATACAGCGGATACTTCAGAAACGGTTTCTTTGGTGAACTCTTCATCAGCTTGACCTCCTGTTAAGTTTGCTTAATAATTTTCAACATTATTTAACAACATCCTTCTTTATGTTTACTTGAAATAGTAAACTGTATTGCCAAAAATATACTATCGTTGGTTAAGACCGGTTCTAAAATTAACCTAAAAGACTTAATCCAATAGAAAATCCCCCAGGTTAATTCCATGGGGGATTACAAACTGTCCTTCTCGATTGGGCTAATTATCCGGAGAAGCCTCTTTCACTGTGCTTTTTTGGCCGCGATGCGTTTGTGTATAACCCTGGCCAGCCTGGCCTTCTGGGCCGGCGACAATTTCTTTCTCCATTTGAGGTATCCGGCAATCTTACGGGCTCTTTTCCTCCTGCTCTTCATCAACACACCTCCTCCGGTATTTCTTCATTAGTATATGCTTCCGTTTAACCCCGGGTTACACCGGTGTATATCATTCATGTTGCCCTGCTTTATTGACCGGATCTTTTTGTGGATCAAGGGCCCGGTAAAGGACATAATGCTGGGGCAGCTCTTTAATGATCTTGTAATTATACTTTTCCAGGGTGGCATGCAAAGCCTGGCTATTGGTTTTATAAACTCTGAACAAGATGCCCTGGACAGGGCTAATTTTAACTTCCCGGGCCAGGACCCACTTCACAATGTGCCGGGCCAGTCCGTGGTTTTGCGCCTGCTCCTCCAGGGCCATCATATAGATATACAATTTTTCCTCGTTTAACCGGCAATAAGAGATAAAACCGATCCGTTTTTGCTGCAGATAAACCAGGTAATTCTGGTGACTGTGCAACCTCCTGGGGATACGGCCGATTTCCCGTTGGGCCAGATCTTTAATATAAGCCAGATCCGCTTCCCCGGCTTTGCGCAACGTAAGTGCGGTATGGTTTTTTAGGGCGTCTTTGCCCTCCTGGCGATCCTGATTCATTAATAAACCTCCTAAAAATATATACCCCTGATAGTATGGAGAGGTAGATAATACAGTATATTCATCTTCAGGGGTGAAAGATGTAATTCGAAATCAATTTTTATATTTTTCTGCCGTATTCTGCCTGTGCTTATATAAAGCATAATCCAGCGCATTGCCGAAGGCCCGCAATACTGTTTTCTCTTCGTAAGCGTTGCCCAGAGAGACCATGGCCGATAAGGCGTTGCATTCAATAACCCATAAGTTTCCTTTTTTATCCAGACCAATATCGATCCCCATCTCCCCCAGGGGGCCGTACCTGCTCTCAAGGCTTTGATAAATGCGGTAAAGCAAGCTATTAAGCCTGCTCCTTAAATCCTGCAGGGCTGCTTCGTTGTAACCCATCATCTCCAAAAAAAACTTTTCAAAACGATAGCTTAGAGCATGGGTTGTAATCGGTGAATTCTCCAGGGCCACACGAACGGGAATACCGAGAATCTCCAGGGCTCCTTCACCGTTTCTTTGCATTTCCGCCCGTAAATCAACTTTTTTGCCCTTATATTCGATAAGATCGATGGGCTGCTGAACCACAAAGCCGCGGCGGCGAAAAAAGGCCTGAATGGTTTCGACAGCTTGGCTAAAATTTTTTAGCCTGCTGGCCACAGGTTTTTCATTAAAATAACAACAGTGATATGCTTTGTCCGGGAGCAGCGCCAGCCGCATCACCTGCTCCCCTCTCCTGCCCCGGCAGGCTTTAAGGTAAACCGCACCGTAGCGCTTGAGCATCGGTTCCAGATCTGCGGCGGCACTGCGAAATAACTTGGTTTCGGGCAAATACGGCCTTAAACTGCTCCTGCTGTATAAAATCCGGTAAACCTCCCATTTGTTGAATTCGAGGGGGCTGCTCACCGGGCGGATTTTGCTGGACTTTACGGCAAGCTGAAAACGCGCCAGTTCTTTAGGGTCAAGCTTTTCCAACCCCCCTTGCAGGTAAAGAATATGGGGGAAAGGATATTTTTTTCTAATCCATTGTCCCCGCTTCCGGTCAAAGGCGATGCCGTTAATTTGATGCTTGCGGTAGTCTATATCCTGGGGAGAAAAAATGTAGGCTGTGGCATTGAGGGCCCGGCAAAGACTGGCTACGGGCCCGTAGTGGGGTAAGCTGCGACCGGAGCGAACGATTTGTTTTGTATTACCTACAAAAACTCCGATGATCGGGTTGGCGGATCCGATCCCACTAAAAATAGAAGGCACGGTTTAAGACACCTCTAGCAGTTGTTGGCTTTTGATGCTAAAGCGCTGTGGCGATGAAGCATGGCGGCATACTCCAGGACCATAAGGAACTGCGGTGAAACACCGCGGGTATCTTCAATAAAATCCTCGGGAAGCTTGCTGGGCTTGGAATTGGCTTCTAAAAGCCAGATCCTTCCCCTTTCATCCACAGCCATATCCATGCCAATTTCTCCAAAGGGCCCGAACATTTTTTCAATGGCCAAAGCAATAACGATGCAAACCTCCCGGATTTTCTTGTCTTCCGGTATATAGGGGTATTTTTCTTTTAAATCTGAAACGATGGCAGCATAGTCCATTACTTCTCCTCCCAGGGCCAGATTGGTGATCACAGCACCTTTGGGAGCTACCCGGGCCTGATTATAGACGGCAACCCAGCGGCCGTATTTATTCTTATTCAACAATATCCGCAGATCGAGAGGGCGTCCGTGATATTTAACCAGGCGGATTCCCTGCTGCACAATGTACTTTTCATTTTTGAAATCGAGCATACCGGCCAATCCTGAAAGCAGATCGTTAACGCTGTTAAAAACTTGTTGATGATGCGCCCCGTTGCGGAAAAAAAATAAATGATACTTGTTGCCCATTTTTTTCACGGATAAAACTGCAGTCCCTCCGCTGCCCGCTGAGTTTTTGATAAAAATATAGCCGAAACGATGTAACATCCTTCTAATATCATCCAAATGGCGGCAGAGTAGTGTAGCTGGCAGGTAAGGGAGCACCGCTTTGATTTGCCTTAATCTTTCAATGACCGGCCATTTTTCCAGCTTACCGCTGTTAATAAAGCGGATTTTCTCTACATTTTTAAACCGCCGGCGGATGGCTTCCACCTCGCGCTGCAGCCCTTTGGGAAAAGCGGTGCCCCGGTCATAGATTATATCGGGGAAAGGGCAGAGCTTCCGTTCCCGTCTCCCACTGGGATAATGAAATACAGTAGCGTTAATCTTTCTCCTGTCCCAGTCAATATCTTCCGGGGAAAAAAAACAGACGGAGCAGCCGGCAACTTCATTGGCCTGCATCAATTTGGAAGCAAATAGTACACCTTTGGAGTTCAATAAAAACCTGTTATTGACAAAAACGCCGATTAGAGGCTTCATGACCTAATCTCCATTAACTTGTTTAAGGGGGTTCGTAATCGATTCGTTTCCTTTTTTATTTTTAAGTTTTTTATTTTTAAGTTACAGTTTAGTATATTCAAAAGGCGATATACGGTTCATCATCGAGCGGCTATAACCGGGGAAAAGCTCTTTTCGCCCAGCGGTATGTTACGCTTATGCAACAGCAGGCATATAATAGCCTGTAACCATTTCTGATATAAGGATGCCTTATTCATGAAGCAAGCTCAAAAAAAACCTGTAGTTGGCCTGTTTGTAGATGACAGTGTGATCATGTCTTTGCAAAAACAAAAAACATCACGTTTTTTCCGGCTAAATTTGTATGCTGGAGCAGCCCGTAAAGCAGGAGTAAAGCTGGTTCTTTTCTCACCGGGCTGCATCTCTTTTAACCCCGATAAGCTGGACGGAATGATTTACAATCACCGCTTGCATCGCTGGGAAGCAGCCCCTTCGCCTCTACCCGATATTATTTACGACCGCCTGGTTGGCGGTTCACCGGAACTGGTCCGGGAAGCTGACAAAGTGCGGCATGAATTAAACAGGCGCGGGGTGATTAAACTTAACGCCCAGCCTTACTTCGACAAGCTAAATCTCTACCAAACCTTATTGCGCTGCGACCGTGTATCTCCACATCTGCCGCCAACCAGGAAATATAGAGGCGCTGAAACACTGCTGGAGATGTTTAAGGGAAGCAGCCGCCTCTATCTCAAGGCGGTAGACGGCAGGAGCGGCAAACAGGTCGTGCAGGTTGCCAGGAGCCCCCAGGGAGGTTATTATTATCGCTACTTTAATGAGCGTCTTTTTTCAGGAAAAACGGCAACTCTGCCGGCTCTAGAAAAAATAATCAAGCAGGTAACCGGCCATAAAAAAGCCATTGTCCAAAAGGCCGTCGACCTGGTTCAGGTCAACAACCAGTTGATGGATTTGCGCGGGGAGATGCAAAGAAACGCCCGGGGAGAGCTGGAAATTGTAGCCATCCTGGTCAGGCTGGGGCAAAAAGGCTCACCGATCACTACGCACGGCGAGAGTTATCAATTTGAAGATTTTTACCATACCCGCTTAAACCGCTCCAGGAAAGAGATCGCCTTGCTCAAAGAGAGGATTAACGATTTTCTATATGCTGTCTATGACTGTGTGGAGCGGGCGTACGGACCCTTCGGAGAAATCGCCATAGATTTCGGCATTGACCGCAAGGGCAAGATCTGGCTGTTTGAATGCAACGCCAAGTCCATGAAAGTGTCGTTATTAAAAAGTGCCGATCCCGATGCCACCGAAAAAGCGTTTCTAAACCCGATGCTCTATGCCCGCTACCTCTATTATTCCCGGCAATCCCAGGACCGTGGCAGAGAACAAAAAAAAGACAGAAACCTGGTAAAATAAAGGATTTGATGTTAAGTGCGCACCTATCAAGTGGTTCGCAGCAAGACGGCCAAAACCGGCGTGCTGCTTAAAGATCCCGGGCTTGACCGGTATATTCCCGAAACCGAACTGTATAGCCGGGAAAACTTAGCCAGAATGCTCAATAAATACAAATATGTTTATGTAAAACCGGACTGCGGCAGGGGTGGAAACAAAGTTATCTCTATAAACCTGGATGATGGAGGATCCTGCTCAATTCACTATGATACACGAATTCTTAAAGGCAAGACCGTAGCGGAGGCAGCCGCCCTGGTTGAAAGGATTTCCGCGGGAGCGCCCTTTATCATTCAACAGGGCATAAAGCTGTTAACGATCAACAATGTACCTTTTGATCTGCGGGTAAATGTCCAAAAGCCATTCAACCGCTGGGAGGTAACGGCGATGATCGCCAGGTTGAGGGCTCCGGGCAAAGCTGTAACCAACTTCTGCCAGGGCGGCAGGCTTGTTGAGCTAAAGCAGGCCTTTACACTGGCCGGGTTAAAGCCACAAGCCTGCGATCGACTAAAGGCGCTGCTTACTTTTATCGGAGAAAAAACGGCGGCGGCGCTATGTCGAAAATATCCGCATTTAAGGGAGCTGGGCCTGGATATCGGGCTGGATCGCCAGGCCAGGCCGTGGATTTTTGAAGTAAATACAAGGCCGCAATATGTCCGGGGCCTGGACGAAAAGTTTGATCGCTATCATCGCCTGATCGAGCAAAGTACAGTTAAAAAATACCAGACGAAATGAGGTTTAATATAAATTGCCTGTTGCTAAAACTGCCGGCAGGCCGGTTTATCTTGGTGTTTTGATCAGCCAGAACAACCTCAACCGGTTTACTCACCTGGCCAAAATCCCGATTAGCGTAGGGGAAAGCAGCGACACTAAACCGGTGCTCTATCTTTTTACGCTTAAAGACATTGACAGCGAAAAATTGAGGATCAGGGGATTGTTCTATGATCCTTCGCAAAACCGCTGGAACAGCGGCATCTTTCCCTTCCCCCATGTGATTTACATGCGCAAAATCCCGGATCACCTGGATAAAAAAGCGGAAGATTTTTTAAAGCTGGCCGAAAAAATGCACATCCCCCTGGTGAACGCCCGATCCACTTTTGACAAGTGGGAGCTATACCGGGTCTTGTGCACCAGCCCCCAAATCAAACCCCATTTGCCGGATACCAGGCTCTACCGCGGGCAGGAAAGCGATATTTCCAGCATGCTCAACCGTTATGAAAAAATCTACCTGAAAGCCTGCCGGGGAAGCCGGGGGCGGGAGGTAATGAAGGTCAGCCGGCTGCCGGGAGGTCTCCTGGAATACAGCTATTATGACGGCAGGCTGTTTATCCAGCGGGCCAACAACAAGTGTTTGCCCCGTATTGTGGCCAATTTTTTTGGCCAAGAGGAGGTCATCATCCAGCAGCCTATCGATTTGATCAGCATCGGAGATCGCAAAGCTGACCTGCGGGCCGAAATGCAGCGCAACGGAGAGGGCCTGCTGGAAATTGTCGGCATGCCGGTGCGGGTCGGCCATGCCCGCTCCCCCATCACCACCCATGCAGCCTGCTATCGCTTTGAAGATTTTTTTGGCCATGTTTTAAAGCTGGATCAGGCTACCGTGTCCACGCTGGAAGATAAACTGCGCCGCCTCCTGGGCCAAATTTACTTAATGCTGGAGCAGCACTATGGTCCTTTTGGGGAACTGGGCATCGATATCGGTGTGGACCGGAATTTCCACCCCTGGTTTATTGAATGTAATGCACAATCGGCCAAGGTATCGCTGATGAACGCTTATGGCGGTGCAGCGCTGCTTAGGGCCTATATCAATCCCCTGGAATATGCTTTAAAAATTGCCGCTCCGCCGCCCCCTGGAGGGCAGCGGAGCCGGCTGGCGCCAATTCGCAGTACATCATCATAGCTTTGCCTAATCAGGCCTGATTTGTTAAGATGGTAAAAAAAGAATTATAACCCAGGCGAACTGGAAAAAGGAGAGGAGACCATTGTTGATCGTCGCCCGGGCCCCCGGCCGGGCAGGCATAATCGGCAACCCCAGCGACGGGTACGGAGGCGCGGTGCTTGCCTGCTCCATCGAAAACACGGCTACGGCAACCATAGAGCCCGCGGATAAGCTTATCCTGCAAAACCGCGGGGGCAGCGTGATTTTACAGCGGACAAGCGATTTTGCCTGCCGGGGTGACTATTTTGATATTCCCCGCGCTGTTCTGCGCTGCCTCAACCTGGAGCAACTGAAGGCCAAAATATTCATTCACTCCACGGTGCCGGAGCAGGCGGGTCTGGCCGGTTCCACGGCGGTCATAGCCGCTTTATTGTCTGCGCTGCTGGCCTATACGGGGCGCAACTATCATAAATACCATCTGGCGGAGTTAAACCGGACCATAGAGCTAAACTATCTGAACTGCCATTGCGGCTACCAGGATGCGTACATGACTACTTTCGGCGGCCTCAATTACCTGGATTTCCGGAGCAAAGAGCATTACCGGGAGCTGCACCTTGAACAGTACGCCACGGTGGAGCCGCTTCATTCTTTCTGCAGCGAGCTGCCCTTTGTTATCGCCCATACCGGGGTACAGCATCACTCCGGCAATTTTCACCGCCCGCTGCGCGAACGCTGGCTGAAAGGAGAGCCGCAGGTTGTCAGAGGCTACCGCGAGATTGCAGAAATGGCCCGGGAGGGCAAAAAAGCGCTGCTGAACCGGGATTGGCCGCGCCTGGCTTTCCTGATGAATGAAAACCACCGTATTCAGGATGCGCTCTCTTTCTCGGGAGAGCGGAACAACTATATGATCAGGGTGGCCCGGGATAATGGGGCGCTGGCGGCCAAGCTGGCCGGCGCGGGCGGCGGAGGGACCATTATTGCTTTAACCCTGGATCCCTCCCGGACCAGGCAGGCGCTTAAGCGGGCCGGCGCCACTGCCTTTATCAATCTTGATCCCGGTTCGCCCGGCGTTACGGTCACCAAAGCGGAACAGGCCCCGTCTTCCCGCAAGAATATTATGAGTACTTCACCAGCATCCCCTCTCCCCGGCCCTCTCCCGTAAGGACAGACCTGAGCCTGCAAGCCTGCCCCTCTCCTTATTCTTTAGGAAAAAGCCAGCGCCGAAAGAGCAACCTGCGCTATCCGGCGGGGCCAGGTCGCCTAAACCCCGGGCTTCCAGGACTGCTGCTTTCAGCCGTCAAAGCCGTCGATTAGTTTTAGCTCCTTGTTGAGATATTGTTTGCGGCAAAGACTGCGCTGCAACTTGCCCGAACTGGTTTTGGGCAGGGTGCCCGGCTGCACCAGGACGATGTCCCGGGGCGGGACCGCACAGACATCGATAACCCGTCTGCGGATAGCGCGCCGCACTTCCAGCGGCTTCTCCGTGCGCACCTCGGCCACCACGACGATGGCTTCTTTACCTTTACTGCCTTCCAGGCCGAAGGCAATAACATTGCCTGCGCGCACACCCTCCTGGGTGCCGATAGCCCTTTCCAGATCTTCCGGGAATACGTTTCGGCCGGCAATGATAATCACATCTTTAATGCGGCCGCAGATCACCAGCTCTAAAGGGCCGCCATCGGGGCCGCCGGTAAAGTAAGCCAGGTCTCCGGTGCGCAGCCAGCCGTCATGAAATAGCTCCTTCGTCAGGTCGGGCCGGTTATAATAACCGGTGGTCACCGAGGTGCCGCGGATTTCCAGCTCCCCTACCTCCCGCTCTCCCCGTTCTTCTCCGGTAGCCGGATCGCAGATGCGCATTTCCAGCCCCGGCACAGGGCGTCCCAGCAGGGGCAGCCGCCGCGTCGAATCAAGGGAAGGGTCAGCCGGGCGCGCTATCCCTTCTTTCTCCAAAGCGGCCCGGTCCACGTAGTCACAGGCCATGCCCCGCAGCGGCGGGGGGAAGCTGCCGCCGATGGCCACTTCGGCCATGCCGAAGGCGCAAAAAACGGCTCCGGGGCGAAAACCGTGCGGCGCGGCGGCATCCACAAAGCGATCCACCGCTTCAGGATCTACCGGCTCGGCTCCATTTAAGGCAATGCGCACCGCCGAAAGGTCCAACCGCTCCCCTTCCTCATACATCCTTTTTAAAGCGCGGGTGGCCAGGACCCAGGAAAAATTGGGGCCCGCGGTGATGGTTGCTTTAAACTGGTGCAGCCAGCGCATCCAGTCGCCGGGTTTGGCCAAAAAATCCTGCGGCGAAGCGAGGACCAGGGAACTGCCCACAGTCATCGGCACCGTGGTCAGGCCGATTAAGCCCATATCATGGTAGAGCGGCAGCCAGGAAAACATGATGTCATCAACAGTTACTTTAGCCGCCTCGACCATCCCGTCGATATTGGCCCCGATAACATGATGCGGCAACATGACCCCCTTAGGCTCAGCCGTGGAGCCGGAAGTAAACTGGAGGATGGCCAGGCGATGCGGATCATCAGGCACCTCCCGGTAGTCTGAGGCCGTGGGGCGCCCCGGCCCGGGCTGGACCCGGTCAAGCATTAGCACGGGCGGGTCACCGGGCCTGGTTTCCAGGAACGGCGCCAGGTCGGGGTCCAGCAGCAGCAGGCGCACATCTCCATGCACCAGGTGAGCCCTGGTCTGGCGCATAAACTCATCCAGGGAGGCCATGCGCATGGGCAGAGGCAGCACTATCACGCAGCCGCCGGCCAGCCATATGCCCTGTATGGCGGTCACCAGGGGCCGGGTGGTCGGCCCCAGAAGCGCGACATGATCTCCCGGCTTGACGCCGTGTTCCTGCAAAGACGCCGCCACGGCCAGGGCGTCCTGGTGCAGTTGCGCCCAGGAGAGGGTCAGCGGCACTGCACCGTCGCCTCCGGCGGCTGAGCCGACA
>ERZ795060.5363-NODE-5363-length-10251-cov-6.086603_pt1 | contig 10251 bp, 9 predicted proteins | sample MGYA00375144_ERZ795060 | MGnify/ENA primary metagenome ERZ795060 (study PRJEB30189, sample SAMN05720157) | activated sludge metagenome | isolation source: anaerobic digester from wastewater treatment plant | place: Japan | collected 2015-05-15 ... | reverse complement strand
CCACTGCGCGAGCACCGCGGCGGCGTCCTCGCCGGAGAGCGGCTCGCTGAGGCCGTAGGGCGGGTCGGTCACGACCGCGTGAAAGCGATCGGAGGCGAGACCGCGCAGGGTCTCGCGCATGTCGCCGCGCAGGACTTGCACGGCTGGAGTCGGGGGAGCGGAAGCCTCGGCGCAAAGCATGCGCGGTCAGCGTAAGGCGCGCCTCGCGCTGCGCAACCCGCGCCGACACAGATTATGCGGCGCGCTGTCGCGCCGCGGTGTACGCCTTGCCGCCCGCGGCGACCTCCACGACCCACCCGCGCTCGACCAGGTGAGCGACCGCGGCGTCCAGGCGCGAGGCGCGCTCGTGGCGCTGCTTCGCCCACCCCCGCTTCAGGTGGGTGTCCAGGAGCGCGCGGCGCGTGACCGTGCCCCCGTGTTTCTGGAGCAGCTCGAAGACGCGCTCGGCGTCGTCGTCGACGGGCGAGTAGATCGCGCGCTCCGCAGCGAGGAGCGCCTGGGGGAGGGCGTAGTGCTCGATATAGCGAATCGCGCGCGCCGCGTCGGTCTCCTCCACCTCGCACGCGCGGACCGCCCCCTCGCGCAGCAGCCGCAGCACCCCGGCGACGCGCATCGCCTGCTCGCCTGCGCGCGCCGCGATGTCCGCCGCGGCGATCTCGGCGAAGTCGCCGCCGGGCCGAGAGCCCGCGCGCATTCGCTCTTGAAACGCGTACAGGAGGCGCGCCGCCTCCGGCGACATGCCGAGCACCTCCGGCGCCGAGGGCGCGAGCGGGTGGTCGTGCCCCGGCGTCGGCAGCAGCAGGCCGCGCAGCCGGTCCTCCCAGGCGACCTGCCGCCGCTCGACCTCGGCCTCGGGAAACGAGGGCACGCGCTCGCCGCCGCGGAGCTCGCGGGGCCTCGAGATCATCACGCGCGCGAACAGTCCGCGGGACCCGAGGTGGGCGAGCATCTGTGCCTCGGCCTCGCTTTTCGGCACGAGGATCCCCGGCTGCAGCGGCAGCAGGAAGACCGCGCGCATGGTCGGCGACTGCGGGCCGCCGCCCGACTTGTACTCGCCGACGCGCGTCCGGGGGAGCTCCTCGCCCGAGTACGCGCAGAGCCACGGCTCGAGCTGGTCGCGGCCGCCGATCCCGTCGCCGGCCGCGCTGCAGAAATTGCGCAGCACGATCGAGCCCTCGCCGGCGACCACAAAAACGAAGCGCGCGGCGATGGTCTGCACGCACAGGCCCATGGGGTTGATATCGCCCGCGAGGTAGCGCGGCTCGGCGGGCGGCGGCGCGTCGAGCGCCTGCTCGATCTCGATCAGCCGGTCGTGGAGGCCGGCGATCCGCAGCGCGTTTCCCTCCTTGCGCGCGGTCTTGAGCGCCTTGCGCCTGTCGTCGCGCTCGTCCTCGAGGTCGCGTCGCGCCACGCGCGACGCGCTGATCTCGCGCTTCGCGAGCTCGCAGATCTGCTCCTGGTGCTCGCGGAAAAGCGGGCGCCCCATGCGGTTTAGGCAGATTGACTTGCCGTCGCCCGGCCGGGCCTCGACGATCTGGTGCAGGTGCAGCGGCAGCAGGCCGAGGCGCGTCCGCAGCATCGCGCGCCCGGCGATCGCCGCGGACGCGAAGGTGAGCCCGAAGACCGCGGGCATGTCCGGTAGGATATTGAGCACGCCCGCGACGGCGCGGCAGTGCTCGGGAGCGCCCGGCGCGTCGCCGAACAGGTCGTCGATATCGAGGTCGGCGCCGCTCGTCGAGATCGCGCGGGGGGCCGGCGCCGTGATCTCGACCGGCGGCGCGTCGCCCTCCTCGTCGCCCTCCGCCGCGGGCTCGAGGTGCGGCCACGCGCGGCACCCGAGGGCGCTGCGCCGCGAGCGATACGCCTCCCGCGCCCACCGCTCGATCTCGTCCTGCGTCGCCGGCGGCGCGTTCGCGCTGTTCCACTCGCGCAGGATCTCGATCGCCTGCTCCTCCGCGCAGCCGCGGTCGCCGAGGTTTAGGGCGAGGCGCCGGGTCTTATCGTGCCGCTCGCCCTCGCGGGCCTGCCCGATCAGCTCGATCGCGTCGTTCCAGAGGTCCGCGGCCGTGCGGCCGCCGGCCAGCGGGTGCGACGGCCCGAGCACGAAATCGTCCGCGCGGTCGCCCTGCGGCGTCCAGTCCGCGCCCTCGTGGTGGTGCGACCAGTCCTCGCGGTATCGCTCGACCGGGAACGTCGGCAGCAGCGCGCGCAGCTCCCCGCGCTCGAGCCCGCAGGTGTCGACGCTCGCGCGGTAGAGCCCCGAGAATGACTCGCCGCCCGGCATGTGCGCCATCGCGCCGGCGGCCTTGATATCGTAGGTCTTCGGCCCGCGCACGCCCGTGCGCGAGACGACCGCCGCGACGCCGTCGGGGGACTCGGGGTCCTCCGGCGCCAGATAGTACAGGTGGACCCCGCCGCTCGGGGTGAGCGTGCGGACGGGTGTATCCCCGTAGAGCTCGAGCAGCGGCTCGACCAGGTCCGCGCGGTCGACGTCGACCACGACCAGGCCGGCGGAGCCGGGCAGGATCGCGTAGGCCGCCGGCCGGTCCTCGCGGCCGGCGCGCCTCTCCATGCGCCAGATCTCGTGGGAGGTGAGCCGCGGGGACTTGATCCCCGCCGCCGACAGGTGGCGCCACTCGCGCACGAGCGGCGATTTGTCCAGGCGACACGGGATAAAATTCGCCCACGTCCGCGCCCCGTACGCCGACGGCTCGGCGAGCGGGTGCCCGTCCGGCAGGCCCAAGCCCGTCGCCCACTCCCGCGCGATCGCGAACGCTTCCGACACCCGAGTAACAGAGCTCACGCCCGCGGAGCGTAAGGCGCGCCCCGCGCAGCGCAAGGTCGCCCAGCGCGGTTGCCGCGGTAGGTGCTTTGCCTACATGTAGGCGGGATCGAGCGGGCGGCCTGTCCGCACTGCGGACAGGTGCGGACAGCGAGTGTCCGCACCTACTCGGGGAGCTAGACCCCCCTAGCTTGCGTTTTACGAAAAAGTGCGGACAGGCAAGGGACCCCCGGCCCTCGGATCGGCGCGCGAGCCCTAACCTGCCGAAGCTAACTCGCGCGTACCCAAAAACTAACAAATCCCCTAATTGCGACCTTCATAATTAGAAGAGTTATTTATTTTACTATTATTATTTATGGTAGGCTCTGAGAGGGTGCCGAAACTAACAAACCTACCTGCCGGCTCGCGGGCGACCGCCCCCGAAATTTCGGGCCGGGGGTGCCTCGGCTGTCCGCACTTTTTCGTAAACCGAGAGCTAGACCCCCCTATCTCCCCGAGTAGGTGCGGACAGCGAGTGTCCGCACCTGTCCGCAGTGTCCGCAGCACCGGCCGCCGATCGGGGTGGGAGCATGTAGGCGAGGCGCGATCGCGTACGCTGCGCGGGGTCGACCCCTGCCTCCTCCGAAGGAAGAGGAGGAAGGGGAGGATAAGTAGTTTTGTTAGTTTCAAGCGCGAGCGGCTCGGCCGCCAGAGGGCGCCGGACCTGCGGCCCTGGCATCGCGCGCCACGCGCACCACGAGGCGCGCTGCGCGACTTTCGCGCTTGGCCGCGGGCCGACGGCCGGCCGACGCTCCGACGCGCCAGCGAGGCGCGTAGCGCGCCGGGCGAGAGGGCGAAAATCCTGCGCCGCAGATCTTGCGCGGCGCGGGGCGCGCATTACGCTCTCGCCGTGCCCGTCCCTCTGCCCGACCACGCTCTCCCCTCCGTCGCCCCGCGCGGGGGCAGCCTCTCCCGCGACGCCTGGCGCGCCCTGCTCGCCCGCCTCCGCGGCGCCGTCGAGCATACCGGCGTCCCGCTCGAGGTCGCCCGCGCCACGCTCGGGGTGTCCGACGCGCAGCATCGCGCCTGGTTACGCCGCGCCGCCGAGCTCGAGGCCAAGTCGCCGAGCTTCGCGCTCGGTCCCGACGGCGTGCTGCGGGTCGGGGGCTCCGACGAGCCCGAGGTCGAGTACGCGCGGATCGCGCGAACCTCCGACGCGCGCGAGGCCGCGCGCCTGATCGTCAAGCTCGACAAGATCGCGCTCGACGACACGCGCGGCCCCGCGCAGGTGGCGGCGATCAAGCTGCAGCTCGCGGCGCTCGCCCCGGGGCTCTACGGGACCTCGCGCGTGGAGGCGCAGGTCTCGGCCGAGGTCTCGGCGCAGGCGACCGACGCGATCGACCCCGCGCGGCTCGAGGCCATGAGCCCCGAGCAGCGCGCCGCCTTCGTCGACGCGGCGCGCATGCTGTCCGCGGCGCGCGAGCGGATGCGGGCGGCGATGGCCGTCGGCGAGCGCCCGGCGCCCGACCACGTCTCCGAGCCCGAAGCGGACGGCGCGCAGACCTGGCCCGCGCTGGCCGAGGAGGTCGAGGCGTGAGCGCGCTCGCCCGACTGCTCGCCTCCGCCGGCGACGCCGGCTCCGCCGCGAGCCGCGCCCTCGCCGAGGCGCTCGCGGCCGACCCCGAGGCCGTGATCGTCGCCGTCGACCTCGAGGCGTGCGCCGCCCCCGGCGGCGACGCGCGCGACCCCGACAAGGCGCGGATCGTGCAGGTGGCGATCGCCGAGGTGGCCGCGCGGCCGCTGCCCGGGCAGGTCGACGCCGCGGTCGCGGAGGAGTGGGAGGCGGACGGGGTCGAGGTGCCCGCGGAGCTCGAGCGCGTCGAGCCCGGGCCGGCTGGCCTGTACACCCGCGAGGAGGCGACGCTGGTCGACCCGCTCTGCGAGATCGACGCCGGCTCCGCGGCCGTCCACGGGATTACCGACGAGGCGGTCGAGGGCGCGCCGCGCGTCGACGACCTCGTCGATCCGCTGGCGTCCGCGATCCTGCCCGAGGGCCGGCGCCCGATCCTGGTCGGGTACAACGGCGCCCGCTTCGACGCGCCGCTGCTGGCCGCCGAGCTCCGCCGCGCGGCCGGCCGCCTGCGCCGAGACGACCCCGCTCGGGCCGCGCTCGCGGAGCGCGTCGCCGCTCGCGTCCTCGAGGAGACCTGGATCGACCCGCTGGCGATCCGCCGGCGCGCCGAGCCCGGCGACCTCGCCGGGTCGGTCCGGCGATACCTCGGCGCCGAGCTCCAGGGCGCGCACGACGCCCGCGCGGACATCGCGGCGACCGTGCTCGTGCTCGGGGCGCAGCTCGCTACGCGCCACGCCGCGGGCCTGGCGGACGCCGAAGAGGCCAGCAAGGCCCCGCCGGGGTCGTACGACCGCGCGGGCAAGCTCGCGGTCGACGAGGGAGTCGAGCCCGCGCAGGCGACCGCCGCGCAGGTGCGATTCACCTTCGGCAAACACAAGGGGGCGACCGTCGCCGCCGAGCCCTCCTACGCGCGATGGATGCTCACTTCCGATTTCCCCGAGGAAACGAAAGCGCGGCTGCGCGCTCTCCTCGCCACCCTGCCGGCGGACGCCGGCGCCAGAGGCCCCCGTGCTTATCGTCGGTGATACCCAATACGAAAACGACCCCGGCGTGCTCGCCCTGCTCGCGTCGGTCGTCCGGGCGCACCCGGACGCGATCGGCTACATGTCGCTGATCGAGGACGCGATCCACGTCGTCGTAAAGACCCCGAAGCCCAAGCCGGCGAAGGCGCCGCGCGCGCGGCCGAACGCCGACGAGTCGCAGAGCGACGACCCCGAGGCCAAGGCCGAGCAGGCGCCGATCCGCCCGCCCCACCTCGAGGTCCTCAAGTGGGGACCGGTCAAGGCCGAGCTCCGCACGCGGCCCGGGTGCGGCAAGCTGCAGAGGACGCTCACGGTGCGCGGCGATATCTGGGGGCTCATGACCCCGCGGCAGCGCGAGCTCGCGCTGCTGACGAAGTGCCTCGAGCTGCGCGTGACCCTCCCCGAGGACGGGGGCGAGCCGAAGATCGGGAAAGCGCCCCTGCCGATCCAGACCCACCCCTACGTCGTCGCAGCCGGCGGCGCCTGGTGGGAGGGGCTCGACCCGTGCGCGGCGCCGGCCGGCGAGGTCGACGTCGCGGCCGCGCTCGCCGACGAGGCGCCCCGCGCGCTGCGCGACCTGCCGCCCGACGCCCTCGCGGTCGGCGCGGCCGACGGCGAAGACGAGCCCTACTAGCATGATGTAGCGCACGCCGCAGACGCTAGACGCGGCGCGCGGCGCGAGTAACGTGGGGAGCGTGACCCTCGCCGCCCCCGCCGACATTCCGCCCCCGCCGCCCTTCGCCGCAGCCGAGGACGAGACCGCGCCCCGCTGCGCGGGGGCGGCCGACGACGGCGCGACCTGCGCGACGATCGCCGACGCGCTGGCCGACCTGCTCTCGACGCGCGTGTGCCCGACGGTCTACCGCGCGGCCTGGCTGCAGGGCAAGTCGCCGCCTCCGCCGCCCCTCCTGCGCGCCCGCTGCGCCGGGTGGACGCCGCCGGCCGAGGCCGAGACCCCCCGCTTCCTGCGGCGCATCGTCGACGCCGGCCTCGGCCGGACGCTGCTCGACCTGCTGATCGCGCGAAAGGTGGCGCGCGGTGCCGCGTGATTCGGTATACAATGGGCGTGAAAGCGATCGCGCTCGCCCTGTCCCTCTTCGCCTCCCTCCTCGTCGGCCCTTGCACGGACCCGCAGGATCCGGTCCCCGTGCTCGTCGACGCCCTCGACGTGTCGCGCTAGCCGCGCGGTCGCCGCTTGACGCGGCGCGCGTAGTGCGCAGATTGCGCGGCGTGCGCACAGAGACCACGCCGCAACGATTCCCGGGGCCGCCGCTGCTGATAGGCGAGGCCCCTTCCCCCGGCGGGCTCGGCCCCGCCGGCCCCTTCGACTGCGCCTCCGGCGACGCGATCGCGCGTCTGCTAACCGAGGCGGACCCGCGCGGCGAGCAGTGGACCCGCGCTCGGGCGCTAGCCGCCTTCGAGCGACGCAACCTGCTCCCAGAGTGGCCGGGCCACGACAAGTCCGGCCGCGGGTCGGCGCTGCCGACCTCGGCCAAGCGGGCCGCGGCCGCGTCGCTCCTCTCCTTCGACGGGGTCGCGGGGCGCAGGATCGTGCTCGCGGGGTCGCGGGTCGCCGACTCCTTCGGCCTGGCGCTCGCGCTCGGCTCCGAGCTCCGCTGGCGCGGCGCGACTTGGTCGCAGGTGCCGCACCCGTCCGGGCTCACCCGCGCGTATAACGACGCGCGCGTCCGCCGCGAGGCGGGTGCCGCCCTGCACCGCGCGATCGACCGCTGCGCCGCCGAGCAGCGCGCCGAGGTCCGGATCGGCCAGCGCGCCTACTACCACTTCGGCCGCGCGCAATTCCGCGGCGACCTCGACGAGGCGCGCGCCGCGCTCGCGTCGGCCTCCGGCCGGGTCTACCGCTGGTGCGCGACCTCGATCGTCTGCGACCGCGCGCACGAGGCGCTCGCCGCCGTCCGCGCCTACCAGCGCGTGACCGCGCTCGCGCCCGGGCTCTCGCTGCGGGTGCCCGTCGGCCTGGTCGCGCTGCGCGCGGCGGCGCGCAACCTGATACACGATCGCCACGAGCCGCTCGCCGGCGACATGGCCTCGCCGGTCAAGCCGCTCCTCGCCGGCGACTGGCGCCCGATCGAGCAGGCGACCTCGGCCGCCGTGGCCGACCTCTACGCCGGCTGCGCCCCGCTCGCCTCGCCGCTGCGCCCGCTCGCCGACGAGGCCGCGGAGACCTTCGCCGGGCGGCAGGCGCACGCCGCCGACCTCGACTGCGCCGCGGTCGAGGCCGCGTGGTGGCACGAGACCGCGCACGAGCGCGTCCACGCGGATCCGCTCTGCGAGGCCGCGCGCGCCGTCTCTGCCGACCCGCGGCGCCCCGCTGCGCTCGCCTGCCTCGAGGCGGGCGCCGCCGACCTGGACCGCGCCGCCTGGCGCGGCCCCGACGAATTCCGCGCGGCCCTGGACGCACTGGCCGCCGAGCTCCCGCCGCTGCCCCTGCCGGGCGGGGAGGTGCCCCTTGCTCGCTGAGGATACCGCCGACGAGGTGGCCGCCCTGGCCGCCGAGATCTCCGACCCCTACGGCTCCGCGCTGGTCGACGCGATCGCCGCGCGCCCGGCGCTCGACCGCCCGGCCAAGCTCGCGCTCGTCGGCCTGGCGCGGCGCCTCGAGTCCCTCGGCCGCAGCGCGTTCGCGCGCCGCTGCGGCGACCTCGACCACGGCGCGATCGCCTCCGCGATCGCGGACGTGGCCGACCACCTGCTCCCCCGCCCCCGGCCGACGTGCGCCGAGGGCGTCAACGTCCCCTAGCCCCGAGGATCTACCTCCATGTACCACGCGATCGTCTGCCGCCTGTCCGCCGTCTGCCCGATCGACGGCGCGGATCGAATCGTCCGCGCCGAAGCCGCGGGCCATACCGTGATCGTCTCCGCCGAGCGCCGCGAGGGCGACCTGGGGGTCCTGTTCCCCTCCGAGGGGGTCCTGGACCTCGGCTTCGCCCGCGCCGCCGGCCTCCTCGCCCGCGACCCCGAGACCGGCGAGCGGCTCGGCGGCTACCTCGACGACCCGCCGCGGATCCGACACCTCCGCTTGCGCGGCGTGCGCAGCGAGGGCGTCTGGCTCGCGGTCGAAGATTTCTGCGCGGCGGCGAGCGCCGCGCTCGGCGAGCTCGTGCTGCCCGGCGAGGTCGAGCCCGGCCAGCAAATCGACGTGCTCGTGCGCGGGTCGCGCACCCTGCGCCTGTGCCGCAAGTGGACCCCGCGGATCCCGCGGCCTGCCGGCGAGCGCCGGGCGAAGACGCACCGCGAGGACCCGCTGCCCGAGATCTTCCCCCAGCACTACGATACGCCGCAGCTCCGCAGCAGCGCCGACGAAATCCCGCGCGGCGCGCGGATCGAGCTCAGCGAGAAGGGTCACGGCACGAGCGGCCGCGTCGGCAAGGTGCGCGTCCCCCGCAAGCTCAACTTCGCGCAGCGCGCCGCGAATCGGATCGCGCGCCTCTTCGGCCGCTGCCCCTTCGACCCCGCTCCGCTGCAGGTGGTCTCAGGGTCGCGCCGCGTCGCGTTCGTCGGCCGGGCCGCGATCGACGCGTACTACCGGGACCCCTTCCGCCAGCAGATCGCCGAGCACCTCGGCCCGCGGCTGCGAGAGGGCGAGATCGCTTACTTCGAGGTGGTCGGCTTCGACTCGCAGGGCCGGCCCATCATGGCGCAGCAGGAGGGAACTAAGCTCCCCGAGGTGCGCCAGGCGTACGGCGCGACCGTGACCTACTCGTACGGCTGCGAGCAGCACGGGGAGATCACGGGCGGGCGCCCGCCCCGCCGGCCCGACGCCCCGCTCGGCGGGCGCGCGCTGGCCTGCCCCGCGCCGGCCCCGCGCTACCGCGTGTGGCTCTACCGCGTGACGCAGGACGGCCGCGAACTCCCGCCCGACGAGGTCCGCCGCCGCGCGATCGAGCTCGAGATCGAGCCGGTGCCGCTGCTCGACTCCTGGACGCACGACAACGCGCGCGACACGCTCGCGCGGGCGCGCCTCCACGCGGAAGGCCCGACCGGCGTCCTGCCGAGCACGGTCGACACCCGCCACCCGCGCGAGGGCGTCGTCCTGCGCGCCGTCGCCCCGGGCTTCGACCGCGCCTACAAATTCAAGAGCTGGGCCTTCGGGGTCCTCGAGGGCTACCGCAAGGCGCCCGACCGCGAGGAGGACGAGGCCCCCGCCGACGAGGTCGCCGAGGCCGCCTAGCGCTTGACCCGGCGCCTCGCCGCGGATACCGTGGAGGGGTGCCGACGAAGCCTGCCGCCGCCCCTCCGCCCCCCGCTCCGCCGAAGCTCCGCGGCCTCGCCGCGCTGCTGCCCGAGTCCGTGCTGCGGGGGGCGCAGGCCGCGATCGCCGAGCAGCGCGCGGGCGAGCAGCGCCGCGCGCTCCCCGCTCCGCCGGCGCCGAAGCCGGCTCGCAAGTCGCTCCCGGCCTCGCGGCCGATCGCGACGATCGGGGTGGTCGCCTCGCCCGCCGGTGTGCTCGTCGGCGCGCGCGGGCGGCTGCCGACGATCGACAAGGTCCCCGGCGGCGGTTTCGCGCTGATCATGACGCTGCCGTCCGGGCGCAGCGGCGGGCTCGCTGGCGCGACGGGCGTCGCGCCCAAGGGCCTGCGGTGGGCCCGGCTCTCCGAGCTCACCGCGGCCGACCGGGCCGACGCCCTGGCGCTGGCGCCGGACCTGCTCGACCTCGAGCGGCTCGCCTCCGCGGAGGCCGCCGCGCGCGAGGCGCTCGACGCCGCGGGCGTCGCGCCCGAAGACCTCGCGGGGCTGCGGGTCGACGAGGTGCTGCGCCTGGCCGCCGAGCGGCTGCGCCGGCTGGCGCCGACGATCCGCGGGGTCGCGTGGTC
>ERZ795060.5362-NODE-5362-length-10253-cov-10.509217_pt1 | contig 10253 bp, 12 predicted proteins | sample MGYA00375144_ERZ795060 | MGnify/ENA primary metagenome ERZ795060 (study PRJEB30189, sample SAMN05720157) | activated sludge metagenome | isolation source: anaerobic digester from wastewater treatment plant | place: Japan | collected 2015-05-15 ... | reverse complement strand
TAAGCGGGCCTGACGGAAACCAAATCACAATTAAGTTAGAAGGCGAGCTATCCGAATGGGCGAAGTAGTTATCCCTGGCTATCCTAACCCCAGACAAAAGGAATTTTTCCTCGCTGATGCCCGGCATATTGCCTACGGAGGTGCTAGAGGTGGAGGAAAGTCTTGGGCTATGCGAGTTAAGTTCGTGCTGCTGGCCATGAATTACCCAGGACTTAAACTGTTGCTACTTCGGAGAACGCTACCAGAACTACGAGAAAATCACCTTATCCCGCTTATGCAAATGTTATACGGAGTAACAAAGTTTAATTCCGAGGAAAAGGCTTTTACGTTTCCGAACGGCAGCAGGCTGAAACTAGGATACTGCGACAGCGAAGGTGATGTTTATCAATATCAAGGGCAGGAATATGACGTAATCGGTTTGGAAGAAGCGACACACTTTACCGAGACACAAAAAGACTTCTTAACTACTTGTAACCGCTCAATTAGAAACGATTTTAAGCCACGAATGTATTACACCGCTAATCCAGGCAACGTTGGTCATGCGTGGTTTAAGCGATTGTTCATAGATAGAGATTACCGAGGGAGTGAAAAACCGGAAGATTATGTTTTTATTCCAGCTCGTGTTTATGACAACGAAGTGTTGATGAAAACTAATCCAGAGTACGTGCAGACACTAGAGAACTTACCGGAAGATTTACGCAGAGCACATCTCGAAGGGGATTGGGATGTATTTTCAGGGCAATACTTTACCGAGTTCAGCAGAGATATACACGTTATCGAGCCATTCGAAATACCCGCTCATTGGAAACGCTACAGAACGCTGGACTATGGTTTAGATATGCTAGCATGCTATTGGGTAGCTGTAGATACTGAAGGAAAAGCATACGTTTACAAAGAACTCTACCAAAGCGACTTGATTATTACCGCTGCTGCTGAAAAGATTAAGCAAATCAACGGTACTGACAAAATAGTTTGCACTTATGCACCGCCTGACCTGTGGAACAGGCGGCAAGATACTGGCAAGAGTGCAGCCGAGATATTTGCAGCCAGCGGAGTGCCGTTTATCAAATCGAAAAATGACAGAGTAAACGGGTGGTACGCAGTCAAGGAATGGCTGAAGCCTATGCAGCAGCAAGACGAGCAGACCGGCAAGGAGATTACTACAGCGAAGCTGAAAATATTTTCCAACTGTGCCAATCTCATCCGTTCCCTGCCGCAACTGCAGAGGGACGAGAAAAACCCTAACGACGTTGCCAACGAACCTCACGAGCTGACACATGGACCTGATGCGCTGAGGTATTTCTGCAGCATGAGGCAGTCACCTACGAAAGAAAGTATCAAAAAACGTGACGACTTCAAACTCCGGACACCTAAAGAAGAAGGAGAGCCGGACGAAAGCTATATTTATATGGGAGGTTACTATGGTTGAAACATTAGCGGCTTTTTTAGTCGCTTTTTTATTGTTCACAATCACCTATGAGAGAGGTCTGAGAAACGGTTACAACCTAGCCAAAGATAAGCCTACCGAGCAAATACAAAACCCTGTAAATGTTATAGCTGCCTTAAAGAGGCATAAAGAGGAAGAAAAGCTAACGAACGAAATAGACGAAGTAATGCAGTACACAGCTGAGAAAGCCTTGCAAGCGGTGAAGCGCTAGGAGGTGAGATATGGAAAGGCAAGAATACACGCAAGAATGGCGTGAGTATCAACGTGGCATAGACTACAAGATTAAGCTAGACTACTACGCCAGAGTAGATAGAAACTGGAATTTTTACAACGGAAAACAGTGGCTAGGCGTAAACGTAAACGGGCTACCGAAATTCACCTTCAATATTTGCCGAAGCGCAATCAACTACTTCATAGCATCTATTTTGTCTAAAAAAGTCAAGATGCAATATACTGCCGAAAACATTCCAGATGAACCAAAAACGCCAGAACAAGAACTTATCAAGCAATTTACCGACCTAATGACTGGCTTCGCCGATCTAAAGTGGGAAAAAGACAAGATGGATTTCAAGCTACGCCAACTTCTCTTGGACGGAGCCAACTCAGGTGACTTCTGTGCCTATGTGTACTGGGATGCTACCAAAGAAACAGGGCAGGACGAAAAAGGCGATTTTGTTACTGAACTAGTGGACGGAGTGAATGTTCACTTTGGCAACCCGAACAACCCAGATGTGGAAGCACAGCCATACATCTTGATTGTTGGCAGGGAAATGGTGAGCAAGCTCAAAGAAGAAGCCAAAGCCAACGGGATACCAAAAGAACAGTACGACAACATACATGGCGATTCCGATACACTTTACCAAGCAGGTTCTAGCGGAAAAATTGAACTAGATGAACATGGCGATGAAGGAAAATGCCTATATATCATCAAGTTTTGGAAAGAAAATGGGATAGTCTATTGGAGCAAGTCAACTAAATACTGCCCTATCAGGAAAAAGGTTTCTTTAGGTATCAGTAGGTATCCTGTGGCATGGGGAAATTGGGAAAAAGTCAAGAACTCCATGCATGGTAATCCGCCAATCGAAGGTATCATCGATAACCAAATCGGTGTGAACCAACTATTTGCCATGGTAGCCTACTGGATGCGGATGAGTGCCTTCGGGAAGGTTATATATGACCAGACCAGACTAGAAAAATGGACTAACAAAATAGGTGAAGCACTAGCTGCGCAAGGCCCTGTGAGTGACATCGTGTATCAGCTACAGGCAGGTAATTTCAATTCAGGTGTTCTCAACGTCATAGACATGGCGATCAAATATACAAAAGACTTTATCGGCGCAAGTGATGCTGCGCTTGGCCAAGTGAAGCCTGAGAACACTTCAGCTATCATAGCAGTACAAAAAGCAGCAGCAGTGCCACTTGAAAACGTACAGGCAAACCTTTACCAGTTTGTAGAGGATTTAGCCCTTATTTGGGGAGAGTTTATCCTTAAAAAATATGGTAATAGGCTTATTAGCTATAGAGAAAGCGGTGTAATCAAAACCGCCAACGTCAACATGGAACAGTTCAGAAACATACTCTTAAGGGTGAAGGTAGATGTCGGCCCATCCACCTACTGGAGTGAAATCACCGCTATGCAGACACTGGATAATCTACTACGAGGTGGCATGATTGACTTAGTACAGTACCTTGAAAGAGTACCAAGCGGGATTATATCGAAGAAACAGGAGTTAATAGATGAAATCAAAGACCGAATAAACGCACAACAAATGCAGGGACAGTATGAACAAATGGCTAAATGGCTAGAACAACAACCGCTTGACGTACAGGAGCAGATTATAAACCTGCCACCTGAGCAGCAGGAACAAGTGATATTACAAATGATGAATCAAACACCTGAGCAAGGTGTTTTTTAATTCGCTTGAGGAAGCGTAAAAACCTCATATGGAAAGGAGATTAGATATGTCAGAAGAGATTTTAAGCTCTGTAAACGCAGAGCCAGAGGTGAACGTTGAGCCTCAACAAACAGAAGAAACACAAGTGCCTGAGCAGGCAGAAGAACAAAGCGTAAAAACTGAGGAAGTCGCTGAACCTCAAAAGCCAGTTCAGACACCAGAGGAAAACGCCAAGTTTGCTGCTATCCGCAGGGAAGCAGAAGCTAAGGCGAGGGAAAAAGCCAGGGATGAACTGATTGCCGAACTGTTCGGTGAGAGTCATGGAATATTTACCTATGCTGACTATCTGAAAGCTGTCCAAACACAGAAGGAACAACAAGAAGCCGAACGTTTAGCACAGCAAAACATCCCTGAAGATTTAGTAAGGGAAATCATCGAAAGCCGGAAGTTTCGCCAACAGTGGGAAAGCGAAAGGAAAACTATTGAAGAAAGGCAACAAAGAGAAGCAGAGTATCAGGAGTTTTTAGAAGTTTATCCCGATGTCAAACCAAGCGAAATACCTAGCGAAGTATGGCAGATGGTAAACCAAGGGAAACGGTTAGCAGATGCGTATAGAGCTTATGAGAATAAGCAGTTAAAAGCTAAAATAGCGGAATATGAGAACAAGTTTAAAGCGCTGGAAACTAACCAGAAAAACGCTGAAACATCTCCTGGCAGTGTTACAGGACAAGGCGAAATTAAGGGCGATTTTATTAGCTTAGAAACTTTTAACGCTAATAAACATGACCGCAACTGGGTGATCAAAAACTTTAAACAAATTATAGAAAGTCGTGCCAAATGGTAGCGGCTTATTTTATTTCCAAGAAAGGATGATTAAAGATGGCTGATAACGTAAACGCTAAAGATTTCATTCCAGAAATTTGGGATGCCGCTGTTTATAGAACCTTAGAGGATAACTTAGTAGCAAGAAAGATTTGCAGGAACTACTCTAACAAGGTTAAAAAGGCAGGAGATATAGTCCACTTTAACGGTCTAGCAGACCCGGCAGTGAACAACTATACCGGAACTATTAGCTACGAAAACCTTAACTCCGGTACTGTATCGTTATTAATCGACCAACAAAAATACTACGCCTTTGATGTAACCGATATTGAGCAAGCTATGGCTAATGTGGATTTAAAGGGTTCGCAGGCTGAAAGAGCAGGCTATATGCTTAAAAAAGAGTGTGACAGCTACATCATGGGACTTTACACAGAAGCGGGCAATGTGCTTACAGCTGACACTTCTTGTGATACTGCCACAATTCTCTCTGATATTGGTTTACTAAAGCAAAAGCTGGCAGAAAACAATGTTAGCGAAAATGATATGTGGCTGGTTATCCCACCTTGGGTGCAGTTGAAGTTAGAACTTGCCGGTATCAAGTTCAGCATCAACGATGGTATCAACGGTAAGGGTGGTATGATGTGGGCTAAAATCCTTGGTTTTGATACCTACGTCACTAACCAAGTGGTAAATACCGCATCAACTCCTACCTCCCAAATCATGGCAGGTTCTTACAACGCTATTGTCTTTGCTGAAGCATTAATGAAGTCTGAAGCCTTACGTGCTGAAAATGCTTTTTCGTGGCACATCAGAGGGCTACATGTATTCGGAGCTAAGGTCGTTAAACCAAAAGAACTTGCTACCATTGCTCTGACCTATGCAGCCGAAACCGAAATATAAAAGAAAGGGTGATAATATATGCCAGATCCAACTGCTGTAACCGAAAGCACAATGAAAAAGTTTAATACTGCTTATGAATTAAAAATGACTGCTGCTACTGCCAATACTGGTGGTGGGGCAGAAGTATTTACATTTACCCCTACCGCTGTAAGGGGGTTACTTATCATTGATGCAGTAGGGCCTACTACTGCAACAGCAACAAAAGATATTGCTGTATCTATCGCTGCAGGCACTCTTTGGAGCGGTAAGACTGTCACTGCAACCGCAACCAAGGGGAAAATCACAGTTATTGAAGTAGAAACAGCAAGAGCAAAAGGTTCGGAAGGAGAAATCGCAGTTACTCTTACCCCTGGTGAGGGGGATAAACTTAAATCAGATCATGTGTGTAAAGTGGCGTATGTAGAATTAATTTAAGTGATAGGGGGCATAATTGCCCCCTCACTTTTTCTATGAGGTGGGATTATGAAGTTTTACGGGAAACCTAATATGCTAGTTAAAGAAAAGCGCAAGCAGCCTTTTACAGGAAGGGTAATATCTAAGCCATTATTCAGGTTTGATGAAAACGGAGAATATGAAACAGACGATCCAAGACTGATTCAAAAACTCAAGAAAAAGTTTAAATATGAAGAAGAAAAAGCCTATAGATGCAAAAAGTGCAGTTTTGAATGTGACAATAAAGGAGAATTATTAGCGCACTATAAGCATGAACATTCAAGGGGGTGAAAATATGGCAGAAAAACTTAGTGATTTATTTTTAAAAGCTAGAGCTTTGCTTGATGAATACTCAGATGATGGAGAAATGCTACACGAAGATGAAGTTAAGGATATGCAGTTAAAAGCTATTCCCCTAGCTGATATGGTACATAAGGAATTATATGAGTATTGTCGTCTGGATGAAGAACAAGAAGAACCAATAACCTTTACAGACATTGATGATACTACTGAAGTTAATTATAAAGCAGACCAAGCAATTGTATATTATATTGCTGCCAGACTAGCTCCCTTTGAAAATAAAGAATTAGTAACTTTTTTTGAATCAAAGTATGAGGAACTAAAAAGAGAATGCCAGAATAAAGCAACTCCTGTTCCAATAGAAGATGTATATGGCGTTGGAGAGGTAGTTGATGCTTAATGCCAATACGAGTTGAGTATGCGAAAAATAAAGTTGCTTATATCTATAATAGTTCTGAAATAGATAAAAAGATAAGCCAATCTGGTGGTGGAACTGGCCCACCAGGCCCGCCGGGAAGGACACCCGTAAAAGGTGTGGATTATTTTACAGATGCAGATATAGAAGAACTGGTTGGCCAAGTAATAGCTCAGGCCAGTTATATTTATGACCAAATAACAGCCTCTACCACATGGCTTATAACACATAATTTAGACAAATACCCTTCTGTGACTATAGTTGATACAGCAGGGAACGTGGTTCTTGGGGATGTTGAATATATTTCTAAAGACCAACTTATGGTAAGTTTTAGCTCTGAGTTTTCAGGGAAAGCATATTTAAACTAAAGGTGGTATGGTCATGAAAATCTTAACCAATCTTGACCTGAATAAAAACCAGATACTTAATGTTCGCTTGCAACAATTAGCTTCGGCTCCTGCAAATCCGGTAAAAGGCCAGATATACTTTAACACTACAGATAACAGGGCGTTTATTTACAACGGAACCGAATGGGTGGGAGCGGATTCTTTAGGCGCTCAAATGACAGGTGAAGCAATAGTTGCGGCTATAAACAATTCCAGCAGTATTATTGCCGATGATAACCTATCTGAGAATGTTAATAATGCTTTGACTAAGTTGAGCGGAATTGCTGACGGTGCAACAAAAGTAGAAAGCAGTGCTATCAATGGGAACATCAAAATTAACGGAAGCGAGACAACTGTATATACCCACCCGGCAAAACACAGCATTTCAGACGTTGATGGCTTACAAAGCGCCCTGGACAGTGTTGAAGATAATGCAAAAGATTATGCCGATTCCAAAATAGCTGATTTAGTTGGTTCTGCACCAGAAGCCTTAGATACTTTATATGAACTCGCAAATGCTTTAGGAGAAAACCCGAACTTTGCCACGACCGTAACTAATGAACTGGCTAAAAAAACCAACAAATTTACACAGGCAGTGGGAAACGGCAGCGATACGAGCATAGTCGTAACACACAATCTAAACACCAGAGATGTTGTTGTTATGATAAGGGAAACCGCCTCCCCTTACGCCCAGGTTATAGCAGATGTTGAAATGACCACCGTAAATACCGTTACTTTAAAATTTGCTACTGCACCTACCAATGGCGAATACACAGTAACTATTATCGGATAAAGGTGTGATAAAATGAAAATTTTAGCACCTTTAGAATCCCCAATTTTAACAGGCATACCTACCGCACCAACAGCCTCTGCAGGCACAAACACCACACAGATAGCGACAACAGCCTTTGTGCAAAATGCGGTTAGCTCTGCAGGGATAGAAAAGGGGACTGTTTTACCGACAGCCGGTGCTGCTTATAGGGGGCAACTCTTTTATATTCAAAGCCCGTCAGGAACAGCGGATAAGGTATATATCTGTATTAAATTAGCCAACGATACTTACCAATGGATTGACCTATTATCCTTCAAGTTTGGGGTGTAAGGAGGTGAATAGATGGCAGTTTTTACGCCTAGCAGAGCACCATCACCTATAGTGATAGATAAGTTCTTAGGACTTAACGAATCTATAGGCGAAACGGAAATATTACTAGGACAAGCAGTAAAGCAGATAAACTTCAGGATAACCCAAAACTACAAAGCACAGAAACGCCAAGGACACAGAACCTTTATAGACTACGAGAACAATAAGCCAGTACGTGGCGTGTGGTATGGCGTCATTAAAGGCAAAGAAGTACTTATTTCATGCAATGACGGGAAAGTTTATGAATATAACTTTTCAACGAAAGAAAATACTCAAATCGGTGCTATGACTGATGCCGAAACGAGTATTTTTTATTTTGAATCGAAACTTTACTTCATTAACGGACACGAATACAAAGAATACGATGGTGAAACCTTCCAAGATGTAGAAGGCTATGTACCAACTGTGGTCATAGCTTCTATGCCTGCTGGCGGTGGTACGGAATTTGAGCCAATCAACTTACTAACAGGTAGGAAAAAGCAAGAATTCCAAGGTGATGGCAACGCTACTACTTATCAACTGGTAGAAACAGACATAGACGATGATGAAGTAACCTGTACTATTAATGGAGAAACAAAGACAGAAGGGACACATTTTACAGTTAACAGAACTGCTGGAACCATTAATTTTGCAGGTGGTACTTCGCCACATGGGGCACCGGCTAACGGTGCTTTGGTTGCTATAGAGTGGACTAAGGTAGACGAAACACACAGAGATTTAGTTGTCAAGAACAGATACGCTATGACCTTCGGCCCAGGTAACGACACTTGCATTTTTTTATGGGGCAATCCTGATGCCAAGAACCGTAGAACGTGGAGTGGGACTTTAAAAGCTAATTATTTCCCTGTATTTAACTTTACCCTTATTGGGACAGACGAATTTGCCATTACGGATATAAAGGCAGTCTATAACAGGCAAATCATTTTCAAAGAAGATAGGACCTATTATTCACCTCCTGAATTTATTGCCAATACCAATACTTATGATTATCCTGTATACGATTTAAACGAAAAGGTTGGCAATGTAGCCTATAATGGCGTACAAATCCTAAAAAACCTTCCCTTGTCGCTTTATGGTAACCAGTTTTGGTATTGGGTAAATACAAACGTAGAGGATGAAAGAAACGCAGAACCTGTCAGTAGTCGCATAAAAGAATCATTAACCAACGTTGATCTTCGCAATGCAGTAACCTTCGACTACCAAAAGGAAGGAGAATATTGGTGTAATGTAGGCGACAAGGTGTATATCTGGAACTATGGTAACGATACCTTCTATATCTTTGACAACATAGAAGCCACTTGTTTCTTAGATATAGACGGTACTGTTTACTACGGTTCTAAAGGCACTATTGAAGTGTTTGACGGAGTAAACGATAACGGAGAGCCTATAAATGCTGAGTTAGAGCTAGGTTTTACTGATTTCGGAGTAAATGAACTACACAAAAACACTAGAAAGTTATGGATAACAGTACAACCTGAGAGTAAAAGTTCCGTAGATGTTTTATACACCACTAATAAAACTTTTCTAAGTGAACCGAGGTCTATCTCAGTTGCATTTAATTTACTGGACTTTGCTTTAATCGACTTCGGCAACTTCTCGTTTCTTACTAATAGAGCGCCAGTAACATATAGAAGGAAGATTAGGGCTAAGAAATACGCTTACATCAAGTTTATCTTCAGAAATAACAAGCTTGATGAATCCTTAACCTTATTAGCCTTGAAACTTACTGCTGAAACAACAAGCGAGGTGAAATAGATGGCATTAACTAAGTTGACTACTGATGTCAACAATATTCAAAAGTTAGCAGATAGACCAACCGAAACCCCAACACAGCTAAAAGCCGCCTTTGATAAAGCAGGAGCAGATATAAAAGAGTATATCAACAACACATTAACCGAAGAAATAGATGCCTCTTTTGCTACTAAGCAAGAAGTAGCGGATATTTATGCCGGTGGGGTAGCGGACAACAGTATAAGTAACGCAAAACTAGCACCAGATGTAAAAATAGGTTCTTTAGACGCACTCAACACTACGGAAAAATCTAGTGTAGTGGGGGCAATTAATTCGCATTTGGCAGAAAAGGCGACTGAGTTGAAACTAGGGCACGTAAAAGCAAAAACAAAAGAAGACGGCACACTTATAATACCAATAAATATATTAGACGATGATAATGTCTATAATGCTGTGCTGACGACTAAAGATGTGACAAAAATATTAGAGGCATCGGCAAGATACGGTGGGACTATATATGCAATAGCAGTAGACGATAACTATGTATACGTAGGTGGGTACACCACCCGAACTGTGAAGAAGCTCAATAAATCCAACCTGTCACAGATAGCAGAGAGTGCAAGCTACGGAGGGGATATACGTGCAATAGCAATAGATGATAACTATGTATATGTAGGTGGGGACACCCCTCAAACTGTGAAGAAGCTCAATAAGTCCAATCTATCACAGGTAGCAGCGAGTGCAAGCTATGGTGGGGGTGTATTAGCAATAGCAGTAGATGACG
>ERZ795060.5361-NODE-5361-length-10254-cov-2.689283_pt1 | contig 10254 bp, 9 predicted proteins | sample MGYA00375144_ERZ795060 | MGnify/ENA primary metagenome ERZ795060 (study PRJEB30189, sample SAMN05720157) | activated sludge metagenome | isolation source: anaerobic digester from wastewater treatment plant | place: Japan | collected 2015-05-15 ... | reverse complement strand
TCTATCTGTTTTTCGCCATGAGAGCATATCTGAGCGACATAGGACTCGTACACTCTGAGGTGTTCATTCCCTATCTTCTTTCCGTCATATATTTATTAATAAGCGAGTTATATCTTAAGAATGAGAATCCAGTAGTTAACTGGGCATTCACGATGCTTGGACAGATGTATGTTGCTCTGCCATTTGCACTACTTAACGTGTTGGCATTCAGAAGCACGCCTGATGGAGTCGTCTATTCTTACCTGGCACCATTGTGTGTATTCATCTTCCTATGGTCAAATGACACCGGCGCCTATTGCTTCGGGTCTCTCTTCGGAAAACATAAACTTTTCCCTAGAATATCTCCGGGAAAATCATGGGAAGGTTCTATCGGGGGTGGAATCTTTGTTATTATCATAGCAGGACTTATCGGTTACTTCACCGAACTAAATGGAGTAAACGACTTGAAGATGAGCATACCTCAATGGATGGGACTGGGAGTGACCGTTGCCGTATTCGGAACATGGGGAGATCTTGTGGAATCGCTTCTGAAACGTACCTTTAAAATAAAGGATAGTGGTTCTATTCTACCGGGTCATGGAGGAATGCTCGACCGTTTCGACTCTTCCTTATTGGCAATACCTGCAGCAGTGGTATACCTATATACGATTACGCTGTTTTAACAGATCAACAATAATCTCTGCTGTATTGTCGGGAGCCACATGTACTCCCAATTGATTGCCCATATACTTGTAACCATCAAGCATAATCTCGCGTTCATGACTTCCGGGAAGGATTTTCTGTAACTCGGTATACGTATTATTTACCGTCATCTTATCAGCAACGAGTTCTTTGACAACCTCTTTGTCTGCGATAAGATTTACCAATGATACGTATTTAATATGCAGGATCAGCTTGCGTCCAAGATTCATGATTTTGCCTAACGACATGTAATAACATACCACCTGAGGAACTCCCAGTAATGCTGTCTCCAGTGTTGCCGTGCCACTGGTAACAAGGGCTGCGACAGAATTCTTCAATAAGGCATAAGTTTCTCCGAATACAATCGAGACATCGTTATTGTCTAGATATTGACGATAGTAATCCGGAGAAATGCCGGGTGCACCGGCAATAACCAACTGATAATCGGTAAAACGAGAAGCAGCAGAGATCATTAGTTTCAGGTTATTCTTGATCTCCTGTTTCCTGCTACCCGCAAGCAAGGCTATTATAGGCTTTGATGGCAAGGCATTACGTTGATAAAACTCATCAACTGTCTCGTGATACTCTTCATTAAAATTGCTGACTTCTTCTACCGTAGGATTTCCTACGTAGTGTATGGGATAATGATGCTTTTCCTCAAAGAAAGGAACCTCAAACGGAAGGATAGAAAACAACTCGTCGATAGTCTTTTTTATAGTCTTTATTCTGTACTCTTTCCAAGCCCAGATCTTTGGCGAAATATAATAATATACAGGTATGGAGGTATGCTTCTTCACAAAGGAAGCTATACGCAAGTTGAAACCGGGATAATCAACTAGAATCACTACGTCAGGTCTCCACGATAGAATGTCTTTACGACACAACTTCATATTTGACATGATCGTATTGAGATGAAGTAGAACGGGCATCAACCCCATATAGGCAAGTTCACGATAATGTTTTACACGTGTTCCACCGACAGAAGCCATCATGTCTCCACCGAAGAAACGAAACTGCGCATCAGCATCACGCTCAGACAAACTCTTCATTAGTCGTGAAGCATGAAGATCTCCACTGGCTTCACCTGCAATTAAATAATATTTCATCCTACTTTATTCAAAAGTCCAAGATTTCATTTTGTCAATCATTTCGTATGCCGTGACATCAATTGTCGTAGGGGTTATCGCCACGTATCCATGAGCTAATGCCCAGCTATCTGTATCCTCGGAACCAGGCTCATCATCGGTATATTCACCTACTAGCCAATAGTATTCGTAATTCCTTGGATGATGCATGCGAACGACCTCTTTTCCCCACGTTCCTTTTGCCATTCGACATATTCTTACGCCTCTATATTGATCCACAATAGGAAAGTTTACATTTAAACAAATTCCGTCAGGAAGACCTTCTTTTAGAATTCTTTCAGTGATACTTATGACAATATTTTTCGTCATACTAAAATCCGCTTCATCATCATGATCGCAAAGAGAGAAGGCTACTGAAGGTATATGCTTCATACAGCCCTCAACAGTAACGCCCATGGTGCCGGAATAATGAGTATTGACTGAAGCATTATCGCCATGATTGATACCTCCTATGACGATATCCGGTCTACGGGGGCAAATCTCACTCAAAGCCAATTTTACACAATCCACAGGAGTTCCATTGCAAGAATAGATACTTACGCCTTCCTCTTGACGACGTAACTTCAGTCGTAAAGGAGTTGTAGCGGAAAAAGCACTAGAGAAACCTGAGCGGGCTGATTCGGGAGCAACTACGATGATTTCTCCTAGATGACGGACCATTGCGATAAGTGATTTCAGACCTTTTGCATGATAACCATCATCATTGGAAATCAGCAACAATGGTTTATTTTCAGTATTCATATTTTAAAAATTTTGAGTGCAAAGGTAATGAAACAAGAGAGGAGTACAAAACAAAAGCTACTGTTTTTATTTATAATATTATCTTAATCTTCCTTTTTTTTATAGCAAAAGTACGAAAAAAGGTTTAAAAACAAAATTTCTCGAGAGAAAATACGTACCTTTGCATCTAATTATATTTGGAAAAAGATTGGATAGAAGAAAATGGGAAAGATTATTGCATTAGCAAACCAGAAAGGCGGTGTTGGAAAGACCACCACAACCATCAACTTGGCAGCTTCTCTTGCCACTCTAGAAAAGAAAGTTCTCGTCGTTGATGCTGACCCGCAGGCTAACGCCTCTAGCGGTTTAGGTGTAGATATCAAGGAAGTGGACTGCTCTATATATGAATGCATCATTGACCATGCTGATATACGAGATGCTATTTACACTACAGACATTGACGGACTTGACATTATTCCAAGCCACATCGACCTTGTAGGTGCTGAGATAGAGATGCTTAACATCGAAAATCGTGAAAAGGTTATTAAAAATATCCTTGAACCAATACGTGCAGAATATGACTATATACTTATCGACTGCTCTCCTTCTTTAGGACTGATCACTGTCAACTCCCTGACAGCCGCAGATTCTGTCATCATTCCTGTACAATGTGAGTATTTCGCACTCGAAGGCATCAGCAAACTCCTGAACACAATAAAGATCATCAAGAGTAAACTGAATACATCCTTGGAGATTGAAGGATTCCTCCTGACAATGTATGACAGCCGTCTCCGTCTGGCAAACCAAATATACGATGAGGTGAAACGCCATTTCCAAGAGCTTGTATTCAAAACGGTCATTCAGAGAAATGTAAAGTTGAGTGAATCACCAAGCCACGGTCTACCGGTCATTTTATACGATGCCGACTCAACCGGTTCGAAAAATCACCTAGCACTAGCTAAAGAAATCATTAATAAGAACAAATAATCTCCATGGCAGTACATAAAAAATTCAATGCATTAGGTCGTGGACTTGACGCACTTATCTCAACCGAAGAAGTAAGTACACAGGGTAGTTCAACCATCAATGAGATAAGTATCGACCAGATTGAAGCCAATCCTAACCAGCCACGTAGGGAATTCGACCCTGAGGCTTTACAAGAACTGGCCAACAGCATACAGCAGATAGGTATCATTCAACCTATCACCCTAAGACAGATCTCAGAAAACCGCTTCCAGATTATCGCGGGAGAACGCAGATGGAGAGCATCTCAACTGGCTGGACTGAAATCTATTCCTGCATATATACGCACGGCAAAAGATGAGAACGTGATGGAAATGGCTCTTGTGGAGAATATCCAGAGAGAAGACCTGAACTCTGTAGAGATTGCTTTGGCATATCAACACCTGCTTGAAGATAGCGGAATGACTCAGGAGAAGATTTCAGAGCGTGTAGGCAAAAGCCGTGCTGCAATAGCCAACTATCTGAGACTTCTAAAGTTACCTGCTCAGGTACAGATGGCTCTTCAGAAAAAAGAGATAGACATGGGACACGCCCGTGCTTTACTGTCACTGAATAGTCCTTCACTTCAGATTAAGCTCTTCAATGAGATTCAGAAGGAAGGTTACTCGGTAAGAAAAGTTGAAGAAATGGTTCAACTTCTCAATAGTGGTGAACAGATAGACACAGGCAAGAAAAAAATTACAGCAAAAAATACAAATATTCCAGAGGAATTCGGAATACTCAAAAAGAAACTATCTGACTTCTTCAGTACAAAGGTTCAGATGAATTGTACTGCCAAAGGAAAAGGAAAAATCAGTATCAATTTCGCTAACGAAGATGAACTGGAACGAATCATAGGTCTCTTCGACAAAATAAAATCTGAGGAATAAGAAAAAGTGAGTTACGTATTCCCTAAAATATTCCGTTCATTACTGATTCTCAGCGTGATGCTGATAATGAACAATACACAAGCTTCTGCGCAGAAAGCAGTGGCAAAAGATACTCTGAATCGTTCGACGCTGATTTCAGATTCTGCCACTAAATCAAAAGCGACAAACTTAAAAGTGGTTCCATTTAAAACAGAATCACAGAACAAAATAGAGTTGGTCGACACAATAAAGAATGAGAAGAAGCTGCCACGTGACTGGAAGACATGGAAACCAAACCCACAGAAGGCATTATGGCTGGCACTTGTTCTACCTGGTGCAGGACAGATATACAACCAGAAATACTGGAAGTTGCCAATTTTCTACGGTGGAATAATGGGCTGTGTCTATGCTATGAGATGGAACAATATGATGTATAAGGATTATTCACAGGCTTATCTCGACATTATGGACGATGACCCGAAGACAGCCAGTTATAACCAGTTTCTACATCTTGGCGCAAAGATAACAAGCAGCAACGAAAGTTACTATCAGTCGCTATTCAAAAAAAGGAAGGACTATTATCGGCGTTATCGCGACTTGAGCTTCTTCGTCATCATTGGGGTCTATGCCATATCCGTAATTGATGCTTACGTAGATGCAGAATTATCACAGTTCGACATATCTAGAGACTTGAGTCTCAAGGTTGAACCGGCAATTATGAACACCAACAGGTCAAACAATCCACTTCAGTCGTCTGCCGTGGGATTACAATGCAGCCTGAGTTTTTAACAAGACAATAACAAAATCCATATATGAAGAGAAAATATTTATTTCTGATTACTACAATTTTATTGGGACAGACCTGCGTGATGCAGGCTCAAACCGACAATCAAATAACTGTTACGAACGACAAAACAGGTAAAAAGGAAGTTATAGAACTTCCTGAGGCCATGACTTACAACCTCGATAGCCTGCTTAACGAATATAATGCGAAAACGTATCTCACCCCGGATACTAACTGCAACATGCAGAACGTCAATCCGATATTCTCAAAGGATGTTTATATTGACCGTCTCAACCGCATTCCTTCAATTATAGAAATGCCATATAATTCGGTCGTTCAGAAGTTTATAGACCATTACAGCGGACGTTTACGCAGATCGGTTAGTTTCATGTTGGGAGCATCCAACTTTTATATGCCTATCTTCGAGGAAGCTCTGGATATGTATAATGTACCTCTTGAGCTTAAATATCTCCCGGTCATAGAATCGGCACTAAACCCAAAAGCTGTATCACGTGTAGGAGCTACAGGGCTTTGGCAGTTTATGATAACCACAGGTAAACGTTACGGGCTTGAAATTAACACGCTCATCGACGAACGTTGTGACCCGATCAAAGCGTCCTTTGCTGCTGCTCATTATCTCAGTGATCTGTATAAGATTTACGGAGACTGGAATCTTGTAATTGCAGCATATAACTGTGGCCCAAACCAGATAAGCAAAGCGATCCACCGTGCTGGAGGAGAGAAAGACTATTGGACAATATATCCCTATCTACCCAAAGAGACAAGAGGTTATGTGCCTGCATTTATTGCAGCCAACTATATTATGACTTATTATTGTGACCACAATATATGTCCAATGAGTACCGAGTTGCCAGCAAACAGTGACACCATCAAGGTGAATAAGGATATACACTTCGAACAGATAGCTGAGGTTTGTAAATTAAACATCGAGCAAGTGCGTGCACTCAATCCGCAATATCGCACAGATATCATACCGGGTTCTACAGAAGAGTGCACGATTTGCCTGCCTCAGACAGCAATCAACACATTTATTGATGCTAAAGATTCTGTATATAATTATAAAGTAGACGAACTCTTTACGAAAAGAAAAGAAGTGGAGGTAGTGGAACCTGTAGAAGTAAGCCAGCCCACACGTCATAGCTACAGCAGCTATAGTAGTAAAAGGAGTAGCCGAAGAAGGAAAAAGAGCGCTGCAAGTAAGAGTGTAACGATCAAATCGGGACAGACTCTGTCTGATTTGGCTGAGAAATATCATACATCGGTAAAGAAACTGCGGAAACTTAACCGTATCAGTGGTTCAAGTATCCGTGCGGGAAAGAAGCTCAAGGTCAAATAATTCTTACCTTATTATTATACATTAGAAGGACACATCATGGACGAGCAAAACGAAAAAGAATTGGCCGAAGAGAAAATCATTAATGAAGCTTTTCAACATCTGTTGGACAGCTATCTGGCTTCAAAACATCGTAAGAAGGTAGAAATCATTACCAAAGCTTTTAACTTTGCCCGTCAAGCGCATAAGGGAGTACGTCGTTTATCAGGCGAACCGTACATCATGCACCCTATCGCAGTTGCCCAAATAGCATGTTCTGAAATTGGACTCGGTTCTACTAGTATATGCTCAGCCCTTCTACACGACGTAGTTGAGGATACTGATTACACCATAGAAGATATCGAAAATATTTTCGGTCATAAGATCGCACAGATTGTAGAAGGATTGACGAAGATCTCCGGTGGAATCTTCGGGGACAAGGCTTCTGCACAGGCTGAGAATTTTAAGAAATTACTACTCACGATGAGTGATGACATCCGTGTCATTCTTATTAAGATATGCGACCGACTGCATAACATGAGGACGCTGGCAAGCCAAAGCCCGAGCAAACAGTATAAGATAGCAGGTGAGACTCTCTACATCTATGCTCCCCTTTCCAATCGTTTGGGGTTGAATAAGATTAAGACTGAACTGGAAGACCTCAGTTTTAAATATGAACATCCTGAGGAGTACAAACAGATTGAGGATAAACTGGCTTTGACACAGACGTCACGCGATATGTTATTCGCGCAATTTACTGATCCTATTAAAGATGAGCTGAATAAGATGGGACTTGCATACGAGATTAAAGCCCGTGTTAAGAGTCCCTACTCCATCTGGAATAAGATGCAGAACAAGCATATAACATTCGAAGAGATCTACGATATACTGGCTGTCAGAATTATCTTCACCCCTAAGATACGCACAGAGGAGGTAAATGAATGCTTCAATATCTATGTTGCCATAAGTAGAATATATAAATCACACCCCGACCGTCTCCGTGACTGGTTGAACCATCCTAAGGCCAACGGTTATCAAGCTTTACATGTGACACTGATGAGTAAGCAAGGACGGTGGATAGAAGTACAGATCCGTTCCGACCGGATGGATGAGATCGCGGAACAGGGTTTTGCTGCTCACTGGAAATATAAGGAAAGACCTGCAGATGCCCCAGAGGACGAAGGAGAACTTGAAGACTGGCTGCATACCATTAAGGAAATTCTTGATGATCCACAGCCTGATGCAATGGACTTTCTCGATGCCATTAAGCTTAATCTTTTTGCATCTGAGATCTTTGTATTTACACCTAAAGGTGAGATCAAGACAATGCCTGCAGACTGTACAGCCCTTGACTTTGCATTTTCCATACATACTTTTCTCGGAAGCCATTGCATCGGAGCAAAGGTAAACCATAAACTCGTTCCACTAAGTCATAAACTCCAAAGTGGCGATCAGGTAGAAATACTTACCTCCAAATCACAACACGTACAACGCTCATGGATAAACTTTGTCTCTACAGCCAAGGCAAAGGCTAAGATTCAAGCCATGTTACGCCGTGAAGGTAGAGAATTCCAGAAGATCGGTGAAGAAATTCTCAGTGAGTTTCTGAAAGAGAATGATATCCAGATGACCACGTCGGTCATTGACAAACTCTGCGAAGTACACGAGATAACAAAACATGAAGAGTTCTATCGAGCTATCGGAGAAAAGACGATTGTACTGAATGAAAATGACCTCGATGAACTACGCGGAAAGAAGCAGAATGTGAAAGGTTGGCGAAAATATGTACCGTTTATGCCCCAGCCCAAACAGAAAAAGGCTGAAAAGGCTATGGGGCCTATCACTGTAACAGATGAGTTTAATAAAAAGAAACCTGTCATATTAAGTGAGGAAACCATTGGACAGTATATCTTGGCCCCCTGCTGTAATCCCATTCCCGGTGATGATATTCTTGGATATATTGACAATAATAACCAGATAGAAATACACAAACGTGCATGTTCTGTGGCCTCCAAACTAAAGAGCAGTTTTGGTAACCGCATTCTCGATGCCCGTTGGGATATGCACAAAACCTTATTCTTTGATGCGACAATCACCATCAATGGTATTGACCATATAGGTCTGCTTAACAATGTGACACGAGTTATCTCAGAACAGATGAACGTAAATATCCACAGACTTACGATCTCCTGTGACGACGGCATCTTCGACGGAACAATAGAATTAAGAGTACACGATCGAGACGACGTTAAGGTGATTATCAATAATCTTAAAAATATTGATGGAATAGAAGATATTTCACAGATAAAATAACCATACCCGGATTCGGATACTAAAAGACACCATGATGAAAAGACTTATTACACTTATCTTGATCGCTATTGGCACCTACACACAACTATTTGCAGCAGTCAGCGATAATCCGGACACACTGATTGTAGCCCGTGACGGTACAGGTCAATACCGAACAATCAATGAAGCCATTGACGTATGCCGTGCTTTTATGGAGTATCATAAAGTGATATTTGTTAAGAAAGGTGTGTATAAAGAGAAAGTAGAAATACCTTCATGGCTTACCAATATCGAGATAGTAGGTGAAGATGTAGACAAAACCGTTATTACCTATGACGACCATGCCAATATCAGAATACCGGGCACGGACAAAGCAATGGGTACATTTCGTACTTTTACTGTTAAAGTAGAAGGTAGCGACATTACATTCAAGAATATAACCATCGAAAACAACGCCGCAAAATTAGGGCAGGCAGTAGCGCTACATACTGAGGGTGACCGACTTGTGTTCATCGGTTGCAAATTTCTTGGTAATCAGGACACTGTCTATACAGGAGTGGCAGGAACACGAATCCTTTTCAAAAACTGCTACATTGAGGGAACTACAGATTTCATCTTCGGCCCATCAACAGCATGGTTTGAAAATTGCACCATTTTCAGCAAGGCCGACTCTTACGTGACAGCAGCCTCAACCCCTCAGGATGTGAAATACGGCTACGTTTTTGACCATTGTAAACTAACAGCTGCAGAAGGAGTTACAAAAGTATACCTAGGACGTCCATGGAGACCCTATGCCTACACCTTATTTATGAATTGTGAGATAGGCAGACATATCCGTCCTGAAGGATGGTTCAACTGGAGTAACCCGGCAAATGAGAAAACAGCACGTTATCTTGAGTACAATAATAGTGGTGAAGGTGCCAATACAGGCAAGCGTGTGGCTTGGAGCAAGAGCTTAACCAAGAAGGAAGCACAAACAATTACTAAGGAAAACGTTTTCTTATTAAACAACGACTGGCTTTCTAAGGAGTAAACGTCCTAGTTCTTATCAAAAATCATACCATCCCGTCAAGTTGCTTCTTCAGCAGAACCAACTCATCTCTGACACCGATTAGCTTATCCATCACATCAGCTTTTTTATCTGCTCCCGTTCTGTTTTCATTCAGTATCTTACGGGCAGCAGCAATCTTAAAGCCTCTCACCTTCACGAGATTATAGATAAGTTTTATTTCCTCAATATCCTTCTCTTTATATTGACGTACACTGTTCGCATTGGTCTTCGGTTTAAGCAACGGGAACTCCGTCTCCCAATAACGCAACAGACTTTCATTCACGTCAAACATCTTTGCCACTTCTTTAATGGAGTAGTAAAGCTTAAGATTTTTGTTCAGATTTAGTGCCATAATCGTTGCTTTTTATTAATCATTT
>ERZ795060.5358-NODE-5358-length-10261-cov-4.184205_pt1 | contig 10261 bp, 7 predicted proteins | sample MGYA00375144_ERZ795060 | MGnify/ENA primary metagenome ERZ795060 (study PRJEB30189, sample SAMN05720157) | activated sludge metagenome | isolation source: anaerobic digester from wastewater treatment plant | place: Japan | collected 2015-05-15 ... | reverse complement strand
ATCAAGATAACAAGCGTAAGCATAATTATCAAAATTCCAGTTTGAGTTGTGTACACTATAATACTTATTAGAAGGACAACCAAAAACTTTAGGGCTATCAACATATCTGCCACCAGTAGCTGCTTTACCGGTTCCTGAAACAAATTGTGACCATAAATCTATATGTCCGCCTTCAACCCATTCAACAGTTAGTTTATTATTATAATCTGCAGCATAACTTAAACATCCTAAATAACATTGCCTTTGATTATTGATACAAAAAGCTTCTTTTGCCGTCTCTTTTGCCATCTGAAGAGATGGAAGCAGTAAGGCAAGAAGTATCGCTATAATTGCAACAACTATTAATAACTCTATCAAAGTAAATTTATTTTTTTTCATAGAGGAAAAAATCCCTCCTTCTTTCTTTTCTTATTCCCTATCCCAACAATAATCTGATGAGCCATCCCATGGATTACCCAATTTTCCAGCTTGATAAAATGTATTGGGTATCATCCCACCAACTTCTCCTGTAACATGACCATCAAGCCATACAACAGTTGTAGCTCGCCTCATATGCCTCGCATATGCAACTGGATTTGCAGTATCACACCATGCATAGATATGGTAATAGCCCTTAGTATTTCCAGTAGCATAAGAAGCTGCAGGCTCAGCAGAAAAAATTGTCCTGGCTGGTTTTCGAATTTGACTTAATGTTGCGGGGCCTAAATATTTACCATATATAGAACTTGGACTCCATGATCCGATCCATGTATCTCCCCCCAACATTCTGTGATTATATCCGTAGCTAACTCTGCCATAGCGAAGACGCTGATCTGGCGGATCATTTGGTTGAACGTCAGAAGGACAAAATACAAAGCCTAAGTTTCCTGTAGTAGGAGAAGGCACTAAACGATGATACCACCCATTATCGAGGGTATTTGGTCCTGGAGTCAAGCCTACTTTTTCAACTAAAGTTCCATTATTTTCATCGCAATACATAAATATCAGAGTACCGATTTGCTTACAGTTATTAAAACACGAAACTTGTTTTGCATACTCCTTTGCTTGTTGGAGGGACGGAAGAAGCAAAGAAGCAAGGATAGCTATAATCGCAATAACCACCAATAACTCTATAAGAGTAAATTTAGTTTTTCTCTCTTTCATAAATTACCTCCTTTTTTTGATAATTCTTTTTTCAAATTTATACATCATTTTCTTTTTTATATTTTTTCCAACTTTATCTCTCTAATGAAAAAATCAGTTGAATTTGCCAATGAAATAAGTGCGAAATTCCATCCCCACCTATTTGCAAAATATGCTTCTCTCAATTCCCAGCTATATTCATGCCATTTACTTTCTGACAAAAGCCTCTGCGCTAAATAACCTGTTCTGAATCCTTCATATCCATTTATCGTCTCATAAGTCAAGGCAATACTCTGTTGTTCTGAAGACATTCCATTTTTAATGACTAATGTTAACCGCAAAATTCCCTCATCATGAGATAGAAAGTCAGAGTCAATGTCAATCCGAAAATATATACATATATTATCTCTATCTTTGTCAGTGATGTGAGTGCAAAATTCCCCATCAAAGAGACATGATTTTACAAAATTTTTATGTTCATCTCGAAGAAAAATTTGTCGGATGACATTTATCTTTTCCCGACTAAAATGCCATGTAAAAAAACCCTTTTTAGTACGAAGTACTTCAGAAAGGAAATAATTATCCCGGTCTATTCTCACATTTCGAATAATATGTTCAGGGATTTGTTGAATAAAAACAGGGCTTTCTGTTAATATCACTTTTTCACCAATGGAAACTGTTTCTGTCTCAGAATTAACTTTCGTAATTTTTACATTAGCTGTAAATATACAGTCAAGTTTTTTCCCACATTCTGTCCATAAAACCATTATCTTTTGATGATTAGCTCCATTAAAAAGAAATGCAAAAAGTTCAGGAGCCATATTATAAAAACCAAGATACTCAGGATCATTCCCTAATAGAGTTGTCATTTGTTTTAAAGCTTCATAAGATGGCCTCAATGACCAATCCCTTCGTATAATCCCATGGTCTGTATCATGCCCATAAGCAGGACCTCGTGCTTCAAACCAAAATATTCTATCAAAGCCTTGAATGATAGAAAGAAGAAAAGCTTTTACTATTGCTTCAGCCTGTTTGCTATCCTGCACTAAGTCTTTTTCTATTGAAGTTTGATAACCAATTTCTGTTATAAAAAGCTGAATATCTTTTCGTTGCTTATTATCTTCCAACATCTTACGTAATTTTCTAGCAATCTGGAGAAAACCTTCTTCATCTCCATTCATCATTGCTGCAAGATTTTCATATGGGTGCACGGCGATAAAATCAAAATGCCCTGAAGCTCCGTTTTTTATCACAAGGTCCAGAAAACCAATATCACAACTTGCTACACTAAGACCGATTTTTATTGAAGGATCTATTCTTTTTGCTTCTTCATAAGCATTTTCAACAAGTTCAACATAATCTTTCACCTTATTATCTGACTCATAAAAACTGCCATTAAACTCATTCCAGACTTCCCAGTATTTTATATAGTTCCCATAACGTTTCACTGTAGCAGATATATAATCTCGCCAGTATAAGATATCTTTTATTGGTCCCCTACGCGTTCCTCCATCAAGTGAAGCCCATTTTGCAAAATACGCCCATACGCCAACTAAATTCATATCATTTTTTTGCGAATATAAAACAAATTCATCGGCTATTTTCCAATCCCATTTTCCCTTTTCAGGTTGAATAGTATTCCATTCAGGGAAATAACGGAACCAATTGCATCCGGCATTTTTCAATAACGGATAAAATTTAGGGTAATCAGAAAACCACTCAGCCCCAGATGCTATCCCCCATGGACTCTTATTTAATATTTTTTCACCTATTTTCAAATTTTCACCTTTTCATAAATCTCAATTTTTCTTATTAATCTTTTTTACTTTAACTTCCTTTATGTAAAATTCATTTGGCGAACTGATAGCATCTGTACGAAAATTCCATCCCCACCCACCAACAAAATTAGCATCATTAACAACCCAGGTATGACTATGCCATTTATCGTCTTCAGGAATTGTCCACCATCCATTTTTAACTCCTCTATATCCGTTCAACGATTCATAACACAAAATCATTCCAGCCGATTTATCCGGAGAGACACGTTTTGCAACAACTGTAATCTCCAGTTCCTTTGTACCAAATGAAGCAAAAGATGGATCCACTCTAAAATACATATATCTTCCTTCACTTCCATGAGCAAAATTGGTTTTTCTCCATGACTCTGTAAGTCCATTTTCTACTGCACTTGTTTCAAGTCTCACTTGTTTTATTCCTTTTTCCATGTTTGTGGCTCCAAGTCGACAATATACTTCATCTACATTACTATAATCGGTTCCCCACGGAAAAGGTAACTCTTTATTTTTATATGCCTGCTCAATGAGTTCTCGAGGAATATTCAATATAAATAACGGTCGTCTGGTTAAAATAATTTCTTCACCAGCTGAAAGATTTTTCTCTTCACCAATATAATTTATAATCTTTATAGGAGTCTGAAAAACTATTTTTTCATTAGTATCAATCTTTGCCCAGGCAACAAGAATATCAGAATTATTGTTACTAAATAGAAAACCATATCCCTCATTCCCTACTTTTAACCATCCTGTATAAATAGGAACTTCTCCAATAAGAGAAACCATAGTTTGAAGAGACCTTAAAGCAGGCCTTTCTGTCCAATCATGACGAATCAAACCATGATCAGTATTTTTTCCATAGGCTGGGCCTCTTGCCTCAAACCAGAAAATCTTTTCAAATCCTTGCACAATTGAAAGAATATAAACTTTTATTAAGGCTTCTGCCTGCAATGCGTCTGTTGTTTCATCAGCTTGAATCGTTGACTGAATACCTGTTTCTGTAATCCAGAGAGCAATATTTCCATTCTGTTTATTTTCCTTAAGCATTTTACGAAGACTTGCTGCCATATTAAGATAATTGGCTTCATCTCCATCATTTATAACCGAAGCAAGATTTTCATAAGGATGTACTGCAACAAAATCAAAATGTCCTCCTGCTCCAGCCTTTATAGCTGCATCAAAAAAACCAAGGTCAAAATTAGCACAACTAATTCCAATTTTTATATCAGGAGAAACTTTTTTAACTTCTTCATAAGCTGCTTTAACCAAATCCGCATATTCCTGGGCTTTATTATTTCCTTGATAAAAACTGCCATTGAACTCATTCCACACTTCCCAATATTTAATATCATTTTTATATCGTTCTGCAACAGTCTTTACATACTTACGCCAATATTCTATATCTTTAATTGGCCCCTTTCTTGTTCCTCCGTCCGCAGATGCAAAACGTGCAAAATATGCAAAACCACCTGAGAGATGAAGACCATTTTTCTTACAATCCGCAACTAATTCATCAGCAAATTCCCAATTCCATTTATCTTGCTCAGACTGGATAGTATTCCATTCAGGAAAATAACGAAGCCATCTAATTCCATTTTTCTTTAAAATGGGATTAAATCGAGGAAATTCTTTTGACCATTCCGCACCAGATGCAATACCAAATGGACTCTTAAAAGAATCTTGTGCATAAATGAAAATTTGGCTGCTAAAAAATATAAACCATATAAAAATTATTTTCATCTTTTTTAACATCTCTTCCCCCTCCCCCTTATATTTTTTATTGTAAGTCATTTTCTTCTTAAAATAAACTATGAACTTAAACTAATTTGTTATCGCAACGCCTTTTTTATTCTTCCAAACCCTTATTCCTCCAGGTAAACCAGAACCTGGATCAGTCACTCTCCTGTGATTATGAGCATTCAACAATTTATCAGAATTACAGGGATCAACATGACCATCAATAAAAAGACCATTTGTATAACCATGTGACATCCATATTCCCTGCTGGTCCCACGATCCTCCACTCCAAAACATTGCTGGTCGGAACCCTGTACATCCAGTGTAAAATTCCTTCCTCCATATCCCTGCTGCTGATGTACATGCAAGCCATAAATAATTTGATGGCTCTCTTATGCGTTGAGTCCTATAATACCAGGAATAGTCGTGATTATAAACAAGATATCGAAGATCTTGATAGGCAGGATTTGCCCACGAACAATCCCCCTCATATACACCATATGAGCCTCCAGCATAAGGTCCCTGATTATTTTTAGGACAGAACAATATATTTCTTTTTGTTGAATTGATATAACCAAGATAATTGCTCCCCCATAACATTTCATACCATCGAATAAAATCACCCCAGGCTGGCCCCTTCCATATTGTAGAACCGTTTCTCCATCCCCCAAAGTCCGATTCATAGCAGGCAAATGCAACCCCAACTTGCTTCTGTTGTCCTGCACACAATACCGCAATTGCTGCATCCTTGGCATTCTTTAATGCAGGTAATAAGAGCGCCGCTAAAATTGCTATAATCGCAATAACCACCAATAACTCAATTAAAGTAAACCCCCTTCTTATCTTCATTTAACTCTCCCTCCCCATCGTTACAAGAGAATCATCTCTATTACTTAACTTTAATGGCATTGTAGATTCTCTTAATGCTAACTCAGGCATAATCGATACCCATTTTGTTGGCGACTTATCACCTTCGAGTCTTGATAAAATCATTTTCAATGCAGCTTCTGCACATGCTTCAATATCTTGCCAAACCAGAGATAAAGCCACTGAAAAATATGCACTATCAGAAAGTGCACCAACTGCAATAATACTCAAATCTTGAGGAATTTTAAGATTACTTTCACTTGCAGCCTTTAATATTCCGGCCACAGGTATCTCACTCAAACAAAAAAGAGCTGTAAAATCTATTCCCTCTGATATAATTCTTTTGAAAGATGTATATGCCTTTAAAGTGGCATCATCACCATACTTTGTTTCCGCACTAAAAAGAGAAACATTTTTTATCCCATTAAGTGAACAATGCTTAAAAAAACCATTTTTTCTAAGTTCTATTATCGTCGTTGGTGGTTCGGGGTCAAATATAGCTAATTTCCTGTGTCCAAGATTGATAAGATGAGACGCCGCTATCACACCTGCCATTTCATCATCTATGGACACAGAATCAAAACCAATAGATTGTAAATTCGACTCAACAACGACAACAGGAACCATAAGAGTTTTTAGGTATAATAATTCTTTAAGATCAATAGGAAAACGACGAGGAAATATTATTATAGCATCATACCTACCATGACTAATATGATTTTTTAATTGACTATCACTTTTCATTTGAATTAATTCCGGAATCATACCATTAATAGAAGTAGTATCAAACAATACCTTTGCATACTTTGCCACATAAGCAGATGGATAATCTGGAATCACTATTGCTATCTTATATTGCTCCGTCAAAATCTTAGAACTATTATTATAATCGCTAGATAAAGTATATGTCCCATCCCCAACATAACTAATAAGCAAGCCCTCCTTCCTTAAACTCTGTAAAACAGAGTCAATAACACTTTGACTCACCCTATATTTTTTCATTAAATCCCTGATTGGAGGAATGCGAGTATTTGGAGGCAAATTCATTATTGCCTCTCTGAGTTTATCATACACAATTTTTGTTTTTTTTGTCATTCTTTAAATTAAATTTAATAAAATAAATACAATTATATACTATATTATACTTATTGTATTGAAAAAAATCAAGTTAAAAAAAAATTTTTTTACTTTTTTTATTTGAAAAATTAATTTCAGGGAATAAATTTCATATATAAAATTAATTTTAAATATGAAACAAAAATATAAAGCGCCTGCATTAGCAAGAGGATTAGATTTAATAGAATTTCTATCTGAATCAGAACCGCTTACCCTTGAAAGATTATCAGAAAAACTTTCAATTCCCAAGGCATCCCTCTTGAGATTACTCGAAACTCTTGAACTAAAAGGATATGTTGAAAAAAATCCTAAAAATAAAGAATATATGGCAAAAACCATCATCATCCCTACTTTCATCGAAAAAAATCTAAGAGAAAAAATAAATAAACTTCTTAATGATTTATCAGAAAAGACTCTCAGAACAGTGGAATTTTATATTCCCGATAAAAATGGACTAAAAATTGCATTTAGAAAAGAATGTGAAATAAAGAATATTACAGTAAAAGCGAAAATAGGATTCAAACGATCCCTTGACTCAGAATTTGAAGCAGTCACAAGAATTGCACATGCATTTGCTGATTCTCTAAAAACCCAATACTACGATAAAATGTGGATATATAATTCAGGACAAATAAAAAAAATCAATAAAGAAGACTATGAAGAATTTGTTAAAACAACAAAAAAAGAAAGAATCGCAATAGACTTTGAATTTAATTCAAACGGTGTTCGCAGAACCGCCGCCCCAATCTTTGAGGATAAAAATTTAATCGGAATTATCGCTTTAGCCGAAAATTTTTACCCAAATTGTGATGAAGATACAAAAAAAAATGCAAAGATTCTTAAAAATACTTGTGAACTTTTCTCAAAATAACTCAAAATAAGGAGATAAAATTATGAGAATTCTACACATCGACATCGACACACTTAGACCTGATCACCTCAGTTGTTATGGTTATCACCGCAAAACATCGCCAAATATAGATCAGGTCGCGTCAGAAGGTGTGCGCTTTGAAAATTGCTATGTTTCAGATTCCCCTTGCCTGCCATCCAGAGCAGCATTTTATTCCGGAAAATGTGGTATTCGAAATGGTGCCATAAATCATGGGGGTATGGCGGCAGATTATGCGATAAATGCGAGAGAAAGAGGTTTTCGCACATTTCAGGATAATTATATAGTAAAAATGAGAGAAAAATTTTATACTGTTTCTATAAGCCCCTTCGGCGAAAGACATTCATCTTTCTGGTTTTATAACGGTTTTAGAGAAATGTATAACACAGGAAAAGGCGGTTCTGAAAGAGCAGATGAAGTAGTTCCTATCGCACTTGATTGGCTCAATAGAAAGGGAAAAGAAAACAACTGGTATTTACATATAAATGTCTGGGACCCACATACTCCATATCAAGTTCCAGAATCCGAAGGAAATCCATTCCAAAATTCCCCTCCACCTTCATGGATGACAGAAGATATAAGATTAAAAACATGGAATAATTACGGACCTGGAAGTGCCCGTGATCCAGGAGGAAATTATGGTCTAAACAATTATTACAAAAAATTTCCACGAATGGTAAATGAAATCAATTCTATTGAAGCATATAAAAAATGGATTGATGGCTATGATTGTGGAATATTCTATGCAGATAAAATGATAGGAATGGTCTTAAATAAACTCAAAGAGCTTGGCATATATGATGATACCTTAATTATGATAAGTTCAGACCATGGCGAAAATCAAGGGGAATTATCCGTTTATGGAGACCATCAAACTGCAGACCACATAACAAATAGAGTTCCAATGATTGTGCGCCACCCAAAAGGAATAGGTGGAAAAGGAAGAGTCGATTCTGCTCTATACTATCAATTTGATATTGCTGCAACATTCCTGGAATTATCCGGAATAAATGTTCCTGAATCATGGGACGGAAAATCATTCTTTGAAGATTTCAAAAATGAAAAATCCTCAGGACGCGATTATCTTGTAATTTCCAATTGTGCGTGGTCCTGCCAACGCTCTGTTAGATGGGAAGACTGGATAATGATAAAAAGTTATCACACCGGACTAAAAAATTATCCTGAAAAAATGCTCTTTAATCTAAAAGAAGATCCTCATGAATTACTAAATCTCGCAGAAAAATTTCCTGAAAAAGTAGATTATGCGCTCGCAAGACTCGAAGAATGGACAGCAAATGAAATGAAACGCTCACATAGAGATGTTGACCCTCTTTGGACTGTTATTCGAGAAGGAGGCCCTTTTCATGCGTCCTTCAAAAGCCCAATCTACGAAGATTACTTAAAACGCTTGAAAGAAACAAATAGAGAATGGGCTCTTGGGGAACTCGAAAAACGGAAAAAAGAAATATATTTTTGATATAAGACTTTGCCTCTGAAATTGGAATGCAAATTTACGTGTAATAACGCATTAACCTAAATTAAGCAGTTGGTGGCCGTATTTACCGTAGATAGCAGACAGTGAGACGAAGCTGTAGTAACTAGTAGTCGAAGCTAACGAACTAGATACGGTAAATGTGGACACCCCCCTCGTGAGTTGAAAATCGTAAAAAAATCGTCAAGCTAAAAAGTTGATGAAGCATAATCTATAACAACTTTATTTTCACATACATAGAAATAAAAACAATTTTCAACTGTTTTTTAGGATAAACTTACTGTTATGCATCAATCTATGTTCTATCTTTGGCAGTCTTAACATTCCTGCCCATAATTCATTTTCTATTTCAGCCATGAATTTTGAGTAAAAAAAACACTTATCTCCTGACTTCAGAAAAAAATCATAAAATAAACGAATTAATATAGGGTAAGTCAAAGAATGAAATCATGAAAGACATCAACTAATGAGAAAAAACATCTTTTTCAGAATCTTGCTTAAAAAAAATGGAGCGAGCGAAGGGATTTGAACCCTCGACATTCACGTTGGCAACGTGACGCTCTACCACTGAGCTACGCTCGCATTTTCTACTTCGATTAAAATTAAAAATTCTTAAATGAAGTATTATAATATAATTTGAAATCTTTTCAAATTTTTTTCAGAATAGTTTTGAAAAAAAAAATCCATCTGATATACTAATCTGAATATTTCATAATTTATGAAATATCAAGCCAAAAGGTGGCTACGTTAGTCTTATTTCAACGTGGTCTCATGATGGTGATTCTATATTGCATAATGATAAATGATGATTGATTAGAATCAAAATATGGTTTTATTAGTTTTGATTTGCTAATAGTGAATTATCATCGCTTTTGGGAACCTTGAGTATCAAGAACTAAAAGTAATTATTCCTTAAATCAGAATAAGTTATAAAACAAGTGGGATAGATATCCCGGAGAATTTAATTTCTACAAAAATATAATCTTATGAAAAAGAAAAAGAAAAGAAGTTCAGTATTGCTTAACTCTCTCTTCAAATTATTAGCAATAATTATAGTATTGGCAATTCCATTAGTAGCTGCCTACGGAATTTTTCGTGCTTATAAAGAGGCTGAAAAAACTCAAATACAAAATATAAAAGATGAATTAGAAAAGTTGCCGAAATTCTCTCCAATTGAGGCAGCAGCTGAAAAAAACTGGAAATATCCCCCTATCCCACCAAAAAAAACAATCGAAGAATTAAATA
>ERZ795060.5356-NODE-5356-length-10266-cov-4.591421_pt1 | contig 10266 bp, 8 predicted proteins | sample MGYA00375144_ERZ795060 | MGnify/ENA primary metagenome ERZ795060 (study PRJEB30189, sample SAMN05720157) | activated sludge metagenome | isolation source: anaerobic digester from wastewater treatment plant | place: Japan | collected 2015-05-15 ... | reverse complement strand
GCCCACGAAGGTGTGGGATTCCATGAGGATGAACACCACCATGAACAGGATGAGGACCGACCAGGTAACCATGTTGCCGAGCCCGCCTATGATATTGGCGAAGATCTGCACGATCGAAGAGGGATCGAAGTAGTCCACCACGCGGTGAGGGACGTTGAGGCCGTACCTGGCCAGTCGCGAGGTGATCCCGTCGAGGAGGTCCTGGAATCGTGACTGGTAGACCGGTAGTTCCTGGAGGAAGTCGTTGATCGATATTCCCAGGTATGAGCCCAGGGCAAAGAGCGCGGACGTGATGACCGTCATGATGATGACGATCGCCGGGAGAGCCGGGACCCCCTTCTTCTTCAGCCAGGCAAAGGGCGTCTTGCACATCATGGAGATGAAGACCGCGAGCAGCAGGGGCACGATGATGCCGGAAGCGGCCTTCATTCCCGCAATGATGACCACGAGGCATGCGACGGCAAGGAGGGTGTCGGGCCTGAAGCGTTCGTCCGTGAAAGTCGGCATGGCTCTACCTGAGGTCGATCACCACGGTCTTTTCCTTGGAATCGAGCCTGAACTTCGCCTTCTCGTAGGGGGGCGGCTGGTCGGCCCGTGCGTGAGGGGTCGAGAAACCGGAGGGTTCCTTGGGGAGGCCCCGCACGTTCCTGTCGAGCGCCCCGTTGCCGTTTGCGTCGTGGAAAGCGTACACGGCGTAGTCCTTCCGGGGGATGCCCGCGAGGACGACCCTCGTCTCGAATCCCGTGACCTTGGTCTTCATGAGGGCGAACGGCCGTTCACGGCCGAGGTAGGAGCCCTTCGAGTCCGCGACGGTGATGTTGAGGAACCCGGAGAGGTTCCGCACCCCCCTGACCACGATGCAGAGGTCCCCTGTGGGTTCCTGCGCCTCGAGCCTAAGCGGTGCCGAGAAGAGCAAGAGGAGAGCGGCGGCCGCTACGAGGAGCCTTGTAAGGGTTCGTCCCATTATTGTGTCTATCGGCATCGGCGGCTTGCGTATCAAGCGGGGCACGGTCACCTCCTCGAGCGGTCCTGCTCCACGAGGATGGCGTCCGTCAGTTCCTTCACGTTGTTCCTCGCCTGTGCCAGCTCGTGGGTGGTCTTGCGCAGCCGGTCCACGAGGATCTTCGCGAGGAGCTTGTAGTACACCGCCTCGAAGCGCTCCTTCTCCGACTCGTTCAGCCTCTCGGAGAGGGACATGTCTATGGCGAGGGTGGTGGTCTTGGCCACGGCCTTTGCCGATGCGGAGCGTGGTTCGCCGTCCACGAGCGCCATCTCGCCGATGGTCTGCCCGGCATCCCTGATCTGGGCGATCGTGGTGCCTTCGCTCGAAACATTCACCGCGCCCGACAGGACGATGTACAGCCACGAGTCGTACTCGCCCTGCCTCGTGATGTACTCGCCGGGTTCGAACGTCCTGATCCTGCTCAGGGAGAGGATCTCCAAGAGCTGTTCGTCGGTATAGGAAGAGAAGAAGGGTATCTTGCGGATCACCTCGATGAGGTCGGATCGATCCTGCAGGTAGGGCGTCTCCCTCATTCCCCCCTCCACGTGCACAGGCAGGATCGAGGCGGGCATGCCCGGCATGATCCGTGCCTTCTGCTCACGTTCGTTCATAGCAGGAGGGTCGCCCTGAGTCAAAGAGTTCATGCCGGTGAGTGGGGTCGGGTCGTGCAAGGCAAGGTGCAGGCAGGCCGGTGCGCTCGTGGTGCCCGGGTCTGTCGGTAGAGGCAGCCGCCTCGTGAGGAGATGCACCCCGTCCACGTCGTGGGTCCGGCGGCTAACGCGGTTGTGAAGCTGCGGAGGCCCGGTCTCTTCTGGGCTGTCGTGTTCGTGGTGTACAGGCCCATTCCCTGTTTGTCGGAGAGACCCGGGCGCCGGGCGTGCTCGATGCGCCCGTGGTCAGGGGATGCGGCATGAACAGGGCAGCCCCGAGACGCACTTGCCGCACGCGTCGGCCCATCCGATGTCAGGGTACAGCGGTGCGTTTGCGAGCAGGTTGGCGTAGCATTCCTTTTTGTCGAGACCCGTCCCGGTGAGCGCGCCGGTCGGGCACCTGTCGACGCACATGCCGCACGACCCCGATCTCTTGAACAGGCAGAACTCGACACGGTGTCGTGTGTCCGGTTTCATGCGGGCGCTCGTGACGATGGACCCGAGCCTGCCGCAGCAGCCCCTTTCCGTGATGAGCATGCCGTTGAGGCCCAGGGTGCCGAGCCCGGCCGTGAAGGCCACGTGGCGGTGAGACCACCTCGACGTGAGGGTCTCCTCGTCGAAGTCGTGGGTTGCAGGCACAAAGACAGCCTCGTGACCTCGGGACCGGAGCATCCCGCAGAGCCTTTCGCCGACCTCGTCGATGAGGGCGTTCGTCTCTCTGTAGGCCCGGGCCCACGATGCGCTCTGGAAGCGGCCTTGAGCGTTGCCCATCGAAACCTGCTCGGAAAACGGGATGAAGAAAGCGACGATGCCGCGAGCGCCGGGCAGGAGCTCCCAGGGCATGAGGTGGCCGGGGTGCACCCACTCCTTGAGGGACCCGACCAGGGGGTCGTCCACCGAGGCCGAGGCGGCGAGCGGCTCTCTCCACAGCCAGGCCGCATGGGGGCGTGCGGCCATTGCGTGCACGATCTCCTCGAGGATGACGTCTTTCACGCGGCCGCCTCGAGATGCACCGGGCGCAAGCTCATGGAACGATCTTCCTGCATTCCAGGTAGAACCTCTTGTCGTCGGCGTGCCCCATGGAGAACGCCTTTCGGGGGAGCCTCCCGTCTTTGGCAATGGTTGCGAACAGCAAGTCCTTCGAGATCACGGGCAGCATGAATCCCATGGTGTCTTCCTGGGCCGAGAGCGTCTCCAGCGCAGGTTCGCCGTGGATGTAGTCGACCCTTACGGCGGGGTTTTCCTTCACGTACGCGTCGATGAACGCCTGCAGGCCGGCGACCTCGAGCACCCAGGGGGAACGCTCCAGGCGTATCGTCCCTCTTCCTTTTCCGCTCACGTACCGGATGAGTTGGGTGCCACCCTGCGGTCGTGTCGGGGCCGGGGGTTCCCCGGTCACCGTGCAGGTGCACCGCATGCCCGTGAAGAAATCGGCCAGGGCCTCGAGGACGCGCCCTGGGTCCACGTTGAAGAGCACGCGGTGGATGGGCTCGAACACGAGCCCCCTGTCGTGGAGGTTGACGAGTTCCACCAGGGCGTAGCGTGCGGGGTGGCCTGACGCGCCAGGGAGGTTCTTGATCTCCTCCCAGAAGAGCTTCGCAGCGGCGAGGGAGTGGTTCCCGTCGCCCACGGCGTACAGGATCGCCCCGCCCGCGCCCGCGCGTCTGCGCGATGTCTCGAGGAGCGCCTCGAGGGACCGTGCCACCGACGTTATCGTCCTGTCGTCGGTTACGCGGTATCCCCGAACCCTTCCGCCGTTCATCATGAGGCTGAAGTCGTAGATCTTCTCGAGAGGCCTTCCGAAGAGCGGCTCGATGACGCTCATGGCGTCGTCGTCTATCAGGACCATGGTGTGCGGCAGTTCCACGCTCGCCCGGGAGCGGATCTTCACGCGGGCCGGGAGCCTCTCCAACACGGTCTCCTCCGTGGCCCTGACCAGGCTCGAGCTCCCCTGGGAGAAGTCGTAGCTCTCCAGGTCGAGTGCGACCATGAGCCCCCTCCTGAGGGACCCCCCGGAGGTCGTCCGCTCCACGAGGACGAACCCTTCTCCGATAGGCTGGAGCGTACCGTCCGCAAGGTAGATGTCCATGGTCTTCTTGATGGCTTCCAGGGCCGTCTCGTCCGCCGTGTCGCCCAGGTAGGCCTCGGGGAGGATGAGCCTGAGCGTCGACGGCGAGGAGCCCACGATCCTCTCGACCTCCCGCCAGTATTCCGGCTGCGAGGTGTACTGGTCGCAGGCGATCACCGACCACTTCGTATAGTCTATCTGAGGGTTCGGCACGAGGATGCTGGGGACGTGGAGTGCGACCTTGTCGAAGTTCATGGCGAGTCACCTCGTCGATGTGGGTGTATCGCCATCACATAGCAGAATCAGGGACAGGCTTTCAATCGCCTTGCCGCGGGGTCGTCAAACCCTTCAGCGGGGAACGAGCTTCCTGACGTTTCCGAAGCGTGACCTGATCCCCTCCTCCCCGAACGGGAAGGCGAGGTAGCGTCCCTGGCGCCACAGGGCCGTGGCATCGTCGTAGTGGGGGCTGGAGGGTTTGTCCGACTGGCCGGTGCTGTTGACCGCGTGCATGGGTTCTTGGAGACCGAAATCCACCACGATGCGCATGGCCGGGATGAGCCACACGTCGAAGTTCCTGCCCATGGTGTAGGCGGCCACGTTCAGCGTGAAGTGGTCCCCGGGCGCCTCGTGGGGACCCCGGTTGAAGTACCCCCAGAGGGCGGACATGAAGAGGCGCCTGACGGGATCGAGGTGCTCGGTCATCCTGTAGGCGTCCGTCTCCCACGTGTACGCGTGGAGCCTTCCCCACCTCCACGCGGCATGGTTCGTGCCGAGCCTCCTTTCGCACAGCTCGTAGGCCTCGCCTATCACCCTGGCCAGGATCTGCGCCTTGTCCTCCCGGGAGGCTGTCGAGCAATCGTCCCAGAAGGGGCTCTCGTCCGTCCTCGCGACGATGTGATCGCACGTGGCGTTGTAGTTCTCGTCCCCCAGCGCCAGGAACGCCCTCCATGCCGGTGAGTCTTCGGGCCCGAGCTCGTCCAGGAAGATGGCGCGCGTGGCGCAGTGGAGCATCGCCCCCACGAGTGCCGCCCCCGGCGAGGAGGCGGACATGTCGGCATCGAAGGCCCTCAGCATCTCGAGACCTTGGCGGGCCTTGGCCCGGGCACGCGCATCACCCCAGGACTCGATGACCCTTGCGATCTCTCTGCCCGTCTCTCCCTCGAGGTACACCTTCTTCAGCTTGGGGACGAAGGCCGAGTGCGTGTCGAGCTGCATGGCCATGCTCGTCTGGAGGCTGTGCCGTTCGGTCGCCAGGATCATCTGCTCGATGCGCTCGGCCCTCTCCGGCCAGTACCAGGAAGAGGACAGGGTCACCGGGTGATCTGCCGGAACGGTCCTGTTGTTCGCAGTCAAGATGTATCCCTGTGGCGGGTTGAGGGACTCGGGCAGGGATGCGGGGTCGACGTAACCCTTCCAGTCATACTCGCCCGTCCACCCCGGGGAGGGCAGGAGCCCCCTTCCCCTTGCACGCACCGGGTATGTACCGGTCACCCTCCAGGCTATGGAGTCCCTGTCCGCGACCACCATGTTCAAGGCGATCGCCCTGATCCTCCTCGTGACCGGCAGGGCCTCCTCGACGCTGCGGGCGAGGTTCAGCTCGAAGAAGGCCTGGAGCGTGCCGTCTGTATCCCCTGCCTGAACCTGGGACAGCGCCAGGCCGTACGGAAGGCCGGTCTCCCGGGGCTGGAAGGGCAGGATGGGCCTCGCGCTGAGCGCGCCGTCCAGGAGCACCCCATGACGGGTCCTGTTCACCTGGATCGTCCTCGGATCCTCCCCCCGTATGCGTATCGTCTCGGTTCGCGTCTGAACGGGCTCCCAGCGACCCTGATAGAGGTAGTGGGGCCTGCCGTCGATCACCTTGAGCCGCTCGAGGAAGACGTCCTGGTTGTCCGCCATCACCATGGTCATGCCCCAGGCGAGGCTGCCGTTGAACCCGGCGGCAATGCAGGGTGCGCCGGCTATGCTCACGCCTGCAGCGTTCATGTCTTTGCACCTGAGGTGCATCATGCACCACAGGGAGGGCAGCGAGATCAGGAGGTGGGTGTCGTTCGCAAGAATGCTCGCGGCCTTGGCCGTGCGCCGGCTGGAGATCGCCCAGTTGTTGGATGCAGGCAGCCCGGAAAGGCCGAGGGATTTCAGGGTCGTCATGGTGGATGCGATATCGATGTCGGAGACGGGCAGGCGGGCGAGATCCACCCGGGCGAGCTTTTCCGCCTCGTCGAAGGGGATGGGCTCGTCGGGGTACACGGGCACGAGCCACGCGGCGCGGCGCGGCCCCACGACCTGCATGATCTTGAGCGCGGCTATTTCTTCGACGAGATTGAAGGAGAGGGCGGTGTTGAGGAGAGCGAACACGTATGCCGTGTCCATGGGCCTCCAGGGCTCCGGCGTGTACCCCGCCAGCCCGAGCGCGGGGTTGAGCCTGCCCTTGTGCAGCTGTATGTAGGCGTTCACGCCCTGGGCATAGCTCTCCAGCAGGGCCCTGTTTTCGGGCGAGATGCCCTCGAACATGGCCTGTGCGGCTTCCGAGAGGCCCAGGGTGCGCATGTACACGTCCACCTGGAACGTGGCAGGTCCTGTCAGCTCCGATATCCTGCCCTGTGCGAGGAGTTTGAACCCGACCATCTGGGCGAGCCTGTCGGATGCGTGCACGTATCCCATGGCCATGGCGAGGTCGTGGAGGCTTTCGGCCTCGATGAGCGGGATCCCGAAGTCGTCCCTTGCCACGGTGACCGTGTTCTCGAGCCCCGGCAACACCAGGGTCCCGCACTCGGCCTCCACGGTATCCTCGAAGTGCCTGGTGATGGCGCCGGTACAAGCCCCGATCATGCAGGCGAGCACGAAGGCGAGCCCCAGGGAGAGTAACCCCGGACATACGCGGGAATGTCTCGCAGGACGCGAACCGCAAGCCTCAGCGGGTAATGGAGAGTGCAGGGTGGCTTCTCCCTTTTCCCCGGACACCTTCGTGACCTCCTCGTATCCTTCCATGCCCCCACTGGAAGCCGTCTTCCCTGTGCATGGCGCTGTGGCGGCGAGGATCGGGGAGAGTGCCCCGCCCGCGCCCTTCAGCCTCCGTCACACCCTCAAAGGCCCCGCCTTCCCCGGCCCGGGTGTCACCGACGGGCCCATGGTGGGTTCGTTCAGGGCCGGCGGCGGTCAAAGGTTCCGCACGTCCGACGAGGGCGCATCGCAATGCCTCTCCCAGGTCCACAGCCGCCTTTTTCCCTCCGGGGCGGTCCGGAGACGTTCCTCGTAGGTGGCGGAAACCTCGAGGGCCCGCCATGGCCGGCTTCCGCATCGCCCACCCGGCACAACGCCTTTCACGGCAGGGTTATGCGGCCGCGAAGGTAGGTCACCGCCCGTCCGGATATGGCGACCCTGTCGCCGTTGTCCCTGCAGAAGAGCTCTCCCGTCCGCTCGGAGACTTGGATGGCGTGGAGGTCTCTCTTGCCCAGGCGTGCCGACCAGTAAGGGACGAGCTCGCAGTGCGCGGATCCCGTGACCGGGTCCTCGTTGACCCCCAGTCCCGGTGCGAAGAAACGCGACACGAAGTCGCAGCGGTCGGAAGGAGCGGTCACGATCACCCCCCTCAGCGGGAGGTCTTTCAAGAGGTCCATGTCGGGCGCGATGTTTTTGACGTCCTCCTCGCACGCGTAGACCGCGAGGTAGTCGCCCCCTTCGAGCACCTCGAGGGGGGGAACGCCGAGACCCTCGACGAGCCCCTGCGGGGGGATGGCGGGTCGCGGCGGCAGGGACGGGAAATCCATGGCCAGGAACTCGGCCTCGCGCCTCACGGAGAGGGGCCCCCCGGCCGAGTCGAAGACCACCAAGTCACGGGTGGGGTCCATCTCGGTGAAGATCACGTGCGCCGATGCAAGGGTTGCATGCCCGCAGAGCCCGACCTCGGAGCGTGGGGTGAACCAGCGTATCCTGTAGCCGTCCCCCTCGCGAACGAAGAACGCGGTCTCCGAGAGGTTGTTCTCGAACGCGACGCTCTGCATGACGCCATCGTCCAGCCAGCGCTCGAGGGGGCACACCGCGGCGGGGTTGCCCTTGAACAGTCGCGGGGTGAAGGCGTCGACGATGTATATGGGGATATCCACGTCCTTTTCCCTCCCATCGAGACACGAAAAAAGCCCCGTTTGAGTTCCTCGGTTCGCGTCCCATCGTCCCACCAGGGCGTACGAACATCATACAACCAGTCGGGCCGTGGCTCAAGGATGTGAAGAAAAAAGGGACAATGGTGGAACGGGAAGACCATACACCCAAGGTCCGGAAAGGACGTGGTGTTCCTATTCATGCGAAATCCTTGATGATATCGAGTGGCACGTCCTTTGCTCTGTTTTCCCTGCGGTTCATGAAGGGTAAGGGGGCCGAATGACATGATCTTCGACAACGAGAGACTGCTTCGCATAGCATCCCAGCGTCACGAGGGGCACGAGATAGACGCCCTCGTCGCCCAGAGGGACCGGTTCTTGAGCGAGCACCCCGAACTCAGGGCCCTCCAGGAAGAGATCGATGCGCTGCTCGCCACTACGCTCGACCCGATCAAGCGTCTCGACATCCTCTTCATGCTCATCTCGGAGCGGCTGGACGCCATGAGGTCGTCCCTGGGAGAGGCCTTCGAGGCGGCGGGCAGGGTGTGCGGGTCGTTGACGAGGGACCGCTGATCTGAGAGTGTGGCGCGCGGTCTCTTCCCGGACGTGCTCGAGAGTGCCGCGGCGGTGACGGACCGCACACCCCCACAGGGCAGTGGCTCGCCTCTGTCGGCCGGCGGCGTGCAAAGGCCATGGTCGATCGTCCCTGCCCTCCGGCGCCCACCCACGATGACGACGCACCCCGCCCGAAGGGCTGCCCACTTTCTTCAAGGGGATTTCACTGCAAGGAGCTCGTTCACGGTCTCCGGCCGGCGGTGCGGGCACCCACTCTCCCCGCCGGAACTCGGGGATTACACTGCAAGGAGCTCGTTCACGGTCTCCGGGCCCGGTACCCGGCCCGTCCATCGAGATCCGACCGTCCTCATGGACAGCTTCCCGGCGTCGGGGCTTGCGCCGTCATGCCGCGACAGGGGGAGGCCGGGGGCCTCGAGGCCGTGACGGGTGAGGCCTAGAGTACCTTGATCTTGCTCACCAGGTGGTTCTTCGCCGCCTCGCCCTTCATGTAGATGGGCTTGCCCTGGTACTTGAGCTCCATGACCAGGATCTCTGTCATGGTGATGGCGACGACCGGGTATTCTTGGCGTTTCGCCTTCTGGATGAGCTCCTGTATCTTCTTCTGCGTCTGCGCGTCCTCGGCGATCACGGCAAGGCGGCGCACCTTCTTGCGGAGCTCGCGGATCTTGTTCCTGTTCTCGGGGTCCGGGTTCGCGCGCAACTTCCCGAGGAGCTCGTAGTCTTCCTTGGGCAGGACGGTGAGCTTGCCGTCCAGGTAGGACAGGGCCGGGGGGTGCTCGACTGCATGCGCGGACATCAACACGTACACCCCTTCTTCAGTCGCACCCTTGAGGGCCTTGACCCTGAGGTCCTTGGCCTTGATCTCCACGATGTTCCCCTTCGTGGAGATGTCTCCCCCGGTCCTGGAGGTGCAGGATGCGAGGATGAGGACGAGGGCGAGCAACATCAGGTGCCTTCTTGTGGTCATCTCGAATAACCTCCCCGTACGGAGCATCTGTCATCTCGGCCTGCGTGCGTGCCCAGAGACGCGGTCCCACGCAGCCCCCTGCACCTATAGCCAGGGGTGTCAGGAATGTCAAGCCGGCAAGCCTGTGTGGTCAGGACCCCTGGACACCGAGTCCCTTCGATGCGCTTGAGCATGTCCCCTTGGGGTGCGTCCATGTGGGCGCGCTCGTCCCCCACCGGGCCGGGTCAGGTTCGGGGCGAAGCGGCAAGGCGCCTGGAGATCAGCTTGTAATCCCCCCTGGAAAGGCCCCTCTCGAAGGTCTCGGGACGGAGGAGACCGCACGATGCGAGTTCCGAGATGGCGAACCCCGTGAGGAGCTTGTTGTGAGGCCATGGGAACAGGACACCGCCCAAGCGTTTCCTCAGGAGGCCAGCGATCGCGGCTGCATGAGCGGCATCCGTACCGCCTCCGGCTTCCACCTCGATCTCGCGGTGGACGAGGTTCCTGCCCATGATGCGGTAGGTGACCCTGTCGAGACAGACCTTGGCGGTCATTTCCCCGGGTGGTGCGTCCCTATGCCTGGCGACGAGCACCCGCCTCACTGTCTGGCGGCTCTGGACCGGGAAATACCCGAGCCTCGCGAGGGTTGCCTCAGGGTCCGTGGGATCGAAGAGGCCCTCTTCAAGGGGTCGGCTCGGGCAGATCTCCGAGAGGAGCCGTGCGACCGCATCGAAGCGGCGATCACACCAGGGCGTCTCCGTCTCCTCCCTCTCGGCGAGAAGACCCATGGTCGTGCGCTCCTTCTTCTTCACGCACACCAGGGTGTTTCCGCGCTCCCGCCTCGTCCTCAGGGCGCAGGCCGTACGCGCGAGCAACCCTTCCGGGGTGTCATAGTACGTGTCCTCGAGAACAGACACCCCGGAGGG
>ERZ795060.5351-NODE-5351-length-10274-cov-5.600842_pt1 | contig 10274 bp, 5 predicted proteins | sample MGYA00375144_ERZ795060 | MGnify/ENA primary metagenome ERZ795060 (study PRJEB30189, sample SAMN05720157) | activated sludge metagenome | isolation source: anaerobic digester from wastewater treatment plant | place: Japan | collected 2015-05-15 ... | reverse complement strand
ACGGGTGGGAGAATCCCGCCCTCGCGCGGCGGCCGACCGGCCCGGGTCTATGGGTGGCGCCGTCCGCCTACAGCGCGCTGGTGGGCTCCTCCGACTTCGAGGCGATCTGCTCGCGCGGCCTCGTGATCTTCGTCGCGAGCGACGGCCGCTACGTACCCGCCTCGCGCGAGACCCTGCGCGAGCCGGCCGCCGCGTGGAGGTGGCGCCGGCTCGACGACGTCGGGGCCGACTGGACGCCGCTTGTCGGGCTCGACCGCGAGGCGCTCGAGCGGCCGGTATGGGCGCACGTCGAGGAGGCGCTGCGCCGCCGCGCCGCCGCGCTCGCCTACTCGCCGGCGCCCGCGGCCGCGGCCCCGAAGCCGAGCGGCCCCGCGGTCGGCGACGTCGTCGGCCCCGCGCAGATCCCGCCCGGCGCCGTGGTGCAGCACCCGAGCCGCGACACCTACCTCGCGCGCGACACGCGGCCCCTGGTCGTCGCAACGGAGGAGGGTCCGTGCGACAAGGATAGCTGGTGCGCGAATTTTGAAGCGCGCGACCGGCGCGAGGTCTGGAAGATCCTAGCGCTCGGCCTGCCGGTCGACGCGACCGCGCAGCAGGCGCGGGTCGCGGCCGGCCTCGAGCGGCAGGTGGTGCCGCGGCCGCGGGCTTGGAAGGTCGGCGACCTTGTCAACACGATCGAGGAGGCCGAGACCCTGCCGATCGGCGCGGTGGTCGGCTTGGACGCCTTCCTCGCGGTCTGCGGCGGGGCGGGCGTATTCTCGTTCGTCTGCACCCGCGACGACCCGGAGGCCGGCTTCGTACGCGGCGAGGTGCCCGGCGGGGGCGCGGCCTGGGGGGCGCGGTCGCTGGCGCTGCCTGTGCGAATCCGCGCGCTCGGCTCCGCGGCCGAGATCGGCGACCCCGCCGCGATGCGCCGGCTCCTCGGCTGGGACCAGCCGGCGGCGGTGCCTGCGGCGATCGCGGTCGGCGACCGCGTCGGGCGCGACGCGATCTGCACGGTGCTCGCGGTCGACCTGCCGCCGCATGCTGATCTCGAGCAGATTCGCGCGATCGCGGCCGCGAGCCCCGCGGCGACCGACGCGCTGCGCGACGCGATTCGCGCCGCCGAGGCTGCGGCGGCTGCCGCCCCGGCGGTAGCCGCAGCGAGCTCCGTGCTCGCGCTCGAGGCCGCGCTGGCGAGGGCCGAGGAGCTGATCGGCGCCGAGGGTTTTGCGACGCTCCGCGAGGTCGCGGCGTCGCCGGTCGACGTCGCGCGCGGCGTGAAAGTGCGCTCGACGACCGGATCGCACGACCGCGCGCAGGTGCGCGTCGAGCGCGGGCAGGCGCAGCTCGACGCCGCCTGCACGTGCAACCGCTGCGCCGAGATCGCCGCGGTCCTGCCCCGCGAGGCGGCCCGGCGGATCGCCCTCCCCGCGGATCCGCGCGAGCGACTCGCCGCGCTGGTCGCCCTTGTCGCGGAGTCGCCGAGCGTCGCGCTCACCCTGGCGCCGTGGGCCCGGGTGCAGGCCGCGATCGCGTCGACCGGGGCGACGCACGAGACCCCGAAGGCCAGGCCCTACGGCTGGCTGCCGAGGACGGGCGGACGCGAGAGCGGCCGGCTCGCCGCCGGCCTGGCGGTCTCGCGCGGCGCCTTCGACCTGCGGACCCTGCGCCTCGGCGACCTCGAGCTGCGCGAGGTCGCGCCCTGGATCTGGCGCGTCGAGCGCGAGGCCGCGGGGCTGGCGCTGTGCAAGGGGTCGACGACCCAGGCGCTCTCGGGAATGGACGCCCTCGCCCGGCTGGCCGGACGGCCGTCCCTCGCCGAGGAGCAGGAGGCCGAGTGCGCGGCCGTAATGTCCTACGAGCAGGCCGCCGCCACGCTCGGGCCCGCCTTCGCCTCCGCTCCGCCCGAGCTATTCCGCGGCATCGGAGAGCGCCGGATCTACTATGTCAACGTGGGGCAGGCCGCGATCGCCCTGCCGCGAGGCGGCCGCCTCCGCCTATGGCCGCGGGCGGACGCGGTCGTCGTGGTCTGCCTGGCCGACTGGTCGCGCAGCCCCGCGCAGGCCGGGGTCGCGCGAGTCGAGCGCGAGGCCGTGCGGCACGTGCGGCGCAATTGCGGCCGGGCGACGATCGTCGTCGCGCTCGACCTCCACCAGCGGCCGATCGCGTGGGTCGGGCCGACCGACGAGCCGTGTAGGGTTTAGACCTACATCCGCCCTCCCGCACCGGCGTACGCTGCGCGCGTGCCGATCAACTACGCCGCGCTCGTTTTTGACGATTGGTATTCTTGGGAGATTCTGCAGTTTTCCGACGCGGCCTGGCCGCCGGCGGCCGACCAGGTCGCGCAGCTCGACGGGGTCGCGCTGCGAGCCTGCATCGCCCAGGAGCCCCTGGTCGCCGCGTACAAGGGCGGCGGCAACGGCTCCGAGGTCTACCTGCTCGCGGACAACGGCACGCCGCTGAGCTTGCCCGAGGAGGTCCTGGCCTCGGCGACCCACCTCGCGTCGGTCCGGCGGGAGTGCGCGAACGGCCAGCAGGTCGAGGTCACAAGGCGACAGGTGGGCGGAGTCGACCGCTACCTGATCCGCGCGAACGCCGCGGTCGTCGGGTACCTGTCGGAGGCGAACGCCGCGACGATCGCCGCGGCGCTCACCGCCTAGGCGAGCCAGTGCAGCCGGCGCGACGCGCGGGTCGCGGCGGTGTACCGCCAGCGCCGGCGATCCTCGGCCGAGCCGAACGCGCGATCGAAGGCGAGCACGGTCGGCCACTCCGAGCCCTGCGCCTTATGGCATGTGAGCGCCCACCCCCACCAGGCCAGGCACGATCGCGGCACGAGCGGGTGGGGGTCGCTGGCATCGGCGCAGCCGAGCGCCCGGACCACGGCGACGAGCTCGCAGCGCTCGCCGTCGTCGCGCAGGCAGAGCAGGCGCCGCGCCTCGGGCAGGTCGGCGACCCGCTCGCCGGGCTTGTACGGGCGCCCCCCGGGCAGGCTCGACGCCGGCCCTCGAGCTCTCCAGGTGTCCGGACTCGCGCGGCCGAGGTCGCGCAGGACCTCGGCGGTCGAGCCGTTGCACCATCCGCCGTCGGCGTTCGCCAGGGCGACGAGTCGGTCGCCGGCGACCGGGTGCGGCGGGAGGGCGTCGGGGTCGGCGCCGCGCTCCTCCGCGGCAGCGGCCCGCAGGACGGGATTTAGGCGGAGGCGATCCTCGTGGCGCGCGACCACGACCGCGCCGGGCACCTGGTCGGGCTCCTCGGCGAGAACGTCGGGGGCGCCGGCGCGGAGCGCCTCGGCGACCGACGCGCCCGAGCGGATCGCGTGCGCGAAGCGCACGATCCCGCTATCGAGCGCCTGCCGCCGCACCTCGCGCAGGTCCCACCCGAGGACCGTCGCCAGGGCCGAGCCGCCCTGCACCGGCGGAAGCTGCCCCGGGTCGCCGACGAGCACGACCCGCGGCGCGCGGGCGAGCAGGTCGCCGAGCTGCGCGAGCGTGAGCATAGAAGCCTCGTCGCAGACCACGACCTCGGGCGGCAGCGCCCGGCGACCGAGCGCCGGCCGCGCCCCCTCGACCTCGGCCAGCGGCGCCTCGATCTGGCGCCGCGGGAGGAAGGCCAGGCCGCCGCCCTCGTCCTCGCCGACGAGCTGGTAGGCGGCCGCGTGGACGGTCGTCGCGCAGGCGACGCCCTTGCGCCGCAGGACCGCCGCGGCGCGCCCGGTCGGCGCGACCACGGCGACCCGCTGGCCGTCCTCGGCGAGGCGCGCGACGAGCTCGGCCGCGGCGACGGTTTTACCCGTGCCCGCGAGCCCGCGCAGCGACCGGGCGTCGGCCGGCCCCGAGCGGTCTCGCGCCCACGCGCGGAGCGCCTCGACCGCAGCCTCCTGCTCGTCGCTGAGCTCGGGCCGACAGGTCACGCGCCCTCGACGTCGGGCAAGGGCGGCTCCGTAGCCGCGAGGTGCGCTTCGCCGATCTCTTTCGCTCGGAGCGACAGCGCGCCGAGGCTCGCGTGCGTGCCGCAGTCTGCGCCGACGAGGCCGGCTGCAGGACCGCCAGGGCCCGAGACAATCCCGCTAAAGCGCGACGGCCCCTCTTCCTCGACCATGACGTGCAGGAGAGGATACGGCGCGACCTCGCCCAGCGGGACGATTAGCATCGCGCAGCCGTGGATCTTCGGCGCGGTCGGCGCAGAGAAGCCGCGCGAGATCGCGTCGACGTTCGGCGCGTAAGCGCTCGGCTTGCGGGCCGTCACTTTCCGCCCTCCCTGGACAGCGCGGCCTCGAGCCGCGGGTCCTCGGCGGTGCCCTCGCGGCGGCGCTCCTCGAGCTTGCGGCAGGCCCAGGCGGCACCGCGCCGCGCGAGCTCGAGCAGGTCGATGCCGCCCTTGATCTTGAGCGTGAGAATTGAGCGCCGCCGGCGCTTCCTGCGCGGGCAGCGGCTCTCCTCGGGGTCCAGGCCGAGCAGGTCGGCCACTCGATCGAGCGTGAGGTCCATCGCCGCTAAGATACGGCGCGCGGCGCGCCGCGTCAAGCGCTCACAGGAGGCGGGCGCGGGTCTCGGGGCCGAGGGCGACGAGGCCGGCGCGCGCTCCGCTCGCGCGGGCGGCCCGCTCGAGCCCCGGCAGCACCGCGCGCACCGCGCGCCCGAGGTCCTCCTCGGAGCGCGCCCCGACCACCGCGAGCACCGTCGGGCGGCGCTGGTCGGGCAGGGCGAGGCCGCCGTGCTGCAGAGCCTCGATCTCTGTCCCCGGCTTCATGCGGTAGGGGTAGACGCCCGCCCGCTCGTCGGCGTCATCGCCGAGGCCCCGCGAGATCGCGGAGCAGAGGTCGGCCCAGAGCTCGGTATCGACGCGCGAGCGCTCGACGACGCTCGCCTTCGCCTCGGGCAGCGGGCAGCCCGGCGCCCCCTGCAGGTGCTCCCGCGCCCGCGAGGTCGGGCGCTGCAGCGCGCGAGCCTGCGCCTCGCTGCGAAGGTCGGCCGCCCGCGCGGTCTGCGCGAGCGCCTCCTCGACGGCGCGGCGCAGCAGGTCGACGCAGAGGTCCTCGCCGCTGCCGCTCTCGATCTTCGCCGGCATGATCCACCCGCGCCAGTCGGCGAAGCTGAGCCACGAGGCCCACCCGGTGTAGTGGCGCAGGTAGCGCAGGCTGAGGCCAAGGCGCCAGGCGTCCGCCTTCGCGCCCGTCATGCCCGAGGCGAAGGCCGCGCCGGCGCGCTCGGCCTCGCCGTCCGGCAGCGTCCGCGACCGCCAGCCCGCGCGCCAGGGCTCGGCGCCGAGGTCCGCGAGCAGCCGGCCGCGGAGCTGCGCGAGCGCCGTCCCGCGGGCGCTGGCCGCGGCGACCGCGGCGTCGAGCGCCTCGCAGAGCTTGTCGAGCGTGAATCCGCTCAGCCGCGCGCCCTCGTCGCGGGCGCGCCGCGCGCGGAGCAGAAGGCCCGCCTGCGCCTCGGGCGACAGGTCGCGGGCGAGCACCTGCATCTCCCGGCGCGAGTCGCGCGGCGCGCGGCGCTCGTCGCCCGGCCAGCCGTTTCCGTCCTCCTGCGCGGAGACGAGCGCCCACCCCGCCGCGCTGCGCAGCCATACGTCGCCCTGGTCGTGCTCGCCCTTGCCGGGGGTCGCGCGATAGAGCAGCGTCCCCGCGGGGGCGTCGGCCCCGCCGAAGACCTCCATGGTCCCGAGGGGACTGCGGCAGAGCTCGACGCGGACGTGCCCGCGCGCCTGCGTCCACTCGTGGCCGCGCGGCGGGCTCCGATCCATGGAGACCCCGAGCCGCAGCCGCAGGCGCGCGGCCTCGAGGGCGTCGGCCCTCGAGTCTCCGACCTTGCGCCAGAGGGCGACGGCCTGCGCCTCGGTCAGGTCGTCGATCGCTACGTCGACGAAGTCGCGCCCCACTTTCCACTCGGCGATCGTGAATTCGGCCGGCTTGGCCTGCGCGAAGCCGTAGGCGCCGTCGGCCCACATGACCCCGATCGCGTCGCGGCCGATCAGGAGCGCGCACCCGCGGGGGCGCCCGCCGCGCGCGCGGCTGAGCATGTCCGCGGCGCGCTGCGCCGCCTCCTCCGTCGCCGGCCGCAGGAGCGCGAGCGCGCGGACGGTCTCGGCCGGCAGGTCGCCCGCGACGACCCTCGCGCCGTCGAGCGGCCCGGCGGAGCTCGTCGGCCCGCCGGCCCACGGGCTCGGCTCGCGCGGGCGCAGCGGCTCGACCTCGCGGTCGCTCGGGCAATCCACGATCGCCCACCGCCGGCCGCCATCGTCCGCGCCCCACCATAGGGCGATCCGCTTGTCGGGCAGCTCGAGCAGCGCGCCGCCGGAGCCGGTCGCCCACGTCGGCGCGGGCCTGCGCTCGGCCGACCACGCGCGCTCGAGCGGGGGACTGCGGCGCTCGTCGGGCGTCGCATGGAGCCACCACCGCGCGGCCTGCGTCAGGAGGTCGTACTGCCGCGCCCTGCAGGCGTCGCCGGGTGCGGCCTCGTGGATAGCAAAAGCGAGCGCCTTCGCCTGTCCCTCGGTCATGCCCTCCGCGACGACGTTGCGGTCGCGGCGCTCCATTCGCCAGTGCCCTACCTTCCAGCGCAGGGCGTCGCCGACGCGAAATAGCGCGGCGTGGTCGTGATAGGTGCCGTGGTGGATCCAGTCGAAGGCCCGGTCGCCGAAGATACCCCCGCCGGGGGTGCCGCTCGTCTCCCGCGTCGAGGTATAGATCCCCCAGCCGTCCGGCCAGCGCTCGTCGCCCGAGCGCAGGCGCAGCAGCATGGCGGCGACCCGCGAGGCCGCGAGCTCGGTCGAGGGGCGCAGCGCGGCGATCCGCTCGCGCTCGTGGTCCTCGAGGGCGTCGAGCGCGACGACGGCGTCGCGCGCCTCGGGCGGCAGCGGCTCGGAGGTCGGCGCCGGATCCGCGTCCGCGCGGAGGCGCGCCCACTTGCCGCCTCCATACCAGAGCAGGGTCGAGCCGTCGCCGAGCACGACCAGGGCGCCGCGCGACCCCGCCCACTTCGGCAGCGCGGCAGGTGCGGAAGCGGGAGAGGCGCCCGGCGCGCTGTCCTTGATCCAGGCGTCGACCTTCGCGGAATCGCGCCAGTCGGCGTCGGGCACGTCGAGCGCGAGGATCCGCACGCGCCCCGGCCTATGAGTATAAGCCCACCACTGGGCGTCGCCGCTCGCGAGCTCCCGGCGGTAGTCGTCGGAGGGGTCCGCGCCGACATTCCACGCGCGGCCGTCGGCCCTCCGGACACGGTAGCGCTCGCGCTCGTAGACGTCCCCGAGGCGCATCGCCAGCGAGCCGGGCGGCTGGTCGTCGCCCTCGACCTCGTCGCCGACCGCGACCTTGCGCAGGCCGAGCAGGGCCTCGAAGCGCTCGGGGCTGCGCAGGTCGGCGTCGGTGAATTCCACCGCGAGCACTCGCATGGGCAGATCGCGCACGCGGTCGCGCCAATTCCACCAGGTCGCGCTGCCGCCGTGCAGCTCGCGGCGAAACTCCTGCGCGCGATCGCGGCCGACCTTCCAGCCCTCGCCGCTCTGGCGGCGGATGCAGTAGAGCGCGCGGTCGCCCGCGGGGCGGTCGGTCTGCTCGCAGATCGAGCCGGGCGCCTGATACTGGCTGCGGATTGTATCCCCGACCAGCGAGCGGCCGGCGAGCGCCCGCGCCTCGGCGTGGGTCGCGTCCTCGGGCACGTCGAGCGCGAGGACCTCCCACCTCGTGTCGCTGAGCGCGTCGATCGTCCGGTTGGTGCCCGCGCGCACCTGTGCCTTATGGATCCAGTGGTAGGAGCGGTCGGCCGCGACGCGCGCGATCTCGCCGCACGAGAGCGCGATCGCGCAGCAGCGCGAGGGGAGCTTGGCGTTGGCCGCGATGATATCGCCGACCTTGACCTTCGGCGTCTCCGCGATCCCCGCGATCTCGCGGGCCCGCTGCGCCGAGGTGTCGTCGGGCACGTCGAGCGCGAGGATTTGCCATTTGGGTGGCGGCGTTTTGTCGATCGAGTCTGACGCCCCGGGCTTGTCGCGAGCGTCCCCGTCGAAGCTGGCGACCCAGCGGTAGGAGCGGTCGCCCTTGACATGCGCGACGCCCCACGCCGGGTGGACCGAGCGCGCGACGCAGCTCGAGGGCAGGTCGCCCCGGTCGACCTCGTCGCCGACCTTGCGCGAGGGCGGGGCCGGCGCCGCGACCGCCTTCGCTCGCAGCGCGGCGGCAAGCGCCTTGGCGCTGGCGAAGTCTTCGGCGGTCAGGCCAGCCGCGACGAGATCGACCGTGTATTTCTCGTGCGGCCCCCACTCCCACCCACCTCCGCGCTTGTATGCGTCGGGCGCGTCGAGGTGCTCGGTTATCGGGAAGCGCTCGCCCTCTTTCGGCGAGGACCACCACCCGCGCCCGCTCGGGAGGCGGAATACGCCGGAGATCGCGCCCCCCTCGGGGGGCTGCAGAAGCGCGTAGGAGCCGGGGGCGATGTCTGCGACTTTCACGCCCCCAGGTTAGGGCAGGAGCCCCGCCGCGTCAAGCGCGGCGACCGCCGCGCGGGCGTGTCGCTCGACCCCGTCGACCGCGATCGCGCAGGGCTCGGCGCACTCCGACCGCACCACTCCGGCGCGGCGCCCGACCCGCAGGACGCGGGCGACCTGCGCGAGCGCGAGGCCCTCGGCGCTGCGAGCGGCGCCGAAGGACGGGCCGACCGCGCAGACCGTGGCCTCCCCCGGTGGCGCGACCGCGGGGCCGCTGCGCGAGGGCGCGAGGTCTCCGAGCTCCGCGCGAGCGACCCACGCACGGACGCCCTCGCCTCGGCGAGTCGCCCCAACCTGGATCCGGCGGCCGGCCTGGTCGAGCAGGTGGTCGACGAGCCCGGCGGCCACCTGCGGCGGCCTCGGCGACCCGCTCGGCGAGCAGAGCACGCCGCCCGCCCTCCACTCCGAGCGCGAGAGCGCGCACGACAGGCCGCCGCAGGTCCACTCGACGCGCCGATCCGTGCCCGCGAGCAGGTCGCGCAGCGCGCCGACGCGGTCGCCGGGCAGGCCGGCCAGCGAGTCGAGCGCAAAAACACAACAATCCCCGTGCGCGACGAGCTTCGCCAGGTAGAGCGCAGCGACCGCCGCGACGGTCGCAGCGTCCCCGAAGACCAGCCCCGCGGGCGTCCAGGCTGCGACGCGGTCGCCGACCGACGCCGCGGGAACAGCCGCCAGCAGGACGTCGACCGCGGCGCCGTACTCGGCGACCCTCCCGCGCGCCAGCGGCCCGAGCGCCCCGGCGGCCAGCGCGAGCGCCTCGGCCGCCAGATCGAGCGCTCCCTTCGGGGGCGACTCGCGCCAGAGCGCAGCGCGAATCGCGTGCGCGGCCTCGGGGGTCTGCCCCCCGTCCCTCGGCAGCTCGAGCAGCGGGCGCAGCCGCGCCTCCGGCTGGGGCTTGTGGTTCGGCTGCGGCCCGCCGTCGGGCCACGACCAGCAGCGGCCGCCGAGGCCGAGCCATGTCCCGTCGTGGCGCACGAGGCGCCCGGTCCCGTCGGCGAGGCGCACCCATGCGGCGCCGCCCGCGGAGTCGAGCAGCAGCCAGCCCCGCGGGGCCTCGGCCGGCGAGACCAGCCGCGGCCCGGCCACCTCGGCGCGGGGCTCCGCGGTCAGCCGGCGCAGCTTCGCCGCGTCGACCCTGTCGAAGTCGATCCCGAGCGCGAGGACGCGCCCGCGCTCGTCGCTCTCCACATTCTCGGGCCACTCCCACCACACGGCGTCGCGCTCGGCGAGGCGCCTGCCGCTCCCCTCGTCCAGGTCGGTAAACCACCACCCGCGGCCAGCCGCGTTGCGCGCGAGGTAGTGCCGGTAGGGCGGCGCGCCGCTGCGGAGCGCGAGAGCGCCCGGCGGCAGGTCGCGCAGGTCGATCTCGTCGCCGACGCGGATCGCCCACGCGCACCCCGCGGGGGAGCCGAGCGTCCGGCGCAGCCAGCTCGGGTCGCAGAGGTCGGCGTCGCTCGCGCCGAGCGCGACGACCTTGCCGCGGTCGCCGCGGCCGAGGCCGCTCCACCACTGCGCCTTTCCCTCTATGAGGGCGCGCCCGTCCTTGTCTACAGAGTCGAGGTCGAAGGGGCCGAACCACCACGCGCGGCCGTCCGCCCGGCGAGCGCAGAAGCGCCCCGATCCCTCGTGCTGGAGCACGCCGCCCGGCGGCAGCTGGTCGCCCGCGACCTCGTCGCCGACCTTGACCTCGACCCCCGTCGCGGACACCTGCGGCGCGCCGGCCAGCGACCCGGGCCGCACCTCGCGGCCTTCTACAACCTGGCCGGGCAGCGGGCCGGCGCCGGCGGCCGGCGCCCCCGCGGGGCCGC
>ERZ795060.5350-NODE-5350-length-10278-cov-4.914213_pt1 | contig 10278 bp, 8 predicted proteins | sample MGYA00375144_ERZ795060 | MGnify/ENA primary metagenome ERZ795060 (study PRJEB30189, sample SAMN05720157) | activated sludge metagenome | isolation source: anaerobic digester from wastewater treatment plant | place: Japan | collected 2015-05-15 ... | reverse complement strand
GTAGTAGCAGACGGTGTGTTTACTATTCCCGCCATGATAAAATCTAATTTTCCAAGAGAGCTAGCGGCAACTGTAGAGATGTCAGCTAGCTCGCTAGGTCCTATTCTTCCGCCATCTGGAACAATTCTTATAGCATTTGGCGCATTGGATGCACTTTTTCCAGGTAAATTTAGTCTTTCAAACTTTTGGATTGCAGTTTGGGGAGTTGGGATTTGGTTTATTATACAAAGATTAGTATTATTATATTTTTTATGCAGAAAGTATAAAGTAGATGCACTAGACAAAAAAGACATTCCGAGCATAAAAGAATCCTTTAAAAAAGGATGGAAAGCATTGATAATACCAATTTTAATATTTGCACCATTTCTAGTTGATTTCGCGCTGGGTGAAACTTTTATCACATCAAGATTAGGCGAAGACGGAGCAAAAGCTTTCTCAAATTCAGTTATTCTCTTTGCACCTGGAATAGCAGCTATATATACATTCATCATAGCAAAATATGACAAATCAAAAGAAGATATAAAATTAACATCTCTTTTTAGAAACTCAATACCTCATATAGTACCAGTCGCCGCAACAATATATTTTGCATATTCGCTTTCAGCACTATTTACAGAGATAAATTTAGCAGAAAATCTAGGGGTTTTTATAAACGAATTTAACATGGGGAAGATAGGACTAGGAATTTTCTTTCCAATATTTACTATGATTCTTGGCATGTTTCTTCCGGGTTCATCGCAAGTAGCCATATTTGGGAGTATAATAATCGCTAGTTTAGCTAATGTTGGATTAAATCCACTTTTAGTTGCGGCTATTTTACCTGCAATAACTGGTGGAATGGAAGGCATGACTCCTCCATTAGCGTTGGCTCTATATCCGGCAGTAGGGATTGCAGAAGCTGATATGAAAGGTTCTATGAAATTAGCTTTATATTGGGTATTTGCACACTTGATAGTATCTATTCTGATACTTTTAAATATTCTCCCTGTGCCATTTTTGTAGGAGGTGCAGTAATTGAAAAATAAGATTGGTGTAATTTTAGATAAAACTTTTAGCATATTAATACTCTTATCCATAATCAGCACTGGGATGATTTTCATTTTGTTTTTAATTAGCATTATCATAGGAAATGACTTAGGCAATGCCATTGCTATCTGGATAAAAAATGAATTTATTAATCACATCATAAGGCTAACTACTTTTGCTGTATTGTGTGGTTTAATAAAGATGTATATTTTAAAAGAACATGAGCTCACAATAAAATAGGCTGCAAAAGCAGCCTATATGTTCCATTCTCCATCTTTAAAAATTAGATATTCATTTCCATCCTCAGTTTTTCCAACTATTGATAAATCACTAGTTCCAACCATGAAATCTACATGTATGAGTGAATCATTCACTCCATTTTCATCTAATTCTTTTTCGCTCATATTTACACCATTTTCAATATTAGTTGGATAAGCTTTTCCGAGCGCAAAATGGCAACTTGCATTTTCATCAAACAAAGTGTTTTTGAATAATATGCCAGCTTTTTGAATTGGGGAAGAATATGGAACCAAAGCCACTTCTCCAAGTCTTCTAGCACCTTCATCCATATTGAGCATTTCTTCTAGGATAGATTTTCCTTCTCTAGCATCAAAATCTACCACTTTACCATTTTCAAATATCAATTTGAAATCTTCAATCAAATTTCCTGAGTAGTTAAGTGGTTTTGAACTATATACAACTCCATCTACCCCATATTTATGGGGCATGGTAAACACTTCTTCTGTTGGCATATTAGCGACGAAGTACACGCCTTTGCTGTTCTTTCCACCACCACCAGCCCAAATATGATTTTTTGGTAATTTAACCGTGAGATCCGTCCCATTAGATGCAGTATAATGAAGAGTTACAAATTTCTTTTCGTTTAGATATTTCATTCTTCTTTCAAGAGACTCTAAATGATCTTTCCAAGCTGCAACAGGATCATCTAAATCAACTCTTGTAGCTTTAAAAATAGCATCCCAAAGTTTATTTATTGCTTCCTTTTCGCTCATATCAGGAAATAAACTTTTGGCCCAATTAAGAGTAGGAATGGAAATAACACACCATGAATTTATGTCGTTCATAGTATATTTTCTAAACTCTTTTAGTCCAATGCTAGAGGATTTATTAGCTGCAGCAATTTTTTCTGTATTAATTCCTTTTAATAAATTTGGATCATCTGCATGGATGCTTATAAAACCAGCACCTTTTTTCGCATAGTACTCCATCATGTCTGCTCTCCACTTTGGAAATTCTTCAAAAACTTCCATTGGAGAATTTTCATATTTTAACCTAGTGAGCACATCATCATTCCAATTTACAAAAACTTCAGATGCTTTTTTTGCATAGGCAAATTTTGCGAGCTCTCTTACAAATTCGACGCCTTCTACAGGAGCTGTGATGACAAGAGGCTCATTTGGCTGTACATTTATCCCAACTTCAACAACCAATTTTGCATAATCAGAAACCATTTCTTCAAAACTCTTCATTAAATCACCTCATATTTTGTATTATGTTCATATTTTAGCCTATTAATTGCTAGATGTAAATCAAATTATTTCGATTAGTGAATAAAAATTATAAAAATGGGTAAATATATTAAAAACGCTAATTGAGGTGGTTTTATGTCTAGGGTATCTAATGCGATTAACATGGTAAAACTTTTAAACAAAAATGGCCCGATGAAAGTAAAAGATTTAGCCAGAGAATTAGAAGTTAGCGAAAGAATGATAAAGACCTATAAAGAAGACTTAGAAAAAAGCGGGTTTTACATATGTTCAAAAAGCGGCCCTGATGGAGGATATTATTTAGATATGCCGCTAGAGCTTTCTTTTATTGGAATAACTAAAGAAGAAATCGACACTTTAAAAATGGTAAATGAGCTCATAAAAAGTAAAGACTATCCCCATGCTCCAGTATTTGAAAGATTTACACAGAAGATATTAAACTTTAGTTCTAATTTAGGGGAAATCAGATTTTTCTCAAAAAATGTTGTAAGGCCAAATTTAGTAAAAGAAAAAGAGCTAAAATCTTGGGAGATCATAAACAAAGCAATAAAAGAAAGGAAAAAATTAAAAATCAACTACAAGCCGCTAGAAAAGAAATCAGACTCAGAAGACACTAGAATAATACATCCTTATGGGGTATTTGAACACGATTTAGCTGTATATTTATTCGGCTACTGTGAGCTTAGAAAGGATTTAAGATATTTCAAACTTTCTAGGATTCAACAAATATCTATTTTAGATGAAAGGTTTAAAGTAGATAAAAAAATAAATATCAATGAAAAATTAAATTCTTCATTTGGAATAATGAATGATGAATTAATAAAATTTAAAGTTGAAATTAGTTATCCATTTAGTCAATTAGTAAAAGAAAGGGGGTTTTCAAAAGATTATTCAATCACCGACATAGATGAAGATAAAATAATTTATGAAGCTGAAATGACAGGATATAAAGAAATTAAATCTTGGATTTTAAGTATGGGAAAATACGCACGTGTAATAGAACCGATTGAGCTTAGAGAAGAAATAAAAAAAGATATAGAATATTTAAACAAAATATACAATTAAGACTATATATTGCCTCAATTTATGGTAAAATCTTTACAAGATGATAAAAATGTAACGGATAAAATTTGGGGGTGATAATATGAATGTCGAAAGGGCAATTGAAATATCATATCAATTGTATGATGGGAAATTAGAAGAGAATGGAGTTCCGTTTATTTCCCACCCTATAGACATAGCCCTTAAGATGAGGACTAACGAAGCGAAAATCGCAGCATTGTTTCACGATGCATTGGAAGAAGGGAGGCTTTCAATAGACGATTTAGTAAAAAATGGATTTTCAGAGCAAACAATCGAAATCTGTAAAGCTTTGTATAAGAAAGAGGAAGAAAACTACGCGGAATATATTAAAAAAGTGAAAACTAACAATATTGCAAGAAGGATAAAGATAGAAGATATAATGTACAATATAAAAAAGGGAGAAAAGATCTTAGGCAATGAGAAAATTAAACTCTATAGAAAGGCTCTAGAAGAGTTAATTACGGATTAAGAGGTGTGCTATGGAACTGAGGATAATTTTTCAATCAGAAAATAATATTGTTTTACCAACTCATTACAATCATATACTTCAAGGATTTATCTATAGCAATATTAGTGCTGATTTAGCTGAATTTTTACATGAAAAAGGTTACATCTTAAACAATAGGAATTTTAAACTTTTCACATATTCAAATATATTGACAAAAGGGCAAGTGAAAAATAAAAAACTATATTTTGGGAAAACTGTTGAATGGGTTGTAAAATCACCAATACCAGAATTCATCAACTCATTTGGTACTTATATATTGCAAAAGGATGACCTAAACCTTGGGAATAACAAAGTGACGGTGAATCGGACGCAATTAAAAAAACAAAAAGTAGATGGTTATGAAATAGAGGTTAAAGCAATTTCTCCAATAGTAGCTTACTCAACTTTTGCTAAAGAAAATGGCAGTAAGTATACTTGCTATTTTTCACCACACGAAAACGATTTCCCCAGAATTATAAAAGAAAACATCCTAAAAAAATATGAGGCATTTTATGGTGACTTGGAAAAAGATGTAGAATTTACAATTCAACCAATATCCAATGTAAACTTAAACATAGTCTACTATAAAGATTTTTTGATAAAGGGATATTCAGGAAAATACAAAATAAGAGGTGATAAAAGACTTCTTGAATTAGCATTAGATGCAGGAGTAGGCAGCAAAAACTCGCAGGGGTTTGGATGTATAGAACAAATATAGAAAGGAGGGATAAGAGATGAGATTTAGAGTTAAATTTAACCTAAGTAACGAAAGTATACCTAAAGATAAGAACAGGGTAATTCTATCATTTTTAAAAACCGCTTATAGCAAATATGACATGGATTATTACAAATCGCTATATGAAGAAAACCAACCAAAACGTAAAAGCTTCACTTTCAGTACTTATATGCCACAAGCTAAGTTCTTACAGGATGAGATAATCATTCCTTCATGCTCATTCGATCTAGAATTCTCTTCTTACGACAACTATGATTCTTTGATGTTTTACAATTCTATAGTAGGAATTCTAAATAAGAGTATAGACATTAAAGGCAATTCCATTACAGCTAAGAATATAATTAACTTAAAAGAAAAACCAATATTTAATGATTACGCAAAGTTTAAAACACTTAGTCCAATTTCAATAAGAGAGCATAATGGTGACAACAAAAAAACATGGTATCATTCACTAGAAACAGAAAAAGGAAAAGAAGTTTTCTTACATAATATTAGAGTTCAAGCATTAGAGCAATTTGGTGATCAAACGAAATATGACTTAGAAAATTTAAAGTTGTCAGTCCTAAAGAGCAAGGAAGTGCGAGTCAAACACTACGATATTGTAATTCCAGCAAATCTAGCTATTATTGAAATTCAGGCAAAACCATACTTGTTAGACTATTTTTACAAAGCTGGTGTTTGCTCACAACGTTCATCTGGATTTGGAATGTTGGATTTAATATAGAAAGGAGGGAAAAAATGGAAGAAAAGATAACACTCTATTTAGAGGATTGGTTGTATAACGCAGGGATTGCAGGTGTTTATAACATTTTAACATATTCAGGCGATACGATAATGAAAGATAAAGATAGTATAACATTTGATAAAGAAGCCTTAAATAATTTTGAAGAAAAATATTTTTCTTATTTAATTAATAAATATGAAAAAATTATACCATGGCGAAAGATAATTGAACTTGAGAATACTATTGAATATCTTAGACAAAATGATTTATCAAATCTAGATAAAGAGAATTTGGAAAAATTAAATAATCAAATAGACTATATCAAGAAAAACTTAAGAGGAAATAGTTTTACTAAAATGTATCCATTATTAGAATCAGAAGTAGATTTAGCAATGCTTGAAAAAAAACTTACAAAAATAAATACAAAAAAATCATTAGATGAAAATTATCAACTAATAATAGATGTTTTTGAAACCATAGAAACGATAATCAATGAGCTGAAAAAACCAAAAGCAAAGAAGTATCTTGCAGCAAGAAATATTATATATTTATATATAAATCGTTTTTGGAATGGAGTAGCGTTTTTAAATAGAAATGATAAAGAATTGGATCCATATATATCTTATAAGAAGCATTTTATTGATACTATATTTGATTATCTAGAAAAAGATAAAACCAAATATTCGTATAGATGTTCAACTTGTGAAAATCAAATATCTAATCTAGATGAGAACTTAGCATTTATGAACAAAATTGGGTTTGACACTGGTAGAAAAACTTCACATGTTTGGAACTTTTATTTCGATTTAGGAATATGCCCGATATGTAAATTAGTTTATTCTTGTGTACCAGCTGGATTTATATTTACTGGAAATAAAGGTATATTTGTAAATGCGAATAATGATATCGAAAACTTAATTTCTATAAACAATAAAATAGAAGACGAAATCCTTAAAAACGACTTAAATTCGACATACAGTGCTTTTATAAAATCCATGAATGAAGTAATGGCAAAATCCACTATGTACGAGGTTTCAGACATTCAAGTAGTAAGACTTGAAAATGACAATTACAGGTTTAGCTTATTGAATGCCAATGTCTTAAACATTGTTTATAAAAACAGAGATCAATTAAGTCACTTATCTGGGAAATACTATCATGAAAATGAAAATAGATATTATTTACAAGAAGAAGTAACAAAGAACTTATTAGACAATCAAAACTTATATCTTTTGATTCATAAACTTTTAACTTATAAACTGGGGAAAAATAATGCATATTACTCAACCAGAGATATCGTAAATATAATTGAAATTAATTTTAATTATTTAAGGGGGTTAAGCTATATGGAGGATTGGAATAGTGAAATAGTTGATAAGGCAAAGGCTCAAGGCTACTATTTAAGAACTGAATATGAGACAAAATCTAATGAAAATAAAATTGCTGGTATATCCTACAGACTACTAAATTCTTTAAAAACTAACAACAAAAATAGTTTTATGGATACATTGTTGAATTGCTATTTGTATGTAGGAAAACAAGTTCCAAAAATCATTACAGAAGTTTTAAAAGATGATGAAGCGTTTAGGACTATCGGATATGCATTCGTCAGTGGACTAATTTCTGGAAGCGATAATAATAGAAATGATAATAATAAAAATTAAGGAGGATAAAGATGGAAAATAAATTGGAACCAAAAGGATTGTGCTTAACTATAATTTTCGAAGCAGAAAGTGCAAACTATGGAGAATCAATTGGAAATATTTCTGCACTAAAAAAATTATCTAGAGGAAAAGGAGATCAGTACACCTATATATCTAGACAAGCAATAAGATATAATATTGTAGAACAACTAGGTGAGGAATTGGCAGAAGTGGTAGCTTCTGGAAGCGGGGATAAAAAAGTTATTCAGTTTCACGAAAATGCAACTATAGACAAGTATCCAGAGATTGACTTCTTTGGTTATCTTAAAACTATGAAAGAGACATCCGGTAAAAAGCGTTCTGCAAAAGTGAGATTGACAAATGCTATTTCATTGGAGCCATTTAGAGGAGACTTAGACTATCTTACAAACAAAGGGTTGGCAGACAGAATAGGATCAAATATGAATATTGCTCAAGCAGAAATTCATCGATCATTCTATAGATATACTATTGCTGCAGATTTAGATCAAATTGGAATAGACGAAGTTGACAATATAAATATTGATAATAATGAAAAAGCACGAAGAGTAAAAAAATTATTGACAACGGTTGAATTTCTATACAGGGATATTAGAGGAAGAAGAGAAGATTTAAAACCATTGTTTGTAATTGGCGGAGTTTACGACATTAAAAATCCTATATTTGCTAATGTAGTCACTGTAAGAGATCTAGAAATACCCACAAAACCAATTAACAGCGTTATGAATGATGCAATCAAAAAAGATACTTTATGTGGTATAGTTAAAGATATATTTAAAAATGAAAATCAAATCGTAAATGAACTAGGAGCAACTACAACAGCAGAATTTTTTGACATCATTAGAAATAAGGTAGATGAGTATTATGAAGGCTGTTAGAATTGTCCTCGAACAAGAAACAGCTAACTATAAAAAACCTACTAGTTTTCAATTAAAAGAAAGCTATCCACTGCCACCCCCATCAACTGTGATTGGCATGGTACACAATATATGCGGGTTCGAGGAGTATGCGCCAATGGATGTAAGCATCCAAGGCTCTTACTTCTCAAGGCATCTCGACTTGTTCACTCGATATGAATTTAAAAATGGAATGACATTTGAACAAGGGAGACATCAATTGAAAGTAGACAAATATGGTGTGGTTGAAGGACCAGGCTATACTGAATTATTAGTTGATATAAAATTAATGATTCACATCATACCTAAAGATGAATCATATTTAAACATAATTTATGAGTCGTTTTTGAACCCAAGGGAATATGTATCTTTGGGAAGACGTGAGGATCTAGTTTATTTAAAAGAAATAAAAATGGTTGATGTGAACCGAAAGAAACTAGATAAAGACATTGAACTTGATCCTGATGTAAAGGCTTATATTAAATGCTCTGATCTTGAAGATAATAGTATTGTACTTGATGGCAGTGCTAGAGGGGTTTCGTATAGGGGAACCAAGTACAAATTAAATAAGAACTATCAACTTCACAATATAAAGAATAACACTATTAGAAACTGGAATAAGGTAGAGGTTATCTATACCTCCCATATTAACATAGTAGAAGACTCCTATGCTTTATTAGATGAAGATGGCAACCCAGTGTTTCCTATATAAGGAGAGTAAAATGGAATTTTTAGCTAAATCAAACCCACAAGAAACAATTCAAGAACACACTGACAATCTAATACGCAACTATAATATTTTAAAGTCAACATATCCTGATCTAGAAATAGATTGGGATATGTTGTATATCGCATGTTTATATCATGATTTAGGAAAGATAAACCCTAAATTCCAAGAAAAAATTGGCAATAATAATATTAAATCAAATTTAAAAAATATTGATGAAGTACCACATTCTTTTTTAAGCATCTCGTTTTTAGAACCTAACATTTTAATTGAAGAAGGATTAACTGAAAGTGATATTAAAGTACTTGCTACAGCAATTGCTTATCATCATGAAAGAGAATACGAATATAATAAACAAGAATACGAATATCAATTAGAAGAGATTCAGAAAGTAATCCATGAGTTTGACTATGATAAATTAGAAAATATTAAAGTAAGTAAATTATCTAAAAAATACTTTAATTATGATTATATATATAAGAGAAACGATAAAGATATGTTTTACAAATATGTATTGATCAAAGGGCTACTAAATCGAATAGATTATTCCGCAAGTGCACATCTTGACGTTGAATATAAGAATAATTTTTTGATTGATTCTTTGAAAAGAATGATGGATAATTGGCGAAACTTCAAAAATGCTGATTGGAATGATCTTCAGAAATATATGTATAAACATAGCAACGAAGATGTGATAGTCGTAGCTCAAACTGGAATGGGAAAAACTGAAGCTGGCTTATTGTGGATAGGGGACAATAAAGGATTTTTTACACTGCCATTGAAGGCAGCAATTAACTCTATTTATAAAAGGATTAAGGATAATATAGTTCTAGAAAATTTGGAAGAAAGAGTAGGTTTATTGCATTCTGACACTTACAATGAATACTTGAAACTTGATGATGATTTAATTGATTTTGAAGAATATTTTAGTAAAACTAGACAATTATGTATGCCATTAACCATTTGCACTTTAGACCAATTATTTGACTTTGTATATAGGTATAGAGGATTTGAACTCAAATTAGCAACATTAGCATATTCAAAAGTAATTATTGATGAAGTTCAAATGTATTCTCCGGACCTAATAGCATATCTAGTTGTTGGACTGAGGTATATTCAAGAAGTCGGTGGAAAATTTGCAATTATGACAGCAACTTTGCCAAGTTTCCTACCAGAATTATTACGACGAGAGGGAATAGAATTTATAATTCCAGAAGAGATTTTTATTGATGAATCTTTTAATAGGCATAGCATAAAGGTTATCGAAGATAATTTGAATGCTGAGTTCATTGTCAATATGTACAGGGATAATAAGGTACTCGTAATAGTAAATACTGTGAAAAAGGCTCAAGAATTATACGATGAATTAGAACCGATTGTAGATAAAGTAGATTTGATTCACAGTGCAT
>ERZ795060.5345-NODE-5345-length-10286-cov-3.536116_pt1 | contig 10286 bp, 11 predicted proteins | sample MGYA00375144_ERZ795060 | MGnify/ENA primary metagenome ERZ795060 (study PRJEB30189, sample SAMN05720157) | activated sludge metagenome | isolation source: anaerobic digester from wastewater treatment plant | place: Japan | collected 2015-05-15 ... | reverse complement strand
ACCTTAGAAAAATCTGCCAATCATCAACCAAGCCAAGTTGCCGCAACATAAAAAAACCGGTTGTCACCTGCCAAGGCAGATCACTTCCCTGCATCAGTGTTATGTAAGTGGTACGTGAATTCCTGCTGGCAGATTGGATATCTGAGGAGAGTCGGCAGGCGAGTAGAACCTAGAGAGTTACTTCCTGCCGGTGTGAGCGATGTGATATAATCTCATGTTCGTTAAAATATTTGGAGCCGGACCAACTGATCCTGATTGTAAGGAGGGCTGCGACTACCTTGTCAGCGCTGGAACTAGCTAACGATAACTGGTGCTTTGCCTGCGGGAAAGATAACCCGATCAGCCTGAAGCTCGATTTCAAGAAGCAGGATGACGGAGATTATGTGGCTCGCTTTACCCCTAAAAAGGAACATCAGGGATACCTTGGGATAACTCATGGCGGGATTATGGCAACTGTGCTTGATGAAGCCATGGCAAGGCTGGCCTGGGCAGACGGTTTCCAGGCTGTAACAGCCGAGATGACGGTCCGCTACAGACTTCCAGCTAAAACAGGTGAGGAACTTGTGGTAGCCGGAAGGATTACAGGCGAAGATAGAAGGACCATAACCTGCAGCGCTGAAGCAAAGAATCCTGAAGGCAAGGTGGTCGCGGAAGCCACAGCGAGGATGGTGAAGGTATGAATCAAGAACCGCTCGATGGCGTCAAAATCGTACCAGTATACCGGGCACAAAATGAGTCTGTAGCAGACATCGTGCGCGGACTGCTGGAAAGTGAGAATATCCAGGTAACGTTCAGAAGCCAGCACGCGCCATCCGTATATGACGGATTGTTTACTGTAGCAGACGGCTATTGGGCTGATCTGATGGTAAGGGAAGATCAGGCGGACCGTGCTCGGGAGATTATTCACGCATTTGAAAGCAGTGACGATGCCCTGGATACTAAGGCGCAGAGTTAAATATTTTCCTTTCACTTCGTGTTTTTATTTTTAGCACAGCAATGGAGCGATTTTAATGAAACCTGATACCCATGATTGCGCACTTACTGCGGCAGAACGCAGTCTGCGCGAGATCGTAGAGGCCGGAGCCACAAACAAAGTCCTGCGGAAAGAGAAGTTATCAGACACGATAGTCCTTTTTGAGCTGGACAACCCTCTGATTGCCAGAAACGCGGTGGCAGGCCAGTTTGTAGTAGTGCGGCCGAACACTCTCGGTGAGCGGATACCTCTTACTATCTCCGATGCAGACAAGGTCCGCGGCACTATAACTATCATTTTCCAGGTGGTAGGCCGGACAACAATGGAGCTTGCCAGGATAAAAGAAGGAGAGTGTGTTCCGGATGTCTGCGGTCCGTTGGGTACTCCTTCTGAGATCGAAAACTACGGCACAGCAATCTGCGTAGGAGGCGGTGTAGGCATAGCTTTCCTGAGACCGATTACCAAAGCACTGAAAGAGGCCGGAAATGAGGTCATTACTATCCTCGGAGCAAGGGAAAAGAGCCTCCTGATACTCGAAAACGAGATGAGAGAACTCTCAGACGAGTTGATCCTCACTACGGATGACGGAAGCTATGGCATAAAAGGCGTGGTGACGGGTCCGATCAAGGAAATGCTCGACAGCGGCAGGAAAATCGATTATATCTTCGCAATCGGCCCCATGCCGATGATGCGCGCGGTGGCTGAGACTACCAGGCCCTACGGTGTGAAGACAGTCGTTTCGCTGGACCCGATCATGATAAACGGAACGGGAATGTGTGGCGGATGCAGAGTGACGGTTGGAGGCCAAACGAAGTTCACCTGCGTCGACGGACCTGATTTTGATGGGCATGAAGTGGATTGGGACGAACTGAAGATCCGCAAGGCTTACTACTTTGCTGAAGAGCAGGCAGCCAAAGAGATGGCAGCGAAGGAGGAAAACTAATGAGCAGGATTAAAGAGCGCCAGCCGATGCCGCAGCAGCCGGCAGAAGAGCGCATCAAGAATTTCCTCGAGGTCGCGCTTGGCTACAGCGAGGAGCAGGCTCTGGCTGAGGCTCAGCGGTGTTTGAGTTGCAAAAAGAAGCCTTGCGTAGAGGGCTGTCCGGTCATGGTAGACATCCCTGAGTTCGTTGCGCTGGCAGCAGAGGGCAAATTCCTCGAAGCTGCAGCATCGCTCAAGAAGAACAACAGCCTTCCGGCTATCTGCGGACGAGTATGCCCTCAGGAAGAGCAGTGCGAAAAGTTCTGTCTGCTTGGCAAGACAGGCCAACCGGTTGCAATCGGCAGGATCGAGAGGTTCGTAGCGGATTATGAGGCGCTGCACTCAAACGGAAACATTGGCGAGTATGAAGGGCCGAAAGATCCGATGCTGGCTAAGTATGGAGTTGCCGTTGTCGGTTCCGGGCCTGCAGGACTGACCGTAGCTGGCGACCTTGCGAAGATGGGCTATTCGGTCACGATTTTCGAAGCTCTGCACGATACAGGCGGCGTTTTGCGTTACGGTATTCCAGAGTTCAGGCTGCCGAGAAATATCCTCAACAGGGAGATCGAGTACGTTCAGTCTCTTGGGGCAAAGATAGTCAAGAACGTGGTAATTGGCAAGACAGTCACGATTGACGAGCTTCTTTCAGGTGGGTTTGACGCGGTATTTGTTGCTACAGGCGCCGGTGCTCCTCAGATGATGAATATTCCTGGCGAGAACCTTAACGGAGTGCTCTCCGGCAACGAGTGGCTGACCAGGATTAACCTGATGCGCGCTTTCCGGTTCCCCGAGTACGGCACGCCGCTCAAAAAGCCGAAGAAAGTGGCTGTTATCGGCGCTGGCAACACGGCTATGGACTGCACCAGGACTGCCTTAAGAGTCGGAGCGGAGGAAGTTGCCATAGTTTACCGCCGGTCTCGCGCTGAGATGCCTGCAAGGGCTGAAGAGATCGAGAATGCGGAGCATGAGGGGGTCAAATTCCACCTGCTTACCAACCCGATACGGTTTATTGGGGACGATAAGGGCTGGCTTGTGTCGATGGAGTGTCTTAAGATGGAGCTTGGCGAGCCTGATGACTCTGGCCGAAGGCGTCCGGTGCCGATTCCCGGTTCTGAGTTCATAATGGAGGTCGATACAGCGATCATAGCCATCGGACAAACCCCGAACCCGTTGATTCGGACGACTACAGAGGGGCTTAAGACTACCCGCTGGGGTGGGATTGTCATCGACGAGGCTACCGGTATGACTTCTATACCGGGAGTGTTCGCTGGTGGAGACGCTGTAACAGGCGCGGCGACGGTCATTACAGCTATGGGCGCCGGAAAGATCGCTGCGAAGGGAATAGACAAGTATATACGTGAGAAGTACGGCTTGCCTGTTCCAAGCGAAGAGCCTGTACAGGAAGAATCGAAAGGTAATGGTCAGAACCCTTAACAACAGGTTGATCTGACTGTTTGATAGTGATAAAACAGCCTGGTTGGAGTTTTTCAGCCGGGCTGTTTTTGCGTATATGGCTGTTATGCGGTAAGAGACAATCTCCGATTAACGGATTCCTGCTCAGGGAAAGAAACAATAGAGACTTATGTCAGTATGCTGCTTTTGGCTGTTAGAAAAGGCGGCGTTCTGTCCCGTAGGAGGATCAAAATGACTATGGAGACACCCGGAGAGCCTGTAATAGCCCGGAGTTCTGATGAGCGGCTATGGGGAATGCTGTGCCACCTGAGTGCTTTAGCGATTCTCATAATACCGTATATCGGTGCGGATGGGATGGATTTAGCCCGAGGATGGGAAGCCTGAGGGTGGGATGGATTTTGCCCGAGGATGGGAAGCCTGAAGGTGGGATGGATTTTGCCCGAGGATGAAGGATGGATTGGGATGAATATCCCTGAGATAACCACCCCGGATACATATCCGGGGCGATCAAAAGCAGCAGCATGTAAAATTACCTCTTCATCGATTCCTTAGTCATTTTTAATATCATTGTTGTTTTGCTCTGGTGGGTCGAGCCTGATCAGTTCGAACCTTGGGTCACCAGGGGTAGCGCTTTCTCTCAACACTTTCCTCCAGAGCCATTCGTCAGGATACCACTCATCATACTCAAGATAACCGATGGGCTTTTTATCAGGAAAATCTTTGTATAGCGTAAACGAAATCAATATGCTCATGCCTGTTCGGACAAAAGATGAATTACTTATGTTTGTGACTTCCCATCCGTCTGAGAGCGGATATTGAACCTTCGGCGGCGTCAACCTGGAACCGGGAAAGAACAAGAAGCTGTGAAACGGGATTGGTAGCCCGTGTACAGTCTGCCCTCTAGGTATCACTTTTCCCGTCATATCCTGCACAACAACCCGTTTACTCAGGTCGTCTGTGTCGTAACGGATGTGCACGAGGTATACAGGCTTCCACTGCCCATACTTTGAATGGATCATCGCGCTCGGCGATTCCGTGTCCCACGGCGCATCAGCCAATTGTCCGTCTTTCATAAGATAGGACACTTCAAGCGTACGATGTTCACCGACGGCTTTGGTGCATCTCACTCTCAGTCTTGGCGTCCTGACCTTATCATCTATAACAACTAGCATCTTGTATACATAAGCGGCACCTACCTCTGGCAGAGTAGGTTTACCATAATGCCGCATTCTTGTGGTAATGGACAAGATTGCCATGACCGCAAGAATTGCTAAAACGGACAGCGCAAAGAACAAGCGTTTCCTTGTAAAAAAAACCCGATTATTTGGTGTCTGACGATGTTTTATACTCATTATGGAGCCATCCAAAGAGATAACCACCCCGGATACATATCCGGGGCGATCAAAATTTAGCCCGAGGGTGAAACCGCCCCGAATACATATCCGAGGTGATCAGTGTCTTAGATGAAATCTGTTGTTTAGTGCTCGGGTAGGTCCTTCCACTTTTTGGCTTCTCTGGACCTCAGGAATACGGCTACTTCATCGTATTGTCCAGCCTGGTTGGCGAACTCTACGTAGTTGCGAGCGCTGGCCAGCCACTCGAGTGTCGTCGGGCGTATGTGGGAAAGACCCGATTCCAGATGCAGCATGGATACAGGAGGCTCAGTGCCTGTATCGAGAGCCTCTTCAATGGCCTGATCGACCGCATAATCCACAAGCGACTTCAAATCAGCTCCACTGAAAAGCGGAGTGTTCTTTGCCAGCTTCTTCAAATCAACTGAAGCAGTCGGAACACTCGAAAGCTGGATTTTCAGGATTTGCAACCTTGCTGGTTCATCGGGAGGCGGCACAAAAATCGTTCGGTCGAACCGTCCTGGCCGCTTGAGCGCATCGTCTACATCCCAGGGAGCGTTGCTGGCTGCCAAAATGAGCAGCCCAGTGTTGTCTACTCCAATGGCATCGAGTTCCTGCAGCAGTTGATCCACCAGCGGCCTCCCGCTGCTGCCGATATGCTTCCTTCTGGAGAACGCTATAGCATCCAGTTCATCAATAAACAGAACACAAGGTGCGCTTTTTCTGGCTGTTTCGAACGCTTCATGAAGATTGCCCTCACTCATGCCTATCCACGGATTTAGAATGTCCTCTATCCTGATGTTCAGGAAAGGAAGGTTGCATTCTCCGGCGGTAGCCCTTGCAAGAAGCGTCTTTCCGCAGCCTGGAGGGCCGTAGAGCATAACGCCGCCACCTGCTGTCTTGCCGTATTTCTGGTAAAGGTCCGGTCTTTGAAAAGGCAGAATTATCTTGCGGTGGATAACCTTCTTGATGTCATCCAATCCGCCGACTTCCGAGAACGTGACCGTCTTTCCCTGATAGAATATGTCTTTGAGCACGAATTCTGGCGAATCATCAACAATTTCTTGCTCTCGTCCAAGGACTCCAAGGTTGGCAAGGTTCTCATTCAAGGCTTTTTCCAGTTCGGAGACACCATCGATGACTCCCGCACGCCTCGCCACACTTAAACATCGCATAGCCATCTCCGGTCTACCAGCCTCAACAGCAAGCCTTCCGGCTCTGATAGCATGACTAGCAGGAAGATTATCGCTTTGAAGCAGAGTATCATACTGCATCACAGCTTCGTGTATCTCTTCCTCGGCTTCCAATGCTTCAGCAAGGATTAAACGCAGAGAATGGTTCTCAGGGTCCAACTCCAATGCCCTTATAAACGCATTTATACGGTCAGAACTCATCAGTACCTCCGTTATCTCAACCTCACCTTAATAAGCGGGGAACAATCCAACTGTAAATACAAAGAAATATATAAGTCAGCGCGAATATAGCAGCAATATCCTTGTATCCGGCAACCCGCAGCGTACTAATGATAACAATAGCAGCAATCCAGACAGTCCCAGAACCAAAGTGTATGAATGGCCAAAGCGGCCATAAAAGCGGGCTAGCCATTTGCCTGCTGTGCCTTGCAGCTTCCGCATAAATCCGGTCTTTAGGGTTCAATTGAACTGCAGTTTGATGGTGACGGGTAGCACGGCGGTAATCTCCTCTGGACTGTAAGTAGAACCCATGCAGGTAGTGGCCTCTGAGGCTCTCAGGGTCTTCTTCAAGTATCTTTTTTGAAAACTTACCTGCAAGCTTATCATCACCGCAGAAATAAGCGAGCGTAGCCCAGCCTTCAAGGACCTCTGGATGGTCAGGAGCAATGCGTGATGCTTCGGTCAGAAGCATTTTAGCTTTATCGAACTGCTCAGCCCTTGCAACAAGTATTGCATAACAAGTCAGAAAGACCGGTTCATGTGGCATAAGCCTCAGAGCTGCAAGTATGGATTTTTCGGCTTCAGCAGGATTTCCGAGCATATTCTGGCAGCAGCAGTGCAAGTACAGTAGTTCTACAGACTCAGGGTCTCTTGACAGACCAGCTTCTACAACACGGTTTGCTTCTTCGTAGCGTCGGAGATTATAGAGTGCGCGGCCTCTCAATTCCCAGTATTCGAAACCTGTCAAATCAGGCCCCTGGATTTGGTTCAGCACTTCCAAAGCCCTCTGCGGCTGCTCAACATCGAGATAATGTCTGGCTAATTCTATCAGGTTAGCATCATTGCTCATCGCTTGGCACCTTATAACCGTAAAGGTTGCTATCTTGGTATAAAATCAATTGCAAAAACAACAAAAACTGCCTGCAAGACCCCAAGTACCACAGAGGCTATTATCCCAGGTATTAACAGAGACTCGTATGGCTGTGGGTTTGTTGAGTGGTAAGCATATATGCGGTTCATCGGCTTCTGAAGTAGTGTGACGGCAAAATAAACCAGTAAACTGATTATCCTGCCTCCAAATCTCAACATATTGTATTCATTTGTGCCCCGCTGTGGAAAGCCATTCACACCGGACATGTAGCCCAGCAGAACTATAGCAAACAGACCAAGCACACCCAGCAATACGGAAAGAAGCTGTTTATCTTTGGATACTCCGAGCCTCTTGCCGTTGATGCAGGCAATAACGGTATAAGCAAGCACTCCACCGAAAAATGCCACAAGGAACATTGCGTTAGTAGTCCATGGCCGCCTGCCTGTTTTCTCTGTGGGCTGAGTTATGCCGTCAAGCGACGGTGTAAATAAATCGTTTTTGTTTTGGTGCCATTTACTATCGTTGCTCATATTACACCTCAGCTTTTTCTACTGTACAGGTATTGAGCATTCCTCCTGTCAGAGGTTGACAGGAGGAAGGACTGATACTGTTATATGTTTATTCATTTATTTTCAGGACGCTCATGAAGGCTTCCTGCGGGATCTCGACACTGCCGATAGATTTCATCCGCTTTTTGCCTTCTTTTTGCTTTTCAAGCAGCTTGCGCTTTCTGGTGATGTCTCCTCCGTAGCATTTTGCAGTTACATTTTTGCGAAGCGGAGATATCGACGCCGCTGCTATTACCTTTGCACCGATTGACGCCTGTATTCGCACCTCGAACTGCTGCCTTGGAAGTAGAGTCCGTAGTTTATCGATCAGTAAACGCCCGCGAGCATATGCCCGGTCTTTATGCGTGATGAACGACAGCGCATCCACGGGTTTGCCGTTCAGCATGATGTCCAGCTTCGACAGGTTGGACTCCTGGTAGCCGTCGAATTCGTAATCAAACGATGCATACCCCTTTGTACGGCTTTTTAACTGGTCAAAGAAGTCCATCAGAATCTCGGCAAGCGGCAGTTTGTACGTAATCAGGACAACATGCCCGCCTGAATAGTCCATGTGCTGCAGAATCCCGCGCCGTTCCCGAGCCAGTTCCAGCACCGGGCCTACATAGTCCGAAGGAACGATGATTGTAGCATGGACAAACGGCTCTTCCATCTTCTCTATGACGCCTACAGGCGGAAGATTGGCCGGATTGTCTACCTCTATAACCTCTCCATCAGTTTTCATGACCTTGAAGACAACGCTAGGGGCTGTGGCGATCAGGGACAGGCCGAATTCACGCTCAAGCCGTTCCTGAACGATTTCCATGTGCAAAAGCCCAAGGAATCCGCACCTGAAACCGAACCCGAGCGCTGCAGATGTCTCCGGTTCATAGTGCAGAGCTGCATCGTTCAACACCAGTTTGTCCAATGCTTCCCGAAGTTCAGGGTACTGGTTGCTGTCGATAGGATACAAGCCGCAGAACACCATCGGTTTGACCTTCCGATAGCCTGGAAGAGGGTGTTTGGCCGGATGGGCTGATTCTGTGATAGTGTCGCCTACCTGGGTATCGCCAACGTTCTTCATAGCAGCCGTCAAATAGCCGACTTCTCCGACTTTAAGCTCCTCTGTGGAAGTCATCTCCGGTTTGAAGACACCGAGACCGGTTACTTCGAACTCCTTACCGGTAGACATCATTCGTATCTTCATGCCCGGACGCACGACGCCATCTACCACTCGGATGTATGCGACTGCGCCCAGGTACTGGTCGAAATGTGAGTCGAAAATAAGCGCTCTCAGCGGAGCGTCCGGGTCTCCTGAGGGAGGCGGAACTTTGTTAACAATTGCTTCCAGGATATCAGCTACTCCCGTACCCTCTTTGGCGCTTGCAAGTATTGCATCGGTGGCTTCGATTGCCAGAACATGCTCGATATCTTCCTTGACACGGTCCGGGTCGGCCATGGGAAGGTCTATCTTGTTGATGACCGGGATGATTTCGAGGTTGGCTGCCATCGCCAGGTTGGTGTTGGCAAGGGTCTGCGCTTCGACTCCCTGCATGGCGTCCACAAGAAGCAGCGCACCTTCACATGCAGCCAGACTGCGGGATACTTCATAGTTGAAGTCCACGTGCCCCGGCGTGTCTATTAGGTTCAGTTCATACGTTTTACCGTCTTTTGCGGTGTAATCGAGCCGCACGGCAGTCATCTTGATGGTAATGCCGCGCTCGCGCTCAAGGTCCATAGAGTCCAGAACCTGGTCTTTCATCTTGCGAGAGTCGATAGCGCCGGTAACCTCAAGGATGCGGTCAGCAAGCGTAGATTTGCCGTGGTCAATATGGGCAATTATGCAAAAATTGCGTATATTTTGTTGTCTTTCCCTCATGAATTATTCAATCACCTGTTCATATATTTTACCACGAAGGCACTAAACAGGGAAGAGGCTGCCAAACGAGCTGAAGTTTCCTTATTTCTTCTATTTCTAAAGCAACCTGCCGATCAAGACACCTGCTACGAGCGCAGCAATGCCCAAAGTAATCTGAGCGCTGACATTACCCGCTGCCAGTATCCACTGAGAAGATTTGAGCATACTTGCTGTCTCGAAAGCCAGGGCAGAGAATGTGGTAAATGCACCCATGAACCCCGTGAGGATGATAATTCTTGTTTCGTGGCTCATGTTGAATTTATGCTGAGCCAGTACGTAAACGAGACCAAAGAGGAAACTGCCCAGGATGTTAACCAGGAAAGTACCGAGGTGAAAGGGCCCGCCTTTCACCTTACCTGCAAGCTCGCACAACGCATAACGGCTGACTGTACCGCAGGCACCAGCGAGTGACAGCCACAAGAGCTTCTGAACCATGACTGACATGACCTCCAGTGCATATAATGCTGTAGGAGTCATCATCCCAGTCCGGGCAGTTATGGCGGACTCCATCACCGTGGCGCGGGCATATAAAAGCTCGTACCGCGACTAACTCTATTATACCACAGGAAGCGACGAGTGATGAGAAATGAGCGATGAATCTTTTATGGGCAATGAAGGAAATTGGGCTTTACAGCAGTTGGTTTTCTGATTAAACTGTTGATGTTAACCGCTGGGGGTGCTGGTAGAGCACAGCTGAGAGAAGCGGCGATGATCGCTTCATCCCTTGGAACCTGATCCGGTTAGTACCGGCGTAGGGAATGCGGATGTTTCCTCGAAATCGCACATCTGCGCTGCTCTCCGCTTAACCCCAAGATTCTTAA
>ERZ795060.5344-NODE-5344-length-10286-cov-4.168117_pt1 | contig 10286 bp, 7 predicted proteins | sample MGYA00375144_ERZ795060 | MGnify/ENA primary metagenome ERZ795060 (study PRJEB30189, sample SAMN05720157) | activated sludge metagenome | isolation source: anaerobic digester from wastewater treatment plant | place: Japan | collected 2015-05-15 ... | reverse complement strand
CGCCACGTACACCGCCGCGCGCGACAGCGCGTACCCGACAGACCTGGGGGCGCGAGCGTGCGGGATGGGTGTTTCGTTCCTGCTCATGCCCGGTAGTACACCTGCTTCTTGGACATCCAGAACATCGCCGCCGTGAGCGCCAGCACTACGAGCATCTGCACCCACGCCATGGCGCTGGCGTACCCCATCCGCTGGTATACAAAGGCATTGTCGTACAAGTAGAGATTGAAGAAGTCGCCGGCCTCGCGCTGGCCGCGCTCATCGCGGAACAGGATGTACGGCACGGCGAACACCTGCAGGGTGCTGATCGTCAGCGTCACGACGTTGAACAGGATCGACGGAGAGATCATCGGGAGCGTGACATTGCGGAATCGCCGCACCGGGCCCATGCCGTCGAGTTCCGCAGCCTCGTACAGGTGCCGGGGCACGTCCTGCAGTGCCGCGACGTAGACCACGACCTGCTGTCCAACGCCCCACAGGCTCGCGATGACCAGAGCCGGGATCGCCCAGTTCCCTTCGAGCCACGAGGGGCCGGCGATCCCGAGCCTGGCGAGAAGAACGTTGAACAGACCGTACTGACCGTTGAACAGCCAGCGCCAGATCATCGCGCTGGCGACCAGCGGCACGAGGGTCGGCACAAAGATCGCCCCGCGGAAGAACCGCGACAGCGCGAGCGGTTTCTGGCCGCCGCGGCCGCGGGTCGACAGAAGCGCGGCGAGCACGAGGGACACCACCGTACTCAGCGGCACAAACGCTGCGCCGAAGACGAGGGTGTTGGCCACGGTGCGTTTGAGCCGGACATCGGAGAACATCGACGTGTAGTTGTCGAGCCCGATGAAGACCGGCGGCTTGAGGATCGGGTAGTCGGTGAGCGAGTAATACAAACTCATCGCCATCGGCACCAGGAGGAAGAGCGTCCCCCCGATCAACCACGGACTCACCCAGAGCAGGCCCGTGCACACGTCGCGCCGGGCGGTCGACGGCGGGGCATCAGCGCCTTGGCGTTTCGGGGTCGCGACACTCATGCCGATTCCCCCCTCCTGCGCAGTTGCTCGCGGTGCCGATCGATCGCGTCGTTGCACCGGCCCTCCGCCTCGATCAGCCGATCACGTGGCGCCGCCTCCCCCTTCCAGATCGACAAAAACGTCGAAGAGAAAACGTCCTTCATCTCGGCCCACGCCGGGGTCGCGGGCGCGGTGAACGCCCGCGGGCTGTCGGCCAACCGCGTGTGCAGTTCAACCCCTCGATTCTTGTGGGTGCGCAGGAACTCATCACTGACCGTTGCCAGCGGCGAACCCTTGCAGTGCGCCCGGGCCAGTTGTTCGACGACGTCCTGCCTCTGTGTGAACGCGATGAACTCCATGCTCGCCTCGGGGTGGCGTGCGTTGCGTGGGATCATCAGCACGTCGGTGTCCACCAGGGCGACGGGTGCACCGGGATCCAGCATCGATTCCGCCACCGGCACCGGCGCGACGCCGTAGTCCAGGTCTGGCGCAAAGGTCGTCAACTGGTTGGCCATCCACGGCCCCTGCACGACCATCGCGACCTTGCCCGTCAGGAATCCTTGCGTGTCGGTCCCGTAGGGACCAAGCCCGGCGCGGAAGCGCTCGACCTCTGCAAAGCCCAGGTTCCGCGCCGTGCGCTGCACCCACTCGTACGCGCGCTGGTTCGGTTCCGCGCCGAACGTGCACCGGTTGCTCCGCGGGTCCCACGCGGCCCCGCCGAAGTAATACCCCCACATCCACGGCCACCAGCCGGGTTCGATCGGCAAGTGACCGACGCCGATCAGACGATCACCGTCTCGCCTGGCGAGCCGGCGGTTGGCCTCGTCCCATTCCGCGATCGTCGCCGGCGGCTTGTCGGGATCAAGCCCTGCCTTCGCGAACAGTCTCCGGTTGTAGTACAGCGCCAGCGTGCCGCCGGTGTTGACGACCCCCCACCACCGGCCCCGGTGCTGCATCACCTGGCGCATGCCGCGCGCGTACATCTCGAGCGACAGCCCCTCCGCCGCGGCGAGATCGTCGAGCGCGAGCACCGCGTTCGCCTCCGCGTACGTCGCGACATTCTCCGAGTACATCCCGATGATGTCTGGAGCGTCACCCCCGGCGATCGCCACCAGCGCTTTCTGGTGGATCGTCGCCGTGACGAGGTAGCGCACGTAAATGCGCGGCTGGCTCTGGTTGAACCGGTCGACGACGGCGCGCATCGCTTCGCCCTCGACGCCCGTCCATTTCTCCCAGTAGTCCAGGATCAGTCGGCCCTGCCTTCGCGCCCGGCGCACCTGCTCATCCAGGCCGCTGGGACCGAACAGCACAAAGCCCGCCCCGAGCGCGATGAGCGAGCCGACCGCGGCGCGGCGGGTCAATCCCACCGTGCTGGAGTGCGCTCGCGCGTCCATGGTCGTGCTTGAGTCCAGACCGCCCCGGCGTCGGGTCGGCACCCCGCCCTCCCGACCTGTCGTCTAGGGCTTCTTCGGCGCCGCGCTGCTCGCGGCGTCCTCCATCGCAGCCTTCCGGTCCTCGTTCAGAATGTGGACCATCTCCTTCCAATGGTCCACCGGGAATCCGGTCGGCTTCCCCGTGTCCGGATTCGTCAGCCCCTCATCGGGGTTGATCGGGTACGGACGCATCATGAGCTGCTTCTCGACAGCCCCGCGCGTCATCTTCCATTCCTTCCCCGTTTCCGAGCAGCGGATCGTGATGGTCTCAGCAAGTTCCTGTTGTTCAACCCCGCGCGAGCGGACAAGGAGGAAGGCCGCGCCGATGAGCAGCAAGGCGGCCAACCCCCAGCCGACCATCGGGTATTTCTCGAGCGTCGCCCTGAGACTCATGCCGATCTCCAAGCCCCGGCCCCGCCGGAACAGTCACCATTCGCTACGCAGGAGTTTATCCGAAACGCAACGTGCGAATCCGAACCGGGCTCAGGCCCCGGGCGCGATCACGGCGCCGGTCGGGCCGGATTGGCGTACAAGCCCCAGTCCCAGAAGGGACCCTCGATTCCCCACTTGTCCTTGGCGACCCCCGCGCCCAGCGCGTTGACCCAGCGGAAGCCCTGGATCGACTGGTCGCCGAAGAGCATGTAGATCTCGTTGAGGCGGTTGGTGCCCTGGCCCGTGCGCCGGTTGGTCTCCGAACGCTTCGCCGAATGCCGCGGGATCTCGTCGTAGGCGTCCGCCATGAGCACGATACCGGGCAGGTACTCGTTATTCCGCCGGATCGGCTCGCGGCTCATGAAGTAACTGTCGTTGAACCAGTACTCGGTGTAGATCTGGATGGCGTCGTAATCGATGTTCAACGACGTGGCGCCCGCCAGGACCGGGTCTTCCGGGTCGATGAACAGTCGCCCGGCGCTGGACATCTCCAGGAACGTCGCGGGGTCCTTCACGGACATGCGCCCGACAGCGCGCGGGCACTTGTAGATCTTGCTCCGCCCGTCACCGCAATAGTCCGCGAGTGCGCGCGGGACGCGGTAGTGGTGGAACGGGGCCTGTCTGTTGGCCTCCCGCAGGTCGAACCACACGGGGTCCTTCTGGTCGTCCAGGTACATCTGAATGCCCTGGCCTACGGAGTGCATGTTGGTTTTGCACAACAGGTCCTTCGCCGTGTTGCGCGCCTCGCCCAGCGCCGGCAACAGAAGGCTGACGAGCAGCGCCACGATCGCGATCACCACCAGCAGTTCGATGAGCGTGAATGCCGAACACCTGCGCGGGTTCATTGGTTGCTCCTGTGCGTGACGGCGTGCCTGCCGCCCGCCACGCCGTTGCTGTGCGCCGCTTTCACCTGCACCCCGGGAACGAACGTCGCCTCGATCACCGCCTCGCCCGCGCCCGCCAGGTCAGACTCGGTCACGATCTGGCCCGTGAGGGGCCGGCCGTTGAGCGACAGGCGGACCGTCGCCCCCGGGTGATAGTTCTTCGCATCAAACCGCACGCGGATCGACTTCCCGCGCCATCGCCTCGTCACTTCTACCTGTCCCAGGTCGCTGGGGGGGCAGGGGTCGATCAGCAGTCCGCCGCGGGCTCCTTCACCCCACACCGCGCGAACACCGCAGACCCACTCCAGGCTCACCCGGTTCAGCCACGCCGCCGAGCCGGTGTACCAAGTCCACCCGGCCCGCCCGGGGGTCAGCGAATCGGGCCCGTCCACGTTTCCCGGCGTCACGTACGGCTCGGCGTGATAACGCTCGCCGTCACGGCAACGAAGCGGCGGCGAGATGCTCTTCCAGATGCGTCCGACGGACTCGACGTCCTTCACCGCGCACGCCGCGGCCAGGGCCCAGGTCGCCGCGTGCATGTACACCCCGCCGTTCTCGCGGAGCCCCGGCGCATACCGCGTGATGTAACCGATGCCCGCGTCGGGCTGGGTGTACGCCGGTGCGGAGAGCAACGGGCCCATGTCGCGGAGCAGGTGCTCCTTCACGCTCCGCCACGATCGTTCGGCGCGTTCGGGGGGCGAGGTGCCCGCGAGGATGCCCCACGTCTGCGTGTTGAGGAAGATCCGCCCTTCCGCGTTCGTGTGCGTGCCGAGCCAGCGCCCGTCGTCGCCCGTCGCGGCGCGGTACCACGCCCCGTCCCACGCGTGCTGCTCGATCGCCCGGACCACGCGCTCGCGCTGCTCGCGATACCCCGCCGCGGTCGCGCGATCACCCTCGTGCTCGAGCACAACCGCGAAGTCCTCCAGGATCTGCGCCAGGAACTGCGCCAGCCACACGCTCTCGCCCTTGCCGTCGACCCCCAGCGCCGACAGCCCGTCGTTCCAGTCACACGAACCGATCAGGGGCAGTCCCCGCGGCGAGAACCGGGACAGGCTGCGGGCAATCGCTCGCCGGCAGTGGTCCACGAGGGTTGCACCCGCGGGGTCGTCCACGAACGGCGCCCGTTCCTTGAGGATCGACCAGTCGCCCGTGTCCTTGATGTAGTTGCTCGTCAGAAATGCGAGCCACAGGTAGTCGTCCGAGCAGAGCGTGCGCAGGCCGAACTCCGCCAGCGGGTGCCACCAGTGGTAGACGCTCCCGTCGGCGAACTGGTGCGCCGCGTGCAGCAGGATCTGTCGGCGCGTCCGCGCCGGGTCGCGCGCCAGGAAGACCTGGGAGTCCTGCAGTTGGTCGCGGAAGCCGAAGGCGCCCGATTGCTGATACACGCCCGTACGCGCCCACAGCCGCCCGCTGATCGCCTGGTACGCCAGCCACGTCGAGTTGAGCAGCGTGAAGTCGGGCGCATCGGACTGGACGGTCGAGCCGCCGAGCATCTCGCTCCAGAACTCGCGCGTCTGCGCGACGGCGTTGGCAGCGCTCGCGGGCTTGCGGAACTCCTCGAGCAGCGCGCCGACCTTTGCGTCCGTCTCTTCGACCGCAAGAACGAACACGATCTCGACCGTGTCGCCGGCCTGCAGGCACAGGTCGCCGCCGAGCGCCGCCGAGGCATCGCCGAACCGTCCGTGCCCCGCAAACCCGCGGCTCTCGGTTGGGGGAAGTGTCCCGGTCATCGCGCCGGGCCGGTGCAGTTGGCCGTAGCGCCCGAGGAACGCACGCTTATCGCCGATTGCGAAGGCGTTCTCGAGCCGGTCGCAGTGGATCGCGTGCCCAGCCGCGTAGGGCCAGGGCTGGTTCCAGTGCTTCTTCTCGTCCTTGCTGGGGATGTCCCACATGTTCTTGGTCGCGATGATCGCGCACAGTCGCGGGTCGTGGCGAACGCTGAAGAACAAGCGGTGGAACTCGCGCTTGGCGTCGGGCGCAACGCCGCAGCACCACTCGAAGAACGACGCCACCCGCAGGCGGCGCGTGCGGTTGGAGCGATTAGTGAGCTCAACGGTCCAGACTTCGGCCGGCCGGTCCGGCGCCACGGACATGACCCAGCGTGCGCCGACGCCGTGCACCTCGGTCTCGAAGGTCGTCACCCCCGGCTCGTGCGAGCAGGCGTATCGCGTGTACGCCGGCCTGCAGGGCGACGGCGCGAGCGACCAGACCTCTCCCGAGTCCAGATCGGAAACAAACAGGTGCTTGCCCCAGACATCGCGGGCCAGGTCCATTTCCCAGCGGGTCAGGACGTTGAGCTGCGAGTTGTCGAGCCAACTGAAGCCGCCGCCGTTCTGCGTCACGACAAAGCCGTAGCGGCCGTTGCAGACCACGTTCGACCAGGGCATGGGCGTGCCTGGGTCGGTGATGGTGTAAACGCGCCCGGAGGCGTCAAAGGAGCCGAACTGATTTGCGAGCATGGTGAACCTTGGTCAACCGGCCCGCGCGGCGAACACACGCGGAGGGAATGTAAAGGCTTACACGGGCATCATGCCCGCAAATTCGCCCCCCGTCAATACCCCTGAACGCTTTGTGAACAAAGTCGGAGCGGCAAAGCACCCCGCCGCCCGCCAAAAGCGAACCGGGGCGGCCGAAGCCGCCCCGGTCGAGGCTGGAGAGGGCCGCCGACGGCTCCGTCGGCCGTCGGCGGTGAATGCCGAACAGTTAGCGGCGGCGGCGGCCAACGACGAGCGCGCCAAGACCGAGCAGCGCGACCGAGCCCGGCGCCGGAATGATCTTGATGTTCGAGAACGTCGTCTCGTATTCCGAGCCAATGATGAACTGCTGCTTGGCGTCCTGCACCCAGAATCCCAGGTGCGAGCCGGGAACCAGGGCGAACGCCGAGTTCGAGAGCGGCAGCCAGCTGAAGATCTTCTGCACGCCGCTGTTCAGGTCGCGGACTGTCACCTGGGTGTACGACGTTCCGCCGCCGTCGGCCGGGGAGATGTAGGCAAACGAAATATCCGCACCGCCCATGGTGTAGTTCGGGTTGCCGGGGTCGGGCGCGCCAGTGATCAGCGGGATGCCCGTGCCATTGCCCTCGCCGAAGAGCGAGAACACGCCGCCGGTGAAACCGTCGTTGGCGAACGAAGTGCCGTTCGACCCGGCCAGCACCAGGCCCTCGTTGGTCCACGCGCCGCCGTCGTGCGGGATGGTGAGCATGAAGCCGGCTTCGATGTTGCGGCTCTCACCCGGCGCCCAGTTCACGCCGAAGGTGCGCATCGTCACGCGAGCACAGAAGAAGAAGCTCTCGGTGCCGTCGAAGTCGTAATCCGTCATGCCCCCGTCGGACGACAGGAAGGCGAGGTGACGATTGGCGAAGTTGCCGCCAGCGCCGTCATCCGCGGCCGGATACTTCTCGGTGATCGTGTGGGTACCCGACAGGCCGGAGGCCGAAATCACACCGTTCTGCACGGGAGCGAACGGCACGCCGGGGCCGCCGTTGTGGATGTAGAACTGATCGAAAGCGTTTGTGTGATCGTAGAAATTGTTCGTGCGGATGCGGAGGCCGTTGATGTCGCCGATCGCGGCGATCGCGGAGGACGCCGCACCGGCAGTCGCGGCCAGGGCGAGAACAAAACGCGCAGTGCTCATATCTCTCTCCTACTCCGAATAGGCGGGACGAGCGTCCGGCCGCCTGATGGGTGAAACCGCTTCCATCCGAGCCCTCGCCGACACCGGCGTTTGGACTGGAAGCGTTTTCAGTATGCTCTTTTTCAAAGTCGTGTCAAGGGCTTTCTTGAGCCTAACGCGCCGATCCCATGGACCGAGCCCCGGGCATCGTCGCCGCCAGGAATGCCGGCTTTTATCGCCAACCGAGCCGCCTAAAACCATTTCTGACAACAGGATGCGCTTCGAACAGCCGCCAGATCAGCCCCGAGCGAGCATTCTCGATGGCCAAGGCGAGCGGCCCTTGGTCGATGCCGATGCAGTCCTTTGCGACCCAGCCTGTGCCGAGGTTGAACGCGTCTTGGAATCCGTACCCCTCGCCTGGTCCGGGGGCATCGAACTTGGCTGGCCGCGGCGAGCGCCAGACCAATGGCGAGCCATCAGGCGCGCGCAGCGATCGATAGTGTCGCAGCGCGTCGATCGCGCGATCGGGCGTGAACAGGATTGCGCATCCAGCGCCGTACGGCGCGATCGTCCCGTCGCCGTAGTCTTCCCTCGCCGCCATTGGGGATGTCTCATACTCCCAATCCGGGCGTTCATCCGCAAAGCGATGGGCCGTGGGGTAGAGGCCGGGGACGATGTAGCCGCTCGCGGCGTCGCAGGCGGTAAGGCCCCACGCGTTGCGGCCGAGCGTCGGCAACCCGAGCGGGTTGAGTTCCGCCTTGCGCTGGTGCATGAGGACCGCGCGCCGCGAGTTCTCCCACCAGTCGATCCGCGCCCGGCGTTCGGCGCCGAAGGCCGAAGGGTTGTCAGCGCCGATCGCGGCGTAATTGATGAAGCAGTGTGCGAAGAAGTGGGTGAAGAGTGCGCCCGACCACGGAATGTACGAAAACGGGCCACCGGCTTCGTCCACGCCGATCGGACGACGGAGCCGGTAGTACACCGAAGGATCAATCGCTCGCTCGCGACGCGGCGCAGCGACGGCGAGGAAGGTCACCAGTCGCTGCTCATCGCCCGCATCAATCCAGTAGAACGGACTCAGACGGCCTCTCCCGCCGGGTTCCGCGGTGTTCTCGGGTTTCCAGGCGAGCGAGATGAACCCGCGCCAGTGGGGCTGCTCGGCTTGGGGATCGACGAAGAAGTTCCAGTTCACGTCCTCGACGAAGCGGTCGGCCAAGGTCGCGACTTCGCCGCCGAAATACGACGATGCGACGATCATCCCCGAGAGAAGGAGGGCCGAGTCGATCGTGCTTACAGCATCCTCGGGAGAACCGGGAGGAATCTGTGCAGTCGTGCCGTCGATGAAGTGGTAGAACAGCCCTTCCTTGCGCGGCGTCTTCTCCAGGCTTTTCAGTACGCGCAGGGCGCGATCGAACCCTTGCCGCCGGGTGATCCAGCCGCGCTCCACGCCGATGGGCAGGGCGGCGAGATGAAACCCGATCGAGGCGATACTGGAATATGTCGCGCTGCTCCGATCGCGCGTGAGACCGGTCGTGGGATCGCAGGCGTCGTACATCCACCAAAAGGCGCCCTGTTGCACCTCGTCCAGCAGGCGTTCGTCCTCACGCGAAAAAGAAAACGGGGGGCGCGGCGTGCCGGGCGGGCTCTGGATGACCAGATCCGCCGCGTTCGCCGGAATCACGGGCGAATCGCTCGAAGTCCGGCACCCCGTGAGGGTCGCGAGGCTGGCAAGAAAAAGTAGCGGCAGGACACCGAATGATGTGCGCATCGACGACCTCAGAAAGTGCCGCGGAACCGGGGGAGAATGCTGGGAAAAACCGGGTGGAATGGTAGGATGTAAACGCTTACGCCGGTGGAACATACATGACGCTTCCCGTATCTTCAACACCCGTCCGTCCTTCGGACCCCGTTTCAGATGCGGTTGTCGTCTTCCCACGGTCCATGACACCCAAGCGCAACATCTCGATCCGCGATGTCGCCAAGGCCGCCAGGGTTTCCACCGCGACCGTCAGCCGCGTTCTGAACAAGCCGGATCTGGTCGCCCGCGATACCGCGGAACGCGTGCAGCGGGCCATTTCGGATCTGTCTTATCACCCGAACATCTTCGCGCAGGGGTTGATGACCCGAAAGAGCCGCCTCATCGGGGTGGCGCTCCCGGATCTGCACGGCGAGTTCTATTCCGAAATCCTGCGCGGCGCCGACAGCCAATCACGCCAACTCGGCTACCACCTGCTGGTCAGTTCCGAGGTCAATGACGGGGAGGGGGGACTCGTCGGATCTCCCGCGGCTGGCCTCATCGGCGGCGTCGTCGTCATGGTCACCGAGCCCAACCAGCGACTCTGGCGCGAGGCTCGCAGCGCCGAGGTGCCCGTGGTCGTCATCGATCGTGACGTACACGAGTCGGGCGTTGATTGCGTGCTCATCGACAACGAACGCGGCACGCGCGAGGCCGTCGAGCACCTGCTTGAGAGCGTGCCGCCCGCGCAGTGTGTGTTCGTCGGCGGGCCCGAGACCAACTTCGATACGCGCCAGCGCTCGGGCGTTTTCGAGCAGGTGCTCCAAGAACGAGGGCACAGGCTCCGCCTCGGCCAGATCGTTTTCCGGGATTACTCCGTGGAGTGGGGCCAGAGGGCCGGGGCGGACCTTTTCAAGACGGAACGCAAACGCCCGCTCGGTGTGCTCGCCGGCAACGACGAGATCGCCTTCGGCGTGATGCGCGCCGTCCAGGACGCGGGCCTGACCGTCCCGGGCGACGTGCGGATCGTCGGCTTCGACGATTCGCGTCTCTCGAACCTCATGCACCCGCGGCTGTCATCGGTTCGCGTGCCCCGTGCGGAGGTCGGCGCCGCGGCGGTCGCCACGCTGACGCGACGGATCGACAACCCCGATGCGCCGGCACAGACGACGGTGCTCCCGACGTCGCT
>ERZ795060.5333-NODE-5333-length-10297-cov-5.336360_pt1 | contig 10297 bp, 11 predicted proteins | sample MGYA00375144_ERZ795060 | MGnify/ENA primary metagenome ERZ795060 (study PRJEB30189, sample SAMN05720157) | activated sludge metagenome | isolation source: anaerobic digester from wastewater treatment plant | place: Japan | collected 2015-05-15 ... | reverse complement strand
CGTAAACGGCGCGGAGCGCTTGCGCCTCAAAGGCGGTGCGCAAGGAGGCAATGGTAGCGCTGGCGCCGGCGGCGTGGGGGGAGCGGTAACCGGAGTTTCCAAGGATTGCCAAACGTTGTCGCGGGCGGCGCCTCGGCGAATCGCTCGACGTTCCCCGATATGCACTCGGCCTTATGCACTACCGGCAGTGGTGGCGGTGCCGTTGCAACCAATGGCGGCGTGGGCGTCACGGTCGCCTCTGACACGTCGATCGCCTCAACCGGGCTTTCTGGCGGCGGACATGGTGGTGATACGTGTTTCGATCCCTATGCGACGGCAGCGGGCCGCGGCGGTCTTGGGGGCGCCGCGGGCGTGGCCGGCACTCCCCCGACCGCGGACGCCTGGGGCGTCGGTGGCGGTGGCGGTGGCGGCGCGGCTTCGCCTGGTGCTGGGACGCCAGGAAACCAGGGCGTGATGTTTATCGAATTTCCAAAGGTGGCGTGATATGGCTCGATATGCGTTCATGAACGAGGCGGGCGAAGTTCTCGCGGTAACGGTGGTGGCCGACAATCCCAAGAGCGAGGGCCCTTTCCGAGAAATGACGGCGGAGGAGGTCGCCAAGGCGATCAGCGCTGCGGGTTATTGCCTGGCGCCGATCGATGATCCGGTCGCTGGTCGCATGGCGATGGGCGATTCTGTTACGCTCCCGCCCGAAGCAAGCAAGCACGCGCCCGTCGAGATCAAGGCGCGCGACGTCAGCCTGGTGAAAAGCCAGAAGCCGGCCGACCTTGTGGGGGGCTGATCGTGTCCCTCGATCCCGTCGTCTACAAGCAGGTATTTGAGGACAACCCGCAGGGCGCGGCCATCCTCGACGAGCTGCTCGGCATGTTCGCCGCTAATCTGTGGGTGAAAGGCGGGCGCAGCGCCGAGCGCGAGACGTCGCGACGGCTCGGAAACTTCGAGGTCGTGAACTTCATCAACACCAAGATCAACCGGGCGCATGGCATCCCCGATCCGAATAGCGACGAGCTGCCAGCCTTCCAGCAAGAGGAGTGATCGCACCATGACCGCAATCGTCGCAGGCACCTTCGCCAATGCTCAATCGGTGAGCGTCGGCCAGCGCTCCGACCCGCTCGTCATCCCGTTCGGCGTCACGTCGATGGCGCTCACCCTGGGCGATGCAATCGACGCATCGAACACGGTCAAGACCCGCAAGAGTACCAACGGCGGGCAGACCTGGACCGATCAAACGACCTACAACAGCGCCCAGAATGGGACGGCGGTCACCGTCGCGCACGGCGAACAGTGGATCGTCGAAAACGTCGCAGGCCAGGCCAACAAGCAGATCAGTTACAAGCTCAGGATAGAGTCATGAACCGGCGGGCGTTCCTGCGCGCATCGGTCGCCGCGGCCGTCGCGACAGCGGCGGCACCGATCGAACGCCTGGCGCCCGCTGCGATCCCTGCCGCCTCCGGGCTCACCATTGCCAAGATCCTGCGCGCTCGGGAGCTACTCGACGCGGCAGAGTGCCAGGGGCCGTTCATGCTCTACTGCACCGAGCGCCAGCTCGACCAGCTCTTATCCACAACGGAGACCGCCGCATGATCTACAAACCGAAGTATCCCCTTCTCGATGAGGCCGACGACGACACCGGCGGCGGTGGTGGCGATCTGCCGCCGCCTGGTGATCCGCCTCCCGCGGGTGACCCGCCTCCGGCTGGTGGCTTCGCGGCCGCCGCTGCCGCTGCGCGCGCCGCGACGGGCACGCCGCCAGGTGATCCGCCACCGGCCGATCCGCCTCCGGCCGACGACGGGCGCCCGGAAGGGATCGAGGACAAATTCTGGGACGCCGAAAAAAAGGAAGTTCGGATCCCTGACCTGGTGAAGTCCTACCGGGAAGCGCAGGCGCGCATGAAGGGCGGGCTTGCGATGCCGCCGAAGGACGTCGACGGCTACGAGTACCAGCCAGTCGAAGGCGACGATCTGGAGATCGATCCGGAGAAGGAGAAGCCATTCAGAGAATGGGCGCTCGGTCTCGGCTTGAACAATCACCAGTATTCGGAATTCATCCGGGAGCATTATCGCGGCCTGACCGATGCGCGCGGCGGCTTCTGGATGGAAAACGAGGCGCAGTGCCTGGAGGCAATGACGCGCGAGCACGGCAGCCGCGACGCCGCGCTGCGCGTGCAGGGCGAAGCGTTCAAGGTGCTAGACAAGTTCATGACCGACGAGGAGCGGGCGCTTATCGACTCGATCCCCTCGAATTCTGTGATCATGAACGTGCTCGCCCGCATCGCGCCGGAGCTCAAGCACGACGGCGCCCCGCCTGGCCGCACCGGCATGGACGCCTTCACGGTCATGACAAGCGAGGCAATCGCGCTGCGCCGAGACAGGGGCGGGCCATTCTGGAATCCCAACAAGCCAGGCCATGCCGAAGCGGTGGCCAAGGTCCAAGCCTGGGATGCTGAATGTACAAAGCGCGGCCTCAAGTCGGATCAGCTCCTGCGCGAGAGCCGCGGGGCAGCCTAACCCCTCCTCACAGGGTCTCAAGCCCGGCGTCCGATGCTGCGCCGGGCTTGCTTTTTCGCCTGATTCGATTTTAGGATCCCCACCAGCGGCCAACCCCAGCGCGGGCCCGCGACTACTACCAGCCCAACAAGGCGGCCCGGGTTCCGGCCAACCGACTTCGCAGGCACGTTTCAAACGTGACCGTATAGCGGAGATCGGACCATGTCCCAGCAAATCCCGGAAAATTTCGCCCAGTCTTTCGGCAATAACTTCTATGAGCTCGGCCAGCAGGTCAGCTCGCGCCTGACCCCGACCGTCGACGTCATCAGCGGCATTGTGGGTCAGTCCAAGTCTGTGGAGCGCGCAGGCAAGACCGAGGCCTACGACATTACCACGCGCCACGCGACGACCAAGCACGTCGACACGCCGCACTCGCGCCGCTGGATCGACTTGCAGGACAAGGGCTGGGCCGACCTGGTCGACGAGCTGGACGAGCAAAAGCTCGTGGCGGATCCGAAGTCCAAGTATCTCAAGTTCGGCGTTCAGGCGCTGAACCGCGCGAAGGATGCGATCGTCTACGCCGCGTCGCGCGGCACGGCCCGCACCGGCACCGGCACGCAGCCGCTGCCCGCGGCCCAGAAGATCGCGGAAGGCGGCACCGGCCTGACCCTGGCCAAGCTGCTCACGGCCAAGGAGCTCTTGGACGCGGCCGAGATCGGCAACGACACCGACGAGGCCATGATGGAGGCCACCGGCCAGGGCAAGGTGTGGGATCGCGTGTGCGTCGTCACGTCGCGCCAGCTCACCAACCTGCTCGGCACGACCGAGATCAAGAACATCGACTACAACAACGTCAAGGCGCTGTCTGACGGCAAGGTGGACGAGTTCCTCGGCTTCAAGTTCATCCGCATCGAAAACCTGGCCAAGTCCGGCACCAGCCGCTTTTGCATGGCCTGGTGCCGCCAGGCCATGAAACTGGGCATCGGTCGGGATATCTTCACTTCGGTGGACGTGCTGCCGACCATGAACTACAGCTGGCAGGTCTACAGCCGCATGTCCCTGGGCGCGGTGCGCGCCGAGGACGAGGGCGTAGTCGAGATCGCCTGCTTCGAGTAATCGGACCGCGGGGCGCCGCAAGGCGCCTTGCTTTTTCAATCTCAAGAGGAAAAGACAATGGCAAATTTCAACGCGGTCCCGCTCCAGTACCTGGCCCTCGCGCCTGTCTCCAAGCGCAAGGCAGCCGGCTATGGCGGCTTGATCCATATCCAGGAGCTGGTGTTCGTCGCGCCTCCGTCGGGCACGGCCCCGGCGATCGGCGATAAAATCATCTGGACGAAGCTGCCGCTGCGGTCGAAGATCTTCGGCTTCATGTCTCAGCTGCAGTTCAACGCCGGCACCGCTTCGTGCACCATCAACCTGGGCGACAATACCAGCGCGGCGCGCCACCTGGCGGCCACCGCGATCAACGCGGCGGGCACCGCGATCCCGAGCGCGGCGGCATTGGCCAAGACCACGACGTGCGACACGGCGATCGGCTCGGCTGTGCTGTCCAACGTCTTGAACAAGGGCGCGGCACAGGAGGGCGATCTCGTAGCCGGTACGGGTATCCCGACCGGATCGCGCGTCGTCTCCGTGTCGGGTCACCAGGCGACGATCAGCAACGTGTGCACCGCGAACGGTACGGGTATCACCCTGACCGCGACCGGCGCGACGTTCGAGACGTCGGACGACTCGGCGAACGAGGGCAACAGCTGGACCAGCGCCACCGATGACTGCACCCTGATCAGCACCGTGGCCGGTGCGCAGGTGGCCAACAACCAGGTGATCAAGCTGACGATCGCCTACTCGGCGGTGGGCAACTGACGCGAGGCGCGCTCCTGCGCTATGCTGAAAGCCGGGCCGAGTGCCCGGCTTTTTTTTGGGGGTACTCATGGCCGCAGGCGCATCCATCATCACGATCGTATCGAACGCCCGGATCCTTCTCGGCCTGGAGCCGATCAACGCGCTGGAGGAGGACGTAACCGGCCTGGCGGCCAACTTCTGGGACACGGTCCGCCAGTCCACCATCCGCATGGGATCGTGGGCGAGCTGTCGCAAGCGCAAGCTGCTACTGCCGGAAGCGACCGCCCCGGACTGGGGCTGGGCGTACAAGTTCATTCTGCCATCGGACTACCTGCGCGTAATCTCTGTCGGCGAGAATGACGAGGCGATCGAATACGAGATCGAAGGCACCGACACCGGCACGGTGCTGCTATCCGATGAGGCCGAGATCAAGCTCCGTTACTGCTTCGACAACAAGGCGCCCGGCACCTGGGACGCCATCCTGGTGGAAGCCTGCACGTTTCACCTGGCAGCGCTCGCGGCCTACACCGCCACTGGATCGACGACACTACAGCAGTCGATGCAATCCAACTTCGCGGCCACGCTCGCGCTGGCCCGCGGCGTCAATGCTGGCGAGGCGCCCGTCGACCGCATGGGCGATCGTCCGGTGCGGTGGTCTCGCTATAGCGGCTCGGGGCGCTGGTAATGTCGCGCTCTGAATGGACGCAATCCGCCTTTGTGGCGGGCGAGTGGTCGCCGTTCCAGCTCGGGCGCACCGAGCTGCCGCGCTACCAGCAATGCGCCTCCGCTCTTGAGAATTGGATCACGATGATCCAGGGCGGCGCGCGCTCGCGCTGGGGGACCGGGTTTGTTGCCGAGGTTGCAGACTCCACCAAGCTCGGGCGCCTGGTGCCGTTCCGGTTCTCGAATTCGCAAACCTATGTGATCGAGTTCGGCAACGCGACGGCGCGCTTTTACTCGCAGAATGGGCGCATCGAATCATCGCCAGGCGTGCCGGTGCAGATCTCCACCCCATGGACCAGCGGCCAGCTAGTTGATCTGGAGTGGGCCCAGTACGCCGACACGGCGATCTTTTCGCACCCCAGCACGGTGCCGTACCGACTCACGCGCGTGAGCTCGTTGCTATGGAAGCTCCAGGCGGCCCCGTTCGTCGTGTTCCCGTCGGAGGAGATCGGCAAGCAGTACGCGGCCGATATCACGATCTCGAACGGCGTCGGCATCACGGTAACCGCGACCGTCGGCGCGCCGTTCCTGGCGTCGGACGTCGGGCGCCAGATCATCGCGGATCTCGGCGAGGCCACGATCACCGGCTTTACGTCTACGACGCAGGTCACGGCGACCGCGTCGGGCTTCCTGGCGGGCGCCTACACCGCAGGCAATTGGACGCTGACCGAGTCGCCTAAGACCACGGTAACCTTTGCGGGCAACAACCGATTGAACGGGACCGGCACACTGACGGCGACCGCCGCGGCCTGGCGTAGTGCGGACGTCGGCGATTATGTCGTGATGAATGACGGCCAGCTGCAGATCACCAGCTTTTCGACGACCACCGTCGTGAACGTCAAAGTCGTGGACGTCCTGACCAACCCGACCACGCCGGCCGATGCGGCGGCCTGGGCGCTGGAGCCGCGCACCTGGAGCAGCGCGCGCGGCTATCCACGAGCGGTCGCGCTGGCCGAGCAGCGCTTGATCTTCGGCGGTTCTCTCGCCAATCCGGTGGACGTGTGGGCGTCGGCGACCGGCTTCCCCTACAACCTGGCGCGCGGCGTCCGCGCCGCGTCGGGCTTTACCCTGAAATTCTGGGGCGGTGACATGTCGACCATCATGCACCTGGTGCCCACCCCCACCACGCTGATCGCGCTGACCGCGTCGGCCGAGCTCAGCGCCGGCACCGGCAACGATGACGCCATGACGCCGAGCAACGTGCACCCGCGGCCAGGCTCGAACAACGGCTGCAGCGCGGCGCGCCCCACGATCGTGAATAACGATCTGGTCTACGTGCAGGACGGCGGGACGCGCGTCCGCGCGCTGGCGTTCCGCTCGGAGGAGAACGCCTTCTGGGCGAGCGATATCACCAAGGAAAGCGAGCACCTATTCCGGGCGGGCGTCACGGAGCTGGCCTACTGCAAGGATCCCTATCCAGTGCTCTATGCCAGGCTGGGCGACGGGCGCCTGGCCGCGTGCTCGATCTCGCGCCAGGTCGGCGTCCTGGAGCATGATGTCCTGGCCTGGTCTCCGATCAGCACCGACGGCCAGATCGAATCGATCGCGCCGATGCGCTACGGTGCCGAGGATCAGCTCTGGATGATCGTCAACCGCACGATCTCAGGCGTGACCAAGCGCTACGTGGAGCGGGCCGACTGGAACCTCAACACCGACTGCGCGCTGACCGGCACGAGCGCCACCGCGACGGCCACCTGGTCGGGCTTCGGCCACCTGGAAGGCAAGGAGCTGCAGGTACTGGGCGACGGCTGCGAGCTCGCCAACCAGGTGGTGGTCGGCGGCAACATTCGCGCGGCCAAGGCGGGAGGCACGCTCGGTGCGGATCGGCCTTCTCTCGCGATCGAGGCCGGGCTCCCGTTCGTGTCTACGCTCACGGTGCCCGACCTGGAGCCGATCGGCGCGTCGTTCGGCGGCGCGCGCGTCAAGGTGAACGAGGCGATCGTTGACCTGGTGGACACTATCGGACTGGAGATCCAAGGGCACGATCTCAAGTGGCGCGCCTTCGGGGCGGATGCGTTCACGTCGCCGCCGCCGCGCTTCACCGGCAAGAAGCGCCTTGAGAATCTCGGCTGGAATGGTGGCGATATCACCGTGCGACGGGTTCACCCGTACACTGCGCACGTCCGCCGAGTGATCCGGCGCTACACCGTCAACGAGGGTTGATCATGTCTCTACTGGATATCGCTTCGAGCGCCTTCTCGCTTCTGTCGACGGGAGTGCAGATCTATGGCGCGCTCAAGGGCGGGGCCGACAAGGGCGACAGCTACGATGCCGCGGCGACGTCCGCCTACATCGACGCACGGCGCGCCCTGATCGACGCCCGCATGACGCGCGAGGTCGCCGTCGTGGAAGCGAGCAAGATCAACCGCTCCGGGGCCGAGTACCGCAGCGCGGCTCGCGCCCAGTTCGGCGCCAACGGGGTGGACGTCAACAGCGGCAGCGCGCGCGACGTGCAGCGCGACATTACCCACCGCGCCGGCCAGGATGCGATCGAGCGGGTTCTCCTTGGCGAGCGCCAGGCGCTGGCCCTGGAGGACAATGCAAACTCCCTGATCAACGAGGCCGGGCAGTACGCCGCGGCAGGGGACAACGCGCGCAGCGCCGGCAACTGGTCCGCGGCAGCCGCGGCTATCAGCGGCGCCGGCGATATCTGGAAAAAGTACCGGGCCGCCACCGGCGGGCCTTGAGGGGGCAGCATGGGACGAATTGATCCGGGGCCGTTCGGGAACTACACGGCGCCCGCCGTGCGCCGCGGGCGAGCGCCAGGCGTCATTCCCGCAGCCTATGACACGACCGGCGGGCTAGATCAGGCAGCGCAGGCGCTGCAGGGGACCAGCGACACGATCGCGCGCGAGGCCGCCATCGAGCGCGAGCGCGCCAGGATCGAGGCCGAGCGGGCGAGGGAAGCGGCCGACCGCGCCGCGCACGTCGAGGAAGCCACGCGCGCCCGCCGTGACCAGATCCAATTGCGCGAGGAGGCCGGCAACTACGCCCGCGCGCTCGCCAGTGATCAGTCGGTCCCCGACGCGGAAAAGGCGCAGGTCTATGACGAGTGGCTAAGCCAGCGCCGCAAGGATCTCGAACCAACCTACAAGCTCCCCGACATACTGGGCCAGCAACAGGCGAACATCGACGAGATCGGCGTACTCGGCCGCGGCCACCTGCAGGAAGGGATCACCCGCGCCAACCAGGCCAAGACCGCGGCCAACGTCGCGCAGACGATCGAAAGTCTCGGGCGCCAGGCACTGGACAATCGCGACGCGGAGCCGTCCATCCAGGAGGCGTTCAACTACATCGACAAGTCGGCCGCCGCTGCCGGCTGGGATGCGCTGGAGGTCCAGAAGCAAAAGGCCTACATCAGCGAGACGTGGACCGAGTCTGTAGTCGCCGCGCGCGTGAACGAGGATCCCGCCGGCGCGCTCGAAGCGCTGCGGAGCGGCGAATACGAGCGCCTCGATCCCAAGGTGCGCAACGCGCTCACCGGCAACGCCGAGGCCGAGCTCGAACGCCGCGCCATGCGCGCCCGCGTCGAAGCCGAAGCCCGCGCCAGCCGCGCCGGCCGCTTCGTGTCTCAGCTCGGCGATATCTGGGAAAAGGGGCTGCAGCCGGACGCGAACATGGTCGCCACCGCGGCGGCGCTCGCCAAGGGGACCGAGTTCGAGGGCATCATGACCAACATGCAGGCGCGCGCGAAGGACCGCGCCGCGTTTGCTGTGATGCCGATCGCCGAGCAAGCCAAGCAGCTGGCGACCATGGAGGCGGCCTACACCAATCCCGCGATCGGCGCGACGGGGGACGAGGCCTGGGATCTCGCCTGGCGCCAGCGCCAGCACGAGGCGACGCTCCAGGATATCAAGACGCGAGGAGTGGGCGCGGCAGCAGCTGCGCGCGGCGTCGTGCAGTGGGAGCCGCTCAACCTGGCGGACGCTGACGCCCTGGCCGCTGGCCTGGCCGCGCGCCGCGACGTGATCGACGTGGCCAGCCACTGGGCGGGCCAACAGGGCGGCATGTTCTCACCGGATGAAATGCGCGGATTCAACGAGGCATTGCGCCGGCTGCCGGCCAACGAGCAACGCGGCACGATCGAAGCCGTCGCGCGCGTCGTCGGCGACCCGGTGAAGTTCCGCGCCACTATGCAGGAGCTGGCGCCGACCAATGGCGCCGCGGCGAGCGCCGGGCGCCTCCTGGTGAGCGATGAGCCAGGCGCGCGGGACGCGGCCGATCTGATCCTCAAGGGCGAGGCATATCTCAACCCGCCAGGCCAGGACGCCAAGCCGCTGGTGCGCCTCCCGACCGACACCAACATGGCGCGCGCGTTCGATGACATTACCGGCGAGCTGTACACCAGCAAGCCGCAAGCCCGCGGCATGGCCTACGACAACGCCAGGCGCGTCTATGCGGCGCTCTCGGCCGATGAGGGCGAGTTCACGCAAGAGGCCTCCGAAGTGAGCGCCAAGCGCATGAAGCGCGCGATCGAGATCGCCACCGGCGGGATCGGTGAATACAAGGGCGCGCCCGTCGTGCTGCCGCGCGGCATGGATGAGGACGCTTTCCAGTCGCGCGTCGAGGCGCGGCTCCTGGAAGCCAGCCAGGCGGGCCACATTGCCCAGAAGCTGAGCGACTCCCAGCTCCTGGACCTGGAGCTGGAAAACGCCCCGACCGGCTACTACGTGCGCCAGGGCGGCGCTTATCTCCTGGACGCGCGCACCGGCGCGAAGCTCAAGATCGATCCCTACTCCACGCCGGTGGACTGGGCCGCCGCGGTGCGTGCCAAGGATCCTAACTTCGATATGCCGCCGGCACCGCCTCCGGATGGCCAGGAGTTCCAGCCAGGCAAGCCGAACCGCGGCGCGCAGCGCCTGCAGTGGACGCCTTACGGGTTCCGGTTCATCGAGGGCCAGCCGTGAGCGAGTTTGAGTTCTTCCCGGGCGAGAGTCCCGATCGCGTCGCGAACGAGGACCAGATCCTGGCGCCGAGCGATATTGATACACCCGCCTTTCGCGGCTTGGGGCACGAGCTGTGGGCGGCGCCGGCGCGCGGCGCGGCGAAGATCGTCGGCGCGCTGGGCCTGGCCGCCGGCGCCGTCAACGCCCCGATCGATTACGTGTTCGGCACCGACCTGCAGGATCAGGCCTTCGGCAATGTGGAGCGCGCGCGGAAGTTCCGCCAGGAGCTCACGCTCCAGCCGTCGGAGGTCGGCGTCGTGTCCAACGTGCTGGGCGGCTTCGCCGAGTTCGGCACTACCC
>ERZ795060.5330-NODE-5330-length-10302-cov-3.854982_pt1 | contig 10302 bp, 5 predicted proteins | sample MGYA00375144_ERZ795060 | MGnify/ENA primary metagenome ERZ795060 (study PRJEB30189, sample SAMN05720157) | activated sludge metagenome | isolation source: anaerobic digester from wastewater treatment plant | place: Japan | collected 2015-05-15 ... | reverse complement strand
TAACACCAGCAGTAAGTATGTCACTGGTATCAGAATAGCTGATTATCGCAGGATCACGTAAGAAATCGATTCTGAATCTATCATTTTGTTGTAGCTGAGGTGTAGTACCCCGATAAATAGTAAATCCTGCATGATTTACTGGCGGATCAATCCCGAAATAATCATGCCAGATGGAATACCAAACTACATTGTTTTCAATAATCGAGCCTGCAGGCGCCGCTCGCCCGGATTTCTTTTTCAAAGCTATTACTTTGCGACTTTTTTCTGATATGCAAGACTTTATTGCATCGTAAGCATCATTCTCAGCTCTGCTGGTAATCACTTTCGGCACGGTATAAGAAACCGCGTATATTGCATCCGGGTCTGTCCATCCTACAGGAACTTCTGGGGTAACGTCAGTAGAGCTTTCAAGCTTGAAATGAACTGAGGTTACATAACCGCCAGCAACAGTCGCTGTCTTTAACTCGTTATCGTATCCTCTGGGATCTCCTGACATACCTGCAAAGGATGCAATAACGTCGTAAAGGATTTCTTCTTTGACACCGTTTACAGTTATGCTGGCAGGGAGATTATCTATAACATATCTGCCATTACGATCCGCAATAGCAACTTTACTGATTACAGATGCCTCATCCGCTGGCCTGTCTTGAGGATATCTTGCAATTGCTATGACCCGAGCACCTGATAATGATTGGTTGCTGGGGTTCGTAACTGTTCCCTCGATGTCTCCTAACTCATCCCAAGGACCAATCACGATATTCATGCTGGCAGTAGGACCATCAGAGTATACATCAACTGCTCTAGTCCCGTACCATTCTTTGCCATCAATAATTGCGCTGGCTTCAATGTTATATGATCCTGCAAGTACATCTGAAATCTTATACGTTCCATTCATCAGAGATTTAGTTGAATACTGGTTGTCAATTGTGACAACAGCTCCTGGTATAAGATTCCCTGCTACATCAGTAACAGTGCCAGATAATGTACCTCGGCTCTTACTGGTACCATTACCGCCGCATCCTGACAGCATAACTATGATAAGTAGTGCAAGAAGTAACGCAATTCTTTTCATGATAGCCACTCTCCAATCTGGTGGTAGTAAACCTGTTGCCGGCTTGTAAGTCAAACAGAGCTGTCTTGCATAATTATTGATGACGAGATTACTAGCGGAACCTTGCCCCAATCTGAGCATTCAGCATGTTTGCGCGGTAATTGTTTCCTGGGTTTTTGACGTCATCATAGTTGATAATCCGCCAGTCGACTTTTAGCCCTAGAATTTCATTTAGTGGGTATTCGATACCTACAGCATAAACGGATTTATTATTATCAATCATCCCAAAAGTGCTCGTATTTAGATATTCAGCAAAAAGATACTTCCCGCCACCTATGTCTCTGCGCAGGATTGCACTTATGCTTTTCATATTTACCGTGCTGTCTCGGTAAGCGTACATTGGGTCTGTGGGGTCTACATTGCTGAGTAAGGTGCTGGACAACATCTTTTGGTAGTTGATATCAAGTGTATACTTGTCAATTGGGCCAGCGCTCAGAGTCAAAAAGCCAATCCGGCTGGACATATCTCCGCTCGAACCAATAAAGCTTCCATTTTGCCTGCTCGAATGCGCTCTAAGCGTGAGTTTTTCAACAGGAGTATAACTGAAGCCTAAATCCGTTCCTGTAACGGTTGTATTGGTGTTGTTTTCACCTTCCGAGTAGTTGTAATTGAAGCTCGAGTCAAAAGAAAACTTCTTTGATGGCGCCCAACCGATATTAATCATCCTCATTGTGGACTTCAGCCCGAATGAAGGTAAGTATCCGCCAGCCGGATAACCCCATCCTGAACTTCCAGTAACAGGATAACCTCCATAATTGCTTCCAACACCGGTATAAGGCGTGTCATAGTGCCCACCTGAATCAGATATGCGATAAATCGCAGCCACATTTACCGAATCAATAGGCGTATAATTGGCAGTAAACTGATAGTTGCGAGCGTTAGTCTTTGCTCCATTCGAATTATTAACGTTACTATATGAAATATCTGAAATTAACGAAAACCTGTGCCCCGGTAGATAACGCAGGCTTAATCTGGATGTGTCTACAGAATTGCTGGATTTGACCAATGTTCCATCGTAAGGAGATAGTTGGACTTCATCTCTGGATGACCGACTGATCTCACCGCTAATCCCCAACTTATTTCTGCTCCAGTTCATCGTCAGAGCATCAGTCGACATAGAGTCGCTGTCAGTCCCGCCAGAACTGTTCATCCTGGTACTGGTTAGCCTTAATTGAGGCAGATTTTTATCCGGCTTCCATTCAAATCCGTTGACCGACTGTGTGGTTGTATAGACAATATCAGTGTCGGGACTAGTAATTCCGAAGGTAAATGGTGGACGCTTGTATCTGTCAAACCTTGAGAACCAGGATAACTGCTCGTTAAAAGCATATCGCATGTCGATGCCGCCGCCACGTTCATTTCTAAAGAAACCAGCGCTTTCAACAGAGGCATAATTCTCGCCAATATTCTTAAAAACTGCAGTCAAGTTAAGTTTGCCGTAATTACCAACTGCTCTTAAAGATGTTGCTGTGCCGCCGTTTTTGCTTCCTGTATAATCTTTGTTAGACTTGGCAAATTGACCAGAGACTGTAAGGTTGTCTGACAATCTATACGATGCATCAAGCCCCATCACGCTTCGGTCGCTGGAAACAGCATTTTCTCCTCGTGGAATGTAACTTACAAGGATGGTAGAACTAGACGGTATCGGACGGTTGAACAGGATGTAGTGCAGGGAGTAGTTGATTGTATAATCGACAATTGGTGACTGCAGTATTCCGTCCACCTTTACTGTAACACTGCCTTCGACTGGTATATAGAGCAGTTCATACGGAAGACTGAGACTATTGTTGCCGTGGAAAGGCTCAGTTATCTCTCGTCCTAGCCCGGAAGACTTGTCAGAAGCCTGGGTAAGGTAGGTAAATCCAACATTACCGCCTTTTCCAACGGGAATATCAGACCTGAGACCATAAATTGACCCAGCAACGCTGTTGTAACCTTGGGTTTCGAAACTGACTGTTATCTGAGATGTGCTTGGAACGATGAACCCATCGCGGAAAATCAGAATTCCGGCAAAAGCATCGAATGTATAATTAGGCATTCCCGTAGCATCTGACCTCGGGATTTCAGTTTCATCAACTTTCACACGTTCGCTGCCATCGATTATTTGCGATGCTCCTAAGTAGTAAGGCCCGGGAGTGTTGTTACCTGTTAGAGTAACAGTCCGTGCAGCAGCTTTTATCTTGGAAGCTATGGCAGTCACTTTAGCAAAGCCGAAATCGTGTGCAATTGTTGCACCATGAATCCTCTTCGCAAACGGAATCAATTCGTTGCCGGTTAACGATGCAGTTATATCTCCATACGCCGCACGAGTGCTCTTTCGCTCGTAATTGAATACCATCGTTCGTTCGTTTGGGTTCCATCTGTTGTTAGAGAGTGTTGCTGTAACAGAAAGTCCGGGGAGCAACCTTCCGGTTACCGTGAGATTGGTCTCATTCCGATACTGAGGACTAAACCCGTAGTTATCATCAAAGAACATATCGCGGCTGCCATCGACAGACAGCACCTGAAGCCCGTATGTCTTTGTTCCGGTAATATCAAGGCGGTCATCAACGCGATGCCACAAAGACTCACCATAAATGGATGTGCAGGTGGCAAGCAACGCTGCAATCAATAAGAAGGAGATTATCTGCTTAACCATGGTATATAAAACAAGTGCTCGACATCGAAGCAGGGTGAACAACTAGTTAATTATTTGACTTGACTGCCCGAATCAATGTTCCTCATAGACCAATGAGGCTGCAGGCAAGGTCAGCATTCTCAAGTGCTGCAGTCCTGAGCTTTTCTACTTCAACTACAGCTTCCTTGACCATTATATCGCGATGCTCCCACACATCAAGGATTCGGCCTTCAAGGTCTGTTGCTGTAAGGTCATCTATACTGAGGATATCTTTCTGTTTCATTACATGCAGAAACGATTCTACTTTAGGGTCGTATGCAATACCCATCATAGGCACACCCATGGAAGCTGCAAACATCAGTGCGTGCAGCCTCATGCCCACAACAAGCGACATCTGCCCCACCACAGCAAGCATTTGAGAAGGAGAGAGCTTCGCAGCAACTACTGCAGCAGGTACATTCATTTGTGATGCCAACTGTACACTTAGTCCCCTATCCTGATCTAGCTGCATCGGCAGGAAGACAAGAGCAGCCCCGATCTTCTTAGCAGCAACCTCCAGTCCTGTAGCAATCGAAGGAAGCCACTGCAGTTGGTCCTTCCAGGGGCGCATCGATATGCCAATCAATGGCATTTCGGTTTTGACACCCGACGCTTTTAGTATCTCTACTGCTTCATCTAAACTGACAGGTTGTATTGCAAATGAAGGATCTGCAGTGACACGAATCTCTGGGCGGTTTACACCCAGTGCTTCAAGATAAGACTTGGACTCGAAATCTCTTACGGTAATATAATCCACCAGATTGAGGATTTTTGCAGTTACAGTACGTGCTGTTAATCCCGTAATAGGACCAATCCCCTGCGCATAAACCATAACTTTTTTCTTCATGCGCTTTGCGAGCCAGATTACGCTGAGGTAATACCCGAGGGAACGTGAACTGGTTACATTTTGAAGAAGGCTTCCTCCTCCAGAGACAAGAAGCTCACTTTCTTTAAGGGCTGCAATCAGCTCACCCATCGCCATACGATTAACTGCCTTGACCCCATGAAGCTCAGTAGTATGTTCTGGATTACCGGACAGCACTAGAATGTCCGCCTTTGGACATCGCTCACTAAAAGATCTGATAATTCCGGCAAGTACGGCTTCATCTCCTGCATTACCAAAGCCATAATAACCGGATACTGCGACTGTAGCTACTTCTGCACCCCCACCTGTTTGCGACCAGAGTCTTTGGACGCTCGTTTATGTCCTGCATCTCCAGCAGGGCGTGAGAATATTATCAGAAGAATAACCCCTATGGCAAGTCCAAGAGCTGCGCCAATAATGCTTCTCAACACAGAAATTGCGATTGGAGTGTGAATGTGGCAGAATGTGTTGAGTAAAGATACTTCTCCAATTGTCCCGACTACCAGCAGCACCGCAGCCAGATTCCTTCGCCCACCAAGCGCAGCAGTTATACCTAAGAACATTGCAGGATGTCCTATTAGAAACTCTTTAGTGCGTGGCCGGACTACAAGCAGCGTATCAAGCATTGCTCTTATCTTCAACTCAAGTCCCGATACACCAACTCCAGGTTCGTTGCCTGAACGCGCAAGTAAAATCCCAACCATACCTATCAAGATAAATGCAAGTGCTGCCTGCCAAAACAGCACCGGTTGTTCAGCAAGACGTTTAGCAGCAGAGACCACACGTTCTTTTTGCTCATTCCAGGTACCGCTCCCCCATCCTATTCCTGAAGCAAGCATGAATGCCGCAGCAACTATCGGGATAAGATGGGCCATTTTAACCCCTGAAAACTGGTCGATGCGAAGCATAAACTCTAATTTGCTGAGAAGTCCAGCTACTATGAGCCCTCCTGCTCCGGTAATGATTACTACACCAGTAAATCTGACGATAGCATTCCAAAGATTGCTCCTGATAGGCTTGTTATCAGGTGTATTCGGTGTGTTGGAAGCAGCATGCAACACTGCCAGAGAAGGGAATATAATGGCCGTGCTAAATGCTACAAGTTTAAGCCCGATTGGGATACCCGATGCTGCCAAGCTGGCAAAAATAACAGCTAGAAAAGCAAATCCAAACCACACCAGTGAAGCTTTTAACCTGACTAGGGACAGTATGAGTAGAATCGCGCCGCCAGCAGCTCCAACAGCCATAAGTATAACAGCAGGAATCGGTACTGAAGGGTCATCGAAAATCCTGGCAGGCTTAGCGCCCATCCCTTCACTCTCAAGATTACTTGCAATGGATGTTATGTAGTCTGCATTCTTCTCGAGCGAATCAGGGTCACCAAAGTCGAACATCCTCACATAGATGAGCCGGATATTACGTTCCTTTGCTGCCTTTTCGAACCGTTCAACCGCTGTAGGCTGGTCGAGTCCTCCCATCTCTGCAGCGGTTATACTATGCACCCGGATCATATTCGGCAGCATCTTGGCAGAAAGCCTTCCGTCGCCTTTTTGTCTAGCAAACTCCACTGACCCGTAGATAATATTATGCTTTTTAAAGACTTCTGCTACTTCATCAATGCCGCCCCGGAAGCCCAATACCTCATCACCTGCGAAGATTACCTTCCGAATACCATTCTGTGCCAGTAGGGCAGCCGAGCGCTCGATATCATCCTTATCCTGGTCTGGATAGCTGATAAGTCGGGCAACTACAGGCATACCAACGGTTGATGCTGCAGAAACAGCCTGCTCAGGAAGTCCCACCGGTAAAGAAAGCACGTAGTCAGGTTGTGCTTTTGTCCGGACAATCGCTGCTGTTCCTGAGGCTCCACCTGGATTAATCATCTCAATATCAAGCCCGGTGGAACTCAATGCGTCAATCATTTTATGACTCAGTCCGAGTATCACAGTTTGGCTGTCATACTGCCCTGGCCTGCCAATCTGCACACTTCCTGATGCTGCCAAGTCTGCGACTGTAGTCTCCTGGACTGCAAGACTTGATGCACCAGCTTTTTTAAGACGCATCAGCGTTTCTTCAACCGTCAGCCCGGAAGCACCGGCAAGTTTCACGGTTTCAGCATAATCTATCGCTATCTCGACAGCGCGGTTATTTGTTTCGACCTTGTACCGCTGTGAAAGTGCCCATGCAGCGCCAATGACACCAAGGGCAAGCAATAAAGTGAGAAATCTATTCTGCTTGAAAACCATTAATCTTCGTACCAGGACCTTCTATTACGAGGTTCATATCTTCTATAACTTGGGTAGTTTCTTACCAGTCTACGCCCACCAAAAAGCAATATACCTACTACACCTGCAACAAATCCACCTATGTGTGCCCAGTATGCCACACCACCACTGCCTGGAGTCATTCCAGTGCCTTCGATTGCACTAAAAACTTGCAGGGCAAACCATATTCCCAGTACAACTACGGCTGGAACAGCTATAGTTGTTATGAAAAACAATAGAAATACGAGTACAATTACACGATGCTTTGGAAAAAGCACCAGATAAGCACCTAGCACCGCAGCAATTGCACCACTCGCACCAACCGTTGGAACTTGAGAGTTTATGTTAAACAGAATATGTGCACAAGCAGCAACTACGCCGCCCATCAGGTAAAAGAACAGAAACTTTACATGGCCTAGAGCGTCTTCGATGTTATTTCCGAATATCCATAGATAGAGCATGTTGCCGCCAAGATGCAGCCATCCGCCATGTAAAAACATCGATGTGATTATAGTCAACCACACCGGATTCGGTGAGCTGTGAGGAACTATTTCCCCTCTAATCACTGCTGGAAGATCTTCGCCGGTCACTATTTCTGCTGGAATCATGCTGTATCCCCACAGATTACCGCGAAAATCCTGGGCGCCAATGCTATCGATAATGAAAAACAGGACATTCAGTGCTATAAGCACATAGACTACATATGGAGTAGTGCGAGTTGGATTTTCATCTCTGATTGGTATCATTCATTATCCTCCACCCACCTACCACCCGGTAGATTCTATCACAATGGTACCCTGGTGTAAAACATCAACAGTCACACGAACAGTCAATATTTGTACTAATAAAAGGAGGAGATTTCTGCTTATTCTAATAAGTATTCTCTATATTATTAACTTTCTTGGCAGCCAATTGAGTACCTTAGATATCAATAAATCCGCATTTAATCCTGATAACACCAAAGATTCTACTGAACAGGCTATCGAGATATACCGTCTTCTTGCAGAAACCTCTTCAGATATTATCTGGCAGATGGATATGGACGGACGGTTCACTTATATGTCTCCTTCAGCAAGGCGCTTTGGTTATGAGCCAGAGGAATGTATTGGAAAATGTCCTACAGAATTCCTGCCGCCTGATGGCTGGGATTACTACGACTATAGAATGGCTCTGGACCGTGAAGATCCTACTCCTAGAAGATACGAAATACGAGTAATCTGTAAAGATGGCTCATATGCCTGGCTGGATGTTATAGTCGACTTTATTTTCGTTGATGGAGTTCCTGTCAGATGCCAGGGAGTTGCACGAGACATTACTGAACGAAAACTCGCCGAAAGAGCGCTCGCTGCAACAGAGGAAAAATATCGCCTCTTAGCTGAGAATGCCTCTGATATTCTGTGGCAGTTGGACCTGCAGGGACGTTTCACATATATGTCTCAAGCTATTACAAAGCTCACTGGTTATAATGCTGAAGAGTGTATAGGGCGCCGGTTAATTGAGTTTTTGCCGACTTCTGAAGCAGAAAGGCTCAATATTCATTCAGACGGCTTCCATGTGGATTTAGAAAAGACAAGCACCAGGTTAATTGAAGTCCAGGCATTCAAGAAAGATGGAGAAGTCATCTGGTTAGAAGTCTCCTGGAATGTTGTTTATCTTGATAAACGACCTGTTGGCATTCAGGGCATTGCCAGAGATATTACTCATCGCAAACATACTGAGGCAGCTCTTCGGGAAAGCGAACAACGCTACAAGAGCATTATTGAAAATAGCTCCGATCTTATAATGCTGCTTAAACCTGATGGCCTTATCATTTATATGAGTCCCGCATGCAAATCAATCCTTGATTATGAGCCATCTGAAATGGTGGGAACGTATATGAGGCCAATTTATCCTGATGATTGTGAATTGGTAAGGAAAGCCTTTGAACGTGCTATATCTGGTGATCGTGGGACTAATCTAGAATATCGTATTGTGAGAAAAGATGGTGGATATAGGTGGGTTTCTCATTCCTGGTCACCGATTTTTGATGATGCAGGCAGGCTCATGATGATTGCCAGTGTGATTAGAGACATAACAGAACGCAAAGAAGTAGACGAGGCCATAAGAAAAGCTCATGACAACATCGAGCGTGCTTATGAACTGCAGAGACAGTTCCTTAACAACGTTACCCATGAAGTCAGGACTCCTCTTACTGCAATTCAAGGTTATGCGCAAATGATCCTTGAAGGCCTGACTGGACCTGTCAATACAGAACAGGCTCAGCTATTAAAGAAAATGCTCACTTGCTCGCAGGATCTTATCGTTATGGTTACGGGAGTTTTGGAAGTTGCACGTTTAAAAAGTGGTATTGTCGGGCTTAAACCTGTTGTCTGTAATCCTTATGATGTTGTAGAAAAATCTATTGCTGCTATTCTCCCGCAGGCTCAGCAAAAAGAAATCACTCTGAACATTGAATGTCATCAAAAGCAGACAATGGGTGTATATGATGAAGATAAACTCACTGCAATACTAACCAATCTTCTATCCAATGCAGTGAAGTTTACGGAACAAGGTGAGGTTTGTATTGTTATAAATCCCGGGTTAAATGGTACTGAGATTATTATTTCGGACACAGGTATAGGTATAAGCGAATCAGACTTAACGAATATCTTTGATGAATTCCGTCAGCTTGATTACCCTGGTAAGCATAAACCTACGGGTTTCGGTATGGGATTGACTATAGTAGCAACATTGGTCGAGGTTATTGGCGGAAGCCTGACGGTATCCAGCAAAAAGAGGATCGGTACTGCTTTTACGTTGTATGTTCCAACGCTTGACCCTCACCGTCAGGCTGAATAATTAAAGGTTATTACTACTAAGAAATCAGGTTCTCAGGATTTAACCCCTGCAGACTTTCTGGAATAAACCGACCTTCTTTGCGGATCAGTTCGCCATCGAAGTAGATTTCTCCACCGCCGAATTCTGGCGTCTGGATAAGCACCAGATCCCAGTGAATTTTTGAACGATTGCCATTGTCTGCCTTCTCATACGCCTGACCAGGAGTGAAATGAAGCGATCCTGCGATTTTCTCATCAAACAGTATGTCTCTCATTGGCCTGGTGATATATGGATTGAAACCAAGTGAGAATTCACCAATATATCTTGCTCCCTCATCTGTATCGAGGATTTCATTGAGAGATTTTGTATCTGAAGAAGTAGCTTCCACAATCTTTCCATCTTTTAAGACAAACCGGATATCATCAAACGGCTTACCATGACTGATTGTGGGAGCATTATAATGAATAACGCCATTAATGCTGTGTTTAACAGGAACAGTGAAAAGCTCACCATCCGGTATGTTGCTGTCGCCGGCACATGGATCCGCAGGCATTCCTTTAATGGAGAATTCGATATCAGTGTCCTTTGG